>Ga0193725_1000187_pt1 | contig 20491 bp, 13 predicted proteins | sample H2a2metaG_FD_143058 | JGI IMG/M metagenome (GOLD analysis project Ga0193725, IMG submission 143058) | Soil microbial communities from a riparian zone of the East river system, Colorado, United States - H2a2 | ecosystem: Environmental > Terrestrial > Soil > Riparian zone | place: USA: East River... | reverse complement strand
ATTTTATTTTAACTCACCCTATTCCTTATGATAAATTAGATATTGATTTACATACCTTTTTAAAATAAAAAAATAATAGATTTAAATTCCCCCCTTACTTTTTCAGATTATTTTTATTTTATATTTAAAAATACATAATTTTATTACAATAATGAGTGTCCAAGAAATAAAAAATTTTATAAGATCTAAAAATAGACAACTTTTTACAAAACAACAATTTATTTTTCTTTTAAATAGTTTGAATCATTGATTTTGGTGTCCTACTCTACTACTAGATTATTATCAACAAATTATCTTATTCAAAACTACCAAAGGTTCCTGCGGTAAGCTATAAATAAGGGGGGTAATTTTCTTTTTTTTTCTTCTCCCTTGCCTTTCCCCTTATCTGCAAAGCAGGGGGGTCCCTTTGTCTGCAAAGCAGCTGCTTTGCAGGGGGAGGATGCGAAGCTACCCTAAGGATAAAGACTAGCCAACCTAGCTTTGCTAGGTAGGCTGGCAAAGCCCAGGAGTTGCTATTATTAAAGCAAGGGGATTAATAATAATAATAATTTATTCTTTATTAGTTAATTTAATAATATAGCTTCTTATAACTTGGTTAAATAGATTGATTGGTAAAATATATTTAGATAATAAAAATATAACCAAAAATAATAAAACAAAAGTAACAAAAATTTGACTAACAAAATAAAAAGGAATGATTTGAGGCATTATAAACTGGATTAGTAAGAATATCTTTTTTTTAATTTAAAAAATTTAGCTATTTACCTCCCTACCTTGCTTAGGCAAAGGTAGGGGGGGGGGAAGAGGCAAAAATATTTTATAATTAATATATAATATTAAAATATTTTTTTTGCTTAGGTTAAAGCAAGCTAGTAATCAAATTTTACCACCTTTGCCTCCCTAGTTTTTAAGCAAGCTAGAAAGACCTTACCTAAAGTACTGTTAATATTTCTAAATTTTATATTGCTTAGTTTAGCAAAGCTTCTTCCATTCCCCCTGCTTTGCAGATAAGGGGAGGGGAGCAGCAGCATAATTATAATTTTTATTAATAAAAAGAAAAAAAAAATCTCTGCTTTTTTAATTTTTATATTATATTAAATACCAGCCCTCCATAAGTTAAATAGTTCCCTAATAGTCCCTTGTTTATTTATAAATAGGAAAAATTGGTTGCTTTTGATTGAAGATGAGTTAGTAATTTCTTAAAAATAATATTTAGATTAATTTAAGCTTTTATTATAAAAATTTTTATCCTTTAGGATAGCTTGCTATGCAAGCAATCAATTAAAAATAGGTTAATTTTTTATAATAATAAAAATGAGATTATAAAAAGAATAATTTTTATAATTAAATTTTTCTTTTATTAGATAGACCTGCTGCTTATAAGAAGCAATCTAGCCTAGGGAAAGATTGAAGGTTAAATAACCTCCCTAGTATATATGCTAGTCCTTCTTGCGAAGCAAGGGGCAGATCCATTTAGTTTTTTTTAAAGAAATAAATAGTTATTAAAATTTAATACGAATAATCAGAATCGAACTGATAATTTCTACTTGGAAGGTAGAAGTTATACCATTTAACTATACTCGTTGATATTAAAAAATATTTTTTTTGAGAATAGGTGGGATTAAGAATATATAGGGAATAAATTACACCCTGCCTTGCGAAGCTACTAACTAAAGCTTTCCTTCTATCTTGTTTTGTTTAAGAACTAGGGGCTGCTAAAGCAAATTAAACCCCTACCTTGCTTAGGCAAAGGTAGGGAGCAAGGGTGAGGCTAATTTTTTTTTATAATAAAAAAAAGCGAGATAAGAATTCGAATCTTAAATAACAGCTCATGAGACTGCTGTGTTACCAATTACACCATCTCGCTTTTATAAAAATATAATAAATATACCAATTAATAAATTATATTGAATTAGAGTAATTTGCAATTTTTATGGTAAATCATATCATTCTGGTTATTTAGTGATCCTGCCTTTGGTAGGTAGCAAGGTGGGGATAGGAAATAGGATAGGGATAGGAAAATAAATAGAAATAGGAAAATAAATAGAAATAGGTAAGTAAGAAAATAGTAAGAGATAAATTAGTTAGAGAGAGGGATAGAGTGAGAGAGGATGAAGGAATGAGATAAGGATGAGAATGAATAAGGAATTAAGGAAGGAGTCTGCTTTGCAGAGGAAGAGAAGGGAGAAATAGGATTGAATATATTGGTATTAGATTAATTAGAGAGATAATAGGATATATTGATTAATGGTGGTATGATTAACAGGGTGAAGCGGTGAAGCACGAAGCAAACCAAATATTAATTATTAGCAAATAGATTATTATTATATTAATTAATAGCAAATGGATTACTAATATTCTTACCTTATATTCTTCCTTCAAATCAAATAAAAAAATCTTATTCTTAGATTTATACAATTCACCTGCCTGCTTTAGGCAGGCTAAGCAGAACCTGGATCTTTCTATCTTCTTGCGAAGCAGGAACAAGAAGCAAGGGAGGATGAAAATAAATATAATTACTATAATTTATTACAAATTAGTTGAAGCACAACAATTACTCCCCTACCTTTGCCTAAGCAAGGAAGGAGCTCCTTTTAATAAAATTTTTAAGCTTTTAATAAAATTTTTAAGAAAAGTTAAAAAAAAATAATAAAGGATAAACCCAATTGCCTTTCCCCTTACTCCCCACCTTGCCTTAGCAAGGGTGGGAGTAAGGGGAGGATGCGAAATTATCCTAAGAAAAAGAAATATAAATTGAAGCATTCATTACTAAAATATAATTAGAAGATAGAAAATAAATATATAATAAGATGAGCAGTAAAGGAATCGAACCTCTAGCGGCTATTAACCAATTCTTTTACAGAGAACCACCATTACCAATCGGATCACCTGCCCTTAATATTATTTTATATTGAAAATTTTAATTTTCACCTTTCTTATTGTTTTTGAATTCCTCCAATAGTAGGTATGAAAGGGAGGAGAGGTTAGGTTAGTATTTTTCAAAATCAGATAAATAATTTATTTTTATTAATAACTATTCTTTTATTGTTTCATTCCTTAATTAAATAGCTTGCTCTAGCTCTAGCTCTAACTCTTAAGGTGGGGAGGGGGTAAATTCCTAAATCAAATCTTTTTTTTTGTCTGCAAAGCAGTCTCTCCCCCTGCAAAGCAGCTGCTTTGCAGATAAGGGGCTAAGGCAGGGGGGGGGTAGACTATAAGTATTTAGTTTTATAATTAACTAAATTTTTATAGTATAAGCTCCTTTTCTGTTTTTTTTAGTTATTCTAGCTATATCTAAATAATTAACTTTTCCAGTTGCAGATGCTCCTTTTCCAAATACTTTAGTTGTAATTCTAGGTATAATAGGTTCACCCATTAATCTTCCAGCTATTTTAATATTTAAACCAGATAAAAAAGCTGGAATGAATTTAACTGAATTTAAATTAGGATCATTTAAATTTTTAACAGGTTTCTTATTATAAATTTTTTGAACAGCTACTCTAGCTTTTTTTCTTTTATTTTTAAAATTTAAAGATAAAAGGTTAACTAAAATATTACTATCGTGGTAAGGATGATGTAATCTAATTAATTGCAATTCTACAGGTTTATTAAATTTTTTACTTAAAATATTACAAATTAATTTAAATTTGCTTTGGAAAACTTTAGTTAAATTAAATTTTCTTAATTTAAATAATAAAATTTGTATTGCCCCTCCTCCCTGCTTTGCAGACAAAGGGACTCCCTGCCTATGCAAGGGAGGATTTAGCTTTAATAATCCTGGTCTTAAGCTAGGGAATAGTAAATTTTTATTTTTAAATCTAGATATAGCTTTTCTTAATTTCCATCTAATATATAATTTAGGTAATCGTGAAACTAGGTTTGCTTGGCTACCAAATCTATTTAATAATTTTGTTCTTTTTTTTGCATTTGCCTCGGCCTGCTTTCGCAACAACCATTTTTTTTTAATAGAATTAATATATAAAATAGAAAAAAATCTAAAAATTTTTTTTTTAGGAATATTTAAATAATAAAATAATTGTATTGTTATTTTATCATTAGTATCTTTTAAGACTGGTTTACTTATTAAACAATACATACTTTTAAAAAAATAGAATAATAATTTATAAATATCTGTTATTCTATCGGTATCGGAATTGTAGTTTGTAGTCCTTGAAATACTAATTATTTCTTTTTCTTTTTCTGATATATTAGAAGAATAGAAAGTAGAATTAAATTTATATCCTATAATTTTATTATAATGGATAAAAGTACCAAATTTTCTACAATATTTATTTATATTTAATTTTGTTTTTGCAAATATAAAATTCTTTAAATATTGGAAAAGAATATAATTTTTAATAGGTTTATCTTCTAATACTTCACTAATTGTTCTTATTCTTTTTTTAAGAAGATTAGTTAAAGTAGATTTTAAAAAATTATAATTCCTATTTCTTAATAATATATTATTATTTATAATATTATTATAAGTAATTATTTTAATATTTTGTTTTAAAGAAAAAAATTTTGTTTGTAATTCTGCTTCTTGTTTCTTAATCTGTTCTAATTTTAGTTTTTTAGCTAATTTCTTCTTAGTTCTAAACAAATTAATTGTTTTACCTCCTTGCCTCTCCAAATTGTACAGGCTTGCCTCTCCCTGACTTAGTAGGGTAGGCGCCTCTGCCTCTGGCATGTTGGGAATCTGGGTATTGTTAGCATTTAAATAAGTTTCCTTTAATTCGGTAATTATTGAGCCAATAGAGGTAGAAATAATATCTTTATCCACTCCATTTACACCAGTTATACCATTTACACTATTTACACCATTTACACTGTTTATATTATTTTCCTTATTTATATTATTTACACCAATATCTGCCTTGCCCTCTGCCCAGGCTGCGGTAGAAATAAATTTACTATTATTTTTATTTTTTCTTTCCATTATATTAATTAATCTAAATATTTTCAATTCATCTCTAGATAAACAAATCGTTCTAATAGCCCTTAATATTGAACTAAATTTAGGATTATTTATATTTTTATTATCTTCTCTCTTGCAAAGCAAGCCTCCTTTTAGGGTGGCAACCAAAGGCAGGGAAAGAGCAGGCAGTCCCTTATCTGCAAAGCAGGGGGAGGGAACTGAATTAAAACTAGATTCAAAAGACGAGTTTTTTAATATTTTTTTATTTGCTTGATCTTTATTTATAGCACAGTTATTAAAAATTTTAAATAAATTGTTTTTATTCATTATTTCAAACAAGCTACTATTTGTAAGTAGTATTTACGTATATTTTTTATATAAAATTTTAAATTTATATTATTTAATTTACTATTATTTATATTTCCTTCTTGTTTTTACAAGACTCTTTCTAATCCTCAAACTCTGTATTAGCAAATAAATCCTAATTTGTTTTAAGCTAGATCCTTATTTCAATATTATGGGATGATAATTTATATTTATCCTATTTTTAATAAATATCAAAATTTTAAATTATTCATAATCCTTATCGAAGCAATCTTGCCTTTGGTTTGTAGGCAGGGGAGAAGCAACCCATTATGCAAAAAATACGCCGTTATTCCTATTAAATTTTTGGTAATTCCGACTGCTTATAGAGTTATTAATTCATATTCTATTTTAGAACCTCCCTCCTAATAGTATAGGAGAAAGAATAAATTGCTTCCGGTAAAAAATAAATCATATAAGCTAGTCCGGTTAAAGTTATGTAATATTGCTTTTGCACTAAGTTATTAATTAAAAAGATAAATTTATGTCTTTTTCAAGATAGCTAAATAGATAGTTAATTTTAAATTCTTTATTTTAATAAAAATAAATTTTGTTTAAATTTAAAATTTTGTATAAAATTTATACAATTTGAAATTAGCTTCTCTTTTATAATTAATCACCGTTCCGCAAGGATTCCACCAGCCATCCACCCTCTCCTTGTCCCCTGCTAAGGCAGGGGGAGGGAAGGGAAGGAAGGAAGTTGCTATTGCTACGCTTGTAGAGAGTAAATTAAAACTATAAATAGAAAAAATTTTATAAGAATAGAGCTTAAATTTTTAAAATTTAAAATATAAATTAAATAAATAAAATAATAAAAGAAGAATATTTATTAGCTTGCAATATTTCTTTGCTACGCTCCTCCCTTCTCCCTCCCTTCCCTCTCTTTGTCCCCACCTTTGCCTAAGCAAGGGTGGGGAGGGAAGAGAGGGAGGCAGTCCCTTATCTGCAAAGCAGGGGGAGAAATTATTAATTTAAGCTAGATATTATTTAAAAGAAGACTATTCTGGTCTAGTAAAATTATTTTCATAATAAAATTAAATCATAATGTTTAGTTATATTTTAATATGATCATGGATTATCTATATCTTAAGATTAAAATATTGGAGAATCGTGATCAATTGCTTAATTTAAGGTTAAGGAAATGGAATAAGAGGCTAGTTAATTATTAATTATAATTTTATAAATAAATTAGTCCCTTTTTTCTTAACCATCGATATTTAATCAGAATTTTAGATTTTAAATATTTACCTGCTTTGCAGACAAAAATATCTATTTTTAAAAAATTTTCCTGCTTTGCAGACAAAAGAAAAAATTTAGTCCAATTTTCCATTTTCATATTTTAAGTTGATTTATTTAAGTTTTATATAAAAAAGAAGAAATAATTTAATAAGCTAGAAAATTATTAATTTAAGCTAGAAAATATTTAATAAAGGCCTCCCTAGCAAAGCAAGCCTGCTTTAAGCAGGGAGCCAAAGGCAGGGAGAAGCAAACTAGCTATTAAATTCTAAAATTTACCTGCTTTGCAGACAAAAGAGAAAAGAGTTATCCTTTCCTAACCTAGGCAACTAATACAATGGAGGGAGAAAAGAAACTATCTAGATTTAAATTAAAATATGTCTCTAGCTTTACAATAAGAACTTTGCTTTTACTAATTTAGTAATCCTGCTTGGCGATGCAACTATAGGGAGGGGAAAACCAGCTCAGCTACTATTAAAAAAGTAAATATAAAAATACGAATATGTTGAAATTGGTAAACAATCTTCTCTTAAGAAGAAGTGGGTGTAAACCCTTAAGAGTTCAAGTCTCTTTGTTCGTAATTAAGTTTCAAATTTAGTGTAAAATAATTGAAGAGTGTAGTATTAATAGGCTAATATGTTGATCTCCAAAATCGAGGATAGGTGTTCGAATCATCTCACTCTTGTAAAAAAAAATGACAAATAGATTTTATAGTGTTGATAATAAATTAATAACAAATAAATTGATTAAAGATTATTTTAATAGTTTTTGGTTTGAAATAAGCAGAGATTTTAAAGAAGATAGTTATTTATCAGTAATTTTAAAGATTCAATTTACCTGCTTTGCAGACAAAATGAAAATATTAATTCTTTATCTGAGTTAGTTAAATTTAATAAAGATAGTAAAAAAGAATTATTAGATTATTTTCTAAATAGATTAGGTTTATCAAATGATGCTTATAAATCAATTCCAATAATTGGTATAATTTTTGCATATAGTATCAGAAAAGGTAAAATTAAAACAACTATTTCTAAAATTTCTTCTAATACTTATTTCCATTTATTAGATAGTAAAAATAGGCATAGATTACCTATATCTACTAAAATAGAAAATTATGGTAAAATTATAGTTGAATTAAATTTACCAGATAATAAAAAATTCTATTATATTGCATTAGGTAGAAATGTTTATTTAAATATAGAGGTTGAAGGTAATATTCATAAAATTAAATATTTAAAAAAAGATACTGTTTTATATACATGGACTGATACTATTGTTTCTGATAATGAAATAATTAGAAATATAAAAAATAAAATTCTTCATATTAAAAATGGTGAGATTGCTTTATGACTAGCAAATAAAATATTAAAAAATATTACAAAAATTTATAGAAAAAAGAATCAAAAATTAAATATATTCTGGAAAGACGGAATAGATACCTTTTTATTTTTCTATCTTATAGATGATATAATTATTCACCATTATACAGATGAGTTTGTATATAGAGATCCAGCAATTATTGAATTAGTAAGAACAGTTGATGGTAAATATAAATACTATTGTTGGAAGATAGGAGGAGCTTTGTGTAACCAAAGGCTATCCCCAGACTTCTAAGAATCCCCCCCTTCCTCTTAATTTAATTTGAGTATTTTCAATTCATAACTCCATTATAGAATAATAAGGGATTGAACCTTAAATTTTTAAGGGTTGAGCATTCCTAAAAATTATACCGAATTTATCCTTGGGATTTTTGTGTTATTTTAAAAGTTTATTCAAAAGGGTTAGTAATATCACCTGTAAAAACGGGTTGAGTTGGAGTTGTACTTCCTGATCTAAAAGCACCTGCCTCTGGATTTATATCTTCTGGTATTATATTTTCTTTTTTTTTACCTTTAAGGGCTCTTGATATTATACTTCCTATATCTTTAGGTCCTAAAGGAATATCTTCAAAATCATCAATATCACCTGGTAAATTACTACTTGAGGCTGCTGATGTACTACTGAAATCAGGTTTAGCAAAATCCGTATCTATATATTCAAAAATAGGATTTCTAGCATAAGAGTTTTCAGGAGCTATGTATATAGCATTACTTCTAGCAGAATTAATTATACTTATTCTTTCATTAATAGAAATATCTTCAGTAATCATAGCTTTATTAGTAAAGCTATTAAGTATACTTATCGTATTTGTATCCTCTAATTTATTACTGAAAACTTTAATTAAACCATCTCTATCTCTACTAAAATAATACTCTGTTCCATCTGATAAAGTTTCTACTCTAGGTAATGGTAAACCATTATACATATTTCTTCCATTTTCTAAATAAATTCCTCTAGGAATATTTTCTAAAATAGGTGGTTTTTTAGCTACAAAGAAATTTTTAACTTTATTTCTATACCTTAATAATTTATCTGGGATAGATTTCCTAAAGAATTCTGATAAACTATTTGATGAATCTGAACTCGTAGAAGGATAAAACCTAGGTCTATCTGGTGCTGTAGGGTTATAGTCAGATAAATCACCAGATGTATCAGGATCATCTGGTCTAGTTCTCCAACATCCACTAATACTATCCCAATATAAATATATTACTGTTCCACCAATAATTACAACAGATGAAATAATAAGATAGTATTTATATTCGTCTAGTTTATTACCTAACCATTGTAAATATCCAGGATTATTAATATCACCGTATTTATCTTTATCAGGACTTATCTGGGGAATATCTGGTTTGTATACAGGGTTGTTATCTAGTTCACCAATTACTGCTTTAATTATTCTTTTAATTATATCTAATAAACTATTCCATATCCAATAGAAAAATGTTTTGATTTTTAAGGCTATCCAAGATATAAAATTTTGTGTAGTATCTGGTGTAGATTCATAGACAAATAACATACCTTGTGATAACGCAGGTATAGCTGGAATCCAATTTAGAAAAGAGAAATTTGTATATATAGCCAAAATGGTTAAATTTAACAACAAACTAAAAACACTTAATACTCTAAGTGTATTTCTAAACAATCTAAATACGGGTAATTTATTTAATTCCATATACACATCTTTCATTATTTTAATTGAGGTAAATATAGAGTGTACCCTACTTCTAAACCAGAAATAAATTTGTAATAATATAACTAATGGACCTATTTTATCGACATTCTTAATACTATAAATAAGTAATTTTTTAATATATTTCAATATTGTAATAATCATTGTTTTGTTTCGTTTTGTTTCGGATAGCTAATATAGCTATACTTATAAAGCATTAAATTAAAATCTCTCTTATTAAGTTAAATAAAAATCATGGTTTTAGTTATTAATTAACTAATTTTTATTTAAAAGAAGAGTTTTAAACTCTTCGAAAATAAAATTATAACAAAAATAAAATGAACAACAGATTTTTTCCAATTTCCAACAACTTATTAACAAATAAAACAATTAAAGACTCTTTCTATACTTTCTGGTTTGAAATAAGTAGAAAACTTAAAGAAGATAACTACTTAGCATTAATTTTAAAGATACAATACGAAAATGATAATATCTTAATTTTAACAAATTTAGTTAAAGTTAATAAAGAAAGTAAAGAAGGCTTATTAGAATATATCTTAGAGAGATTTGCTTTAAAAGATGAAAGCTATAAATCTATTCCTATAACTGGTTTGATTTTTAGTTATAATATTAAAAAGGGTAAAATTAAAGGTATATTCCCTTCTAAAAATATAGACAGTAAAATATTCTCTATGATATATGATACTAAAAAAAGGACTAGGTTACCTGTAGCTTACAAAATAGAAGACTACGGTAAAATAATATTAGAATTAAATTTATCTGATAATAAGAAATTCTATGAAATTAAAATAGGGAAAGGTAGAACTCTAAGAATTATTCAGGATAAAAATATAAATGAAATAACTTATCTTAAAAATAATATTGAAATTATTAATTGGACGGATAAAATTGTAAATGATAAAGAATTAGTTAGAAAAATAAAAGAAAAAACTATTTATTTCAAAGATGACATAGTGTTATTATGAGCTCTAAATAGAAAATTCAAACCAATAAAAAAATTATTAAGGGTTAAGAAATCTAAATTAGATAATAACTTTATTACTGCAGATATTGAAACTATTTTAGATTCAAATAATAAAATGGTTCCTTATTTAGTATCCTTTTATGATGGAAAGCTAGCTAAATCTTTCTTTAATAATGATCCTGATAAATTAGTTAAAGATTTTATAGATAATTTATTTATAAAAAAATATAATAATAAATTAGTTTATATGCATAACTTTACAGGATTTGATGGTTTCTTTTTGATTAGGTATTTAGTTAATTTAACTTCAATAAAACCTTTAATTCATAATGGTGAATTTATTAGTATTGAGTGCATTAAAGATGGAATTAAACTTATTTTTAGAGATTCTTATAAACATTTATTAGCTTCTCTAGATAAATTATCTAAAAGTTTTGGAGTTGAAAATAAAGGAATCTTTCCTTATTATTTTACAGATTTAGATTATAAAGGTGAATTCCCTAATTATAAATATTTTGACCCTAATAAAGTTTCAATTGAAGAATATAATAAAGCTTTAGAAGAATCTGGTAATAAAACATCCACCGGGGGATGGAACTTTGAGAAAGAAGCTATTAAATATTGTGAACAAGATTGTAGAAGTTTACATCAAGTTATTAGTAAATATAATGAATTATTCTTTAGTAATTTTAATTTTAATATTCACAAATATCCTACCCTTCCTTCATTAGCATTTGCTAACTATAGAACTAATTTTATGCCTTCAGAAAATTTTTACCCAATTCCACAAATTAATGATAAAATCTATAAAGATATTAAATTGAGTTATACGGGGGGAGCTACTGAAATGTATATACCTGTAGTTCCTCAAGGAGTTAAAATTCATGCTTATGATATTAATTCTTTATACCCTTCTGTAATGTTAAACAATGATTTTCCAATTGGAAATCCAACTTATTTCGAAGGAAATATTTTGAAAATAAGTCCTAAAGCTTTTGGTTTTTTCTATTGTAAAATAACTGCTCCAAAAGATTTAAAACATCCTATTTTACAAATTCATTATAAAACTAAGAATGGTATTAGAACCTTGTCCCCTCTGGGAGAATTTGAAGGTGTATTTTTTTCTCAAGAATTATATAATGCAGAAAAATTTGGATATAATTTTGAAATATTATGGGGATATACCTTCAAGAAAGCTAATATTTTTAAAGAATATATTACAAATTTATATCAATTAAGATTAGAATACCCAAAAACAGCTCCAATGAATTTTATTGCTAAAATACATCTAAATAGTTTATATGGTAGATTTGGTATGAAAGATTTATTTGAAGATATCGTTATTTTTGTCTGCAAAGCAGGTAAAAAGATGATAATAAATTATATGAAAATAATAATACTATATTAGATTTAATTGATTTAGGATCACATATTATTTGTAAATTAAAGAAACCTGTTGAATATATACTTAATAATGAAGATTATAATAATGTTAATATTGCAATAGCTTCTGCAGTTACCTCATATGCCAGAATTCATATGTCTCAATTCAAAAATAATCCTAATTTTCCTAATCTTTATTATACAGATACTGACTCAACTTATTTTGATGGTCCTTTACCTGATCATTTAGTTAGCTCTACTGAATTGGGTAAAATGAAATTAGAAGGTATTTATGATAAAGCTTTGTTTTTGGCTCCTAAACTATATGCTTTGAAAAATAATGAAGAGGAAATTATTAAAATTAAAGGACTAACTAAAGAATCTATCCAAAAAAATAATATTACTATTGATTTATTAGAAAATTTATTATATAAAGATTATAAACTAACTTTTAAACAAAACAAATGGTTTAAATCATTAAACAATGCTAATATTCAAATATTAGAACAAATTTATACTATTCAAACTACAGATTCTAAAAGAGAATTAATATATTCTGAAGATAAATTTATTAATACAAAAGCTATTGTTTTAGACAATACAACTAGAAAAATAACCTAAATTTTCCCCCCCCTTGAATTTTAGGGTTTTTATTACAACAATAAACTATATTTTATAAAATATAAAATTTTAATCCCCCATTATAGATAGCTTAATATTTCCAATAAATTTTAAAAATTTTATTGTAATTAATAAAAATTTACGGTTTAATTAATAAAAAAATCAAAAATTTTATTGCTTAGGTAGAAGCAAGCAAATAATTGCTTTTAAATAATATAAAGATATAATAAATATGGGTTAATAGAAATTTTTCTATTAACCCTGTAGCGAAGCTAGTCTATATTATCTTGTGATGGTAGCTATAATTTCTAAATTTATTCTATTATTTTGAAATTATTTTGGTTTTGCAGAATCGAACTGACAAAATATCCATGGCTTAAGATGAATTATACCAATTTAATTATAACCAATGAGGTTCGATAATCTTAATTTAAATTAAATAATAATAGGTAAATAATTAGTTAATAATTAATTTGATATATTATTAAATTTTTTTTGGTTGTTAAAACTAGTCAATTATGAAACAAGCAATGGATACTTATTTTTTTAGGTTTATTCAATTGCCTCACACCCCCCTGCTTTGCAGATAAGGGACTGCCTGCTTAAGGTAGTCCTTCTCCCACAGCCTCCCCTTCCTTTCCCCTAACTCCCCTACCTTAAGGTAGGGGAGGGGGAGTAAGAGTCAAGGGGGAATTTATCTGCAAAGCAACCTTTCTTGGTTTTAGAATAAAAATATCAATTATAATTATAATTAGAAAACAAATATTTATTATAAAATAATTAAACAAATAATTATAATAATAAAACAAATTATTAATGAAATAAGATGTATTAATATATAAAATATATATTGTTTATTGAAGAAATCTTTATCTTCTGCTTTTTCATTTTCTCTAAATGAAATAATATCCTTTTTTATATATTTTGGTAGTTTTAAATAAAAACTATTTTCTAGTAATTTTATGGAGTCTTTATATTGAACAAAATAATAAATAATTATTAATTCAAATAAAGTATATATGATATAGAACATAACAAAAATAGATAAATAACCAATGGTTTTATAATTAAAATAAAAATATATATATTCTAGTATATCAGGAAAATAATTAGTTAAAATATAAAAAATAATATATATTAGTATACTAATTGTAATACTAGTGAAATAATTAGCAATCTTAGCTTTTGCATTTGCGGAGCTACTATAAATTTTGGTTAATTTGTTAAATTTATTAATTATAAACATTGGTAATATTGATTTAACAATATTAGAATTAGAGCTAGAATCCTTATTTGTTTCCAATACTGGGTTTATTGAATCTGAAGATGAATCTATTTGTGCTAAAATAGGTAAATTTGTATTACTCTTTATAGCATGGCCAAAACCTAATGTAATTAAACCAGTGCAAAATAAAGATAATACATGTATTAATGCTAGAGATCTAAAATTTTTATTTTTAAATCTTAATATTTCTTGAGGTGATTTATTTGTTAGATTTCTATTTAAATGTTTATGAAATATATTCATAAAACTTCTATGTGCTAACATCCAACCAGTAAAAGGTATAAATTTACCGCTAAAATCAACAGTATCCAAATTTAAATGTTTAAGCACAGATATTGTATTATTATAGATATCCTTACTCTTTTCTAAATCCACCTCAATATTTAATTTATTATTTTCTTTCCATTTAAATATCATAAATCCAGTATTGTTATTATTATTAATAACAGTATTCAATATTTCATTTGATTTACTAATTTCATCTATTCTTTTGTTTATATCTTCTCCTCCCTCAAAGACAGGGGGAGAGCTAATATTATTATCTAATGATTCTGAATTAAATCTTTCTTTAAATAATTCTAGGATTTTTTTATTACCTAATATTTTATTAACACTATTAACTTGGTTTAAAATATTTTCTAATTCATCTTTCTCCTTATTATAATTAGGAAAACTTTCATCAAATGATGAACTTTCTTTTGAAGTAGAATGATAGATAAAACCTAGATCATCTATATCCCAATCATTTAATTCTCTAGCTTCTTGATTGTTATTCAAATCATCAAAATCTTTCTCTCTTATTTTTTTAATCTCTTCCTTAAATTTAAGTAAATCATCTAATGACGGGACTCTAGTGTTCTCAATATTGATATCATCATTTTTTATTATATTCGAATTATTATTATTGGAGTCCTCTCCCTCCAATAAATCAGGGACTTTATTATTATTACAATTATCAGTACTATATTCTCTCACACCTCCCACCACTAAAAGGTTAGGATGTAGGCAGGTATAAAAAGAAATATGATTATTATTAAAGTTTAAGTTCTTAGAATAATGTGTGTTTAAAACAGGTAGCGCCGTAGCAACTATTAAATTTATTATTTTATTTTTTTTCATCACTCTTTTAAAATAATTTAAATTTTGAACCGCTTTAATTAAAATTTTCGGATTATTGCAGCGCAAACCAGAACCATTAAAAGATGGAAAATTACTAAATCTAATTTTAAATATTTAGCAAATTTAATATATTTTATATCTAATAAATATTTTCTATTGATTCTATTAAATTAGTACTGCCTGCCTTCCCTCCCCTTACCCCCCACCTTGCCTTAGCTTGCCTTAGCTTGCCTTAGCTTGCCTTAGCTTGCCTTAGCTAGGGTGGGGAGTTAGGGGTAAGGAGAAGCAGGCAGGGATCAAATATATTAAATCTAATTCTATTATATAATTCGGGTTCTTTGTCCGGATAGCTTATTATTGTTGAATTACTAGTTTGAGATAATCTATTTTCAGGATAGTTTGTTAAAATTTCCGTTCTAGATAAATTATTATCTCTGTCTAACTCAAATCTAATATTAGTTAAACTACCTTGCCTGCTTAAAGCAGCAGTCCCTTATCTGCTTTGCAGATAAGGGAAGGGAGGGCAGAGGTATAATACTAGCGGAGTTCCTTGCGCTAAGCTATGCCTCTAGATACAATTGATACAATATATAATCAATAATGATTGCATATATCTGAAAATATTTCAGATTTAATTACCTATAAGTTAGAAAAGAATTTGGTCACATTTTTTTTCCCCTAGAGTAATTCTTTTTAATTAACTATCAGGAGGAAAGCTTATTTATTAACAAAGATTAGTAAAGAGAAAGTGAGGAAATTTTGAGTAGTCGTAAGCGCGACAAGAAATTAATTATAAGAATAAAACTAGGGAGAGTAACTATTTAGACCGTATCCACGTTAAAAAAATTATCTCATCTTCAGTGGAAAAGGAACCTCAGCCACCCGCCCCTGGTAGTAACAGAGGTTGAAAAAGTAATCGGAGTTGAGAGAGTAAATCTTAAAATAAAAATAAAATGAACAAAATAAAAAATAATTTAACGGCAATAACTACATTCTTAACTGGAGTTGTGGGACATCATTACATTGCTAAAATTTTAGAATACAAAAGTGAAATAGCTGCATCTAAAGAGATGGAATTGAGAGATATTTCTGTCTGCAAAGCAGGTAAAAGGAAAATATGGAAATTATCCAAAATAAATTAAACAGCATAATTAAAAACAATGAAAATTTGTCACAAAATATAGAAACATTAATTGATAAACATATACCAGAATCACAATTGTCATATGTTAATGAATTGTTAGATTTGGGTGGAAAACAATGTAAAATTGTTAGAGAAATATTAGACAAAGGTCCGGATAATATAAATTTAGATTTTTATCAAATAGCTTATAGAGCAGCCGTAGCATGTGAAAAAACTAATAGAGAAGCTAGTGAAAATGTAAAAAAATTAGTTGAATCATTAAATGGAAGTAATAAACTAATATCTGATTTTAATTTAGAGTCTTTTTATGAATATTTAAATTCATTAAGTTTAATAGAGTTATCTGCATTATACCATATACTAGCGTTAGTAGTAATAGCTATTTTATCTTTTAATATATTGTCTGCGGTTTTAGGTAATGAGATTATTAATTATTTTAAATTAGAAGAAAAATTTCCTAAATTAACAGCTTTTTTAAGACTAAGATTAAAATTTCAAAAATATTATCTAACACTAAATTTTTCTTTAATATTTTTATTAATTTTCGCAAGTATTCAAATAAATCTGTTAGTTTTATTCTAAGCTAAATAATTATTTGATCTACTCCCCATAATGAATATAAAGAAGGGAGTAATAGTTGCTTCTCCTTTCCTTTATACTGGTAGAAAAAGACAATTAAAACCCCCTTATTTGTATATCTCAATTTCCCCCCCCGCCTTATTTTTTTTAATCTTATTAATTATTATAAAAATAAGAAAACCTAAATCCTAAATGCTAAGGCAGGGAGGAGCAATATCAAAAATTAATTTCAAACATAATTCTTTGTAAAAAAGAAAAAATAAAGATGATAAAAAATTTCTCCAGATTTATTAATAATACTAGAGATATAATAATTCATTCAAGAATATATAAAATATATAAAATATATAAAAATAGTATTAAAATACTTTCTATTATAAATATTCTTGTATTATTATATTACAATTACTTCCAATTTAATTTTGATTATTTAGCAATCATTGCTATTATTACTTCTATCTTAGATAAATTAACTTATTTTATTGGTAAAGAATTTATTAATCAATTTAAGAAAATGTTTTTTATTTTTACTGATAGTATGGATTCTCATAATGACTTTCAAATATCTAATCATAAGGTTGAAGATTCGCATGCTTCACTACAACAAGATAATTATGAAGATAAAATTGAACCCGTTAAAGACGAATCTTATAATAAAGTTAAATTTATTTGTATTACTATAATAGGTTTAAGTATTTGTGCTTATATTTCTTGGGATTTATATACTCACGGTGTAATATACACCACAATATATTCTATATATAATAGTATAACTTCTTCTAATCCTAAAGATGATGGAGATGATATATCACCAAATTTTGATGATTCAACTTCTATTGCCTCATCTAATGATAGTACTTCAACATTAGTTGCCCACACAAATGTTTTAGAACAAGGTATTATAGTTGAAAATCTTGTTAATGTGAATTTTTGGGGTGCTCATATTGAAATACCTGCAGGTTCTAAAATTATAGTAGCTATGGCTAACACTTTAATGTATAGAACACCTGATAATTATGTGTTTAGTTATACTATAACATCACAAGGTATCTTAACAAGTGTTATTGAAGAATAGAATGAGATTCGATAGTTTATTATTAATAGAGAATCTGAAGAACTGACAAACAACACCACCCTCCCCCCTACCGAAGCTACCCCTAATAAATCGTTAATATAAAATAAAATGGGTTGTAGTTATAAAATATATGCATCCAATATTAGTAAAATTTCTATCAATATTAATAATTCTCAATCATCTTATAGAACACCTAATTCTCAAAAAAATAAAAAAAACCTCACCTGTTGACCAATATATAACAATGAGGAAACCTTGGGATAATGAAGATATACCAGATACTAATATAGAAGAATTGGAAAAATTGCTTAAAGATATCTTTGATTAATCCCACACCCCAATTGGTTATAATTAAATTAGGTATAATACATCTAATTAAAAAGTTTAATCCATCTTTAATAAATAGATGATTTGTCAGTTCGAATCTGACTAACCAAATATCTGATATGCTGTAACAATTTTATTTCCACTCATATTCTTTCCACCCTTAGGCTAGAACCACCTCTCATTTAAATTAAATCGTAATCTTTTATTAAATTAATTCTAATGTCCTAAATTTTTCTATTAAAAGAGGTTATATTTTCATATAATTTATAATCATGTGATCAGAGATGATTGCACCTTACCCTTCAAATAAAAAGGATAGGAGTTGGCACACCAACTATAAAAAGTTTACTCTAGAAATAGATTAAAATCTTTACTTATCATCCTACGAATATATTATTGTTGATAAGAGAGAAGGAGTTATTAAATTAAGACGGACAAAAAAAAATCATAATTTATGTTGATAAGTCATTATATTAAGTTATTCATTATTTTATTTCTTTTTATTATTAATATTTATTTAATTATTACACATGAACCTATTGGAATAAATAATAATTCTCCCTTGCCAAATGCATCAAATGCAGGTGAGAGGGGATTGGAATCAGGATTTGGAAATAGAAATATAAGAAATATTCTAATAGGGTTAGGAACACTTGGTGCTAATTTAAGTGCTTATATTACCATTAAAAATGAATTTAAAGAACAGAAAATAGATAGATTAGGAAAAGCAAGGGATGATATATTAAACCATATTGAAAATGATAAAAATCAATATGAAATAATAAGAGAAAAAGTAAGTACTGTTAGAGATGAATTAATTAAACTTCATATTGAGAGAACAAAAATATATGCTCAAAATGATAGATTATCAGTTTTAGAGCAAGCTATTAAAAAAGATATTTCAATTTATAAAGAAAAATCCGCTTTAGCAGATACTAGATTATCAGATTTAATAAATCTAAGTGATAATATTAATAGAAACTTAGAAAATTTTAGTACAGAAAGTGAATCTATAATTGAAATTTATGAAAATGATAATATAGATAATAATAATCCTTCATCAGTTGGAGATGATAATAATTTGAAGGAATCTAACATTTTAAATATTGATTTAACTAAAATGAGAGAATGGTTTGATAGTTTAGAAGGTATTAAACAATTATCTGTTGGTTTAATATTAGGAAAATCTGTTATATTATCAGCTTTAATAAGTATAATTTTTATATTTTATGGAAATATATTAATAGAAAAATATAATCTAGAAAATAATTACCCTAGAATTTGGAAAATTATACAATTAAGACAGAAATATCAAAAATATTATTTTAATTTAAATTGTTTACTTATTTTTATTATTGTGTTAAGTGAATTAATGTTAGGAATCTCAATATTATCATTATAAATATCATAATTAATAAATCAAATTTACCTGCTTTGCAGACAAAAATAAAAATATTATCTTATTTAGAACCACAATTTATTAGTATTTCCAATTGCTTCACAACCTACATCCTACCAACAAACCCCCCCTAAAATTTATTTAAAAAGAGATAACACAGAATATGGTATCTTAACAATTTGGTTAAAAAAAATATATTTAACTATGAAATTTTCTAACAAAATATTAAAAGAACTTTTATCTAAATAATTAACAAATTATAAAAAAAACAAGTGTAATCAATCCCCCTACATTGGTTATAATTAAATGGTATAATATATTTCAAGCCAGAGATATTTTGATCAGTTCGATTCTGCAAAACCAAATAAAATTATTACACAATCCAAATTTTTGGTTGGAGTCCAAACTCTTTAAATACTAATTTTACAGAAATTAATCCACTTGCTAACCTAGACCGGGAGAGTATTCCAGTGGATTATCTTTAAAGAAGATAGATTACTATTTTAGTGGTTTTCAAATAATTTATTTTAAACTCCTCAATTTAAATAGCAGATATTTTTTCCCTAATTGATAATTATAAATTATTTATCAAACTTTTTATTATATTAATTACTAGATAGAAGATAGTGATTTAATTTTATTTTGTAAATTTAAAAAGCGAAAACACACACCAGTTTTTGTTAATTTTAACTATTATTCTCTCATGGTTAAATAATAACACACCTATACTGTACACAATATTTACATACTAAATACCCACTATTTACCAATTAACTACTTTTTATTAGAGTACTATTTACGACACCTACTCCCCCTGTACCCCTTTACTTACACTCTATATCCCATTTACCACCGATTTACACTTTATATCCCCCACCTTTGGACAAGATATAGTAGAATTAATTTGGGGAGGTTTTTCAGTATCTAATGCTACTTTAAATAGATTCTTTTCTTTACACTATTTACTACCCTTTTTATTAGCAGCTTTAGCTGTTGCACATT
>Ga0193725_1000186_pt1 | contig 20522 bp, 22 predicted proteins | sample H2a2metaG_FD_143058 | JGI IMG/M metagenome (GOLD analysis project Ga0193725, IMG submission 143058) | Soil microbial communities from a riparian zone of the East river system, Colorado, United States - H2a2 | ecosystem: Environmental > Terrestrial > Soil > Riparian zone | place: USA: East River... | reverse complement strand
GAGCACCTCGTCGACCGCGGTATTCAGGCGGATCGCGATCTTCGGGTTCGCCTTGGCGCGATCGATCATGATCTTGCTGCCGCGGAAGGCGTCCCGCCGGTGGAGGAGATGGACCTTCGACGCGAAACGGGTCAGGAACGTCGCCTCTTCGAGCGCAGTGTCGCCGCCGCCGACGACCGCGATCTCCTTGTCGCGGAAGAAGAACCCGTCGCATGTCGCGCAGGCGCTGACCCCGCGGCCGCGCAGCCGGGTCTCACTCTCGAGGCCGAGCCAGAGGGCGGACGCACCCGTCGCGATGATGACCGACTCGCCGCGATATTCCGTGCCGCGTGCCCAGATCCGGAACGGCCGCGACGAGAAGTCGACCCGATCGATGTCGACGTCGACGATCTGCGTCCCGAACCGCTCGGCCTGCTGGCGGAAGGCGGCCATCAGCTCGGGACCCTGAATACCGTCGGGGAATCCCGGATAGTTCTCGACGTCGCTAGTGATCATCAGCTGACCGCCGGGGGCTGAGCCGGCCAGCACGATCGGCTCGAGATTCGCCCGCGCGGCGTAGATCGCGGCGGTCAGCCCGGCTGGGCCGGAGCCGACGATGATGAGCTTCGACTCTGTCCGACCGTCGCGCTGGACGTCGGTGCGCGGGCCGCCCGGAGCTGGGATCGTGCTGGAGGGACCGCTGGAGGCTGCCGGGGCCGCCGGAGCGCCAAAGTTGATCGAGATCGGATCCGACGTCCCGCCGCCGTCGCCCGAGAAGTCGATCGCGAAGCTACTGAATGGATTGGTCAGGGCCGGCTCCGTGCCCCCATCGCCGCCCTCGGCAGGACCGGTGCCGTTCTTCGAGGTCGTGTCGCCCGGCTTGCCCGCCCGCCGGGTCGTGTCGTCTGTCATGCCATCATCGTATCACGAGCCAGATACCCCTGGGGAGTATTGTCGGCGCGACGTTACAGGGCCTTCAGCTGGGGAATCAGGTCTCGGCCGATCGTCTCGATCTGCGTCGGATCGTCGACATCGTGGACGCTGAAGATGACGTGCTGCGCGCCGGCGTCGGCGAGCTCGCCGAAGCGATCGACGATCTGGGCCGGCGCCTCGCGGGCGAGATTGACGCCCTGGAGTGTCGATCGCTCGATCTCGTTCGGGTCGCGTCCGACTTCTTCGCAATGCTGGCGAAGCACCTCGTACTTGTGATGGATCGCCGTCGGGCCGCCGAACACGTTGGTCGCGTCGGCGTATTGGGCGACGATCCGGAGGGTCTTCCGCTCGCCGCCGCCGCCGATCATGATCGGGACCCGTGGCCGCGAGATCGACTGCGGAGAGTTCATCAAGCGCCGCGCGTGGTACTGGCGGCCGTGGAATTCGCCTTCGGAGCCCCGTTCGCCAAGGAACATCTGGTGGGCGATCTGGAGCGTCTCGTCGAGCATCTCGAATCGCTCACCGAGCGGCGGAAACGGAAAGCCGAGAGCCTCGGATTCTTCCTGGTTCCAGGCGGCCCCGATCCCGAGCCACGCCCGGCCACCCGACAGGACGTCGAGCGTCGTGGCCGCCTTGACCCACAGGCCCGGCTTGCGGTAGTGGACGCCACCGACCATCAGCCCGAGCCGAGCCCGCGACGTGTGCGCGGCCAGGAATCCGAGCGTCGTCCAGCCCTCGAGCATCGGGTCCTCGGCCGGGCCGACGCCGCGGATCTGGAAGAAGTGGTCCATGACCCAGATCGAGTCGAAACCGACGTCGTCGGCCTGGCGGGCGATGCGGCCCAGCGTCGGGCCGATCGCAGCCGCGCCGCCGGGCCACGTGAACGAGGGAATCTGCAAGCCGATCTTCATCGAACTTGTCTCCGCATGCGAAGCTGGGCAGCCCGTCGCGGGCCGGCGGACCGCCGGTCAATCGTCGGTTGCAAGATGCTAGCCGCTCGTCCGATAGCGCGCCGAATTCCTGCGGATTACGCCGTTTGGGGGAGGCGCGTCGAGCGTCCCTCTGTCATGGTTCGATGCGGAGGGGCGGAGCCGCAAGCCCCAAGCCGTGACGTAGGGCACCCGTCACGGCGCACCGTCCGCGAGGATCCGCCACCGTCGCTCCCTGCCCGCCGCGTTCTAGCCGCGGTGGGCGGGATTACCGTCGCGACGGAGGCGGCCCCGCAGGACGTCGAGCGCCCCTTGATGTCACCCGACTGCGATGCCGCACTCAGTGATGCTTGCCCTTGTGGCCGTGACCCTTTGTCGGCTTTGCAGCGGGCGACGCTGAGGGCGAAGCGCTCGCCGTCGGTTGGAGCGAAGGCTGAGTCGCGGCCGCTGACGCCGGACGGATCACCGATGGCGAGCCGCCGACGGCAGCCGGCCGCTGGTCCTGCGGCGAGAGCGCGGCGAAGATCGCCCCCGCAAAGACGAGAGCCAGAACGGCCGCGAGCGGCGTGGCGAGCGACCTGGAGGACGACGGACGAGAGCGGCCGGGGGCGATCATTGCCGGCTCGCGCTCGTTCCACGGTTCGGCGAACAGTTGTGACTCTTCTTCGGGTGCCGGCAGGGGCGCGGGCTCTGGCGCGGTCACGCGTTCGGGTGCCGCCGCGGCGGCGGCGGCCGCCCGCAGGTCGATCCGCTGGGTCACCTGATCGGCGATGAGGCCCGCGGACAACTGGTCTGCGAACGTTGCCACGTCGGCGGGCCGATCGGCGGGCTCTGGCGCCATCGCCTGCCTCACGGCCGCGTCGAGTGCCGGCGAAATCGTCTCGATTGGTGCCGCGCCGAGATCCTGGGCCTCGGCCAGGGCGACCGGCGTCTGCGCCGCGTAGGCCGGCCGTCCAGCGAGCATCTCGTACGTGACGGCAGCGAGCGAATGAAGGTCGCTGGCGGGCGTGGCCGGCGAGCCACGGAGCTGCTCCGGGGCGAGAAATCGCATCGTGCCCATCAGCTGACCGGTCGCGGTGACCGATTCCGCGCCGCCGCCCAGGGCGATGCCAAAATCGGTCAGTCGGGCCCCGTCGGTCGGGTCGAGAAGGATGTTGCCAGGCGTCACGTCGCGATGGACGATGCCGCCGGCATGGGCGGCGGTCAGGGCGGCGGCGATGTCTCGGGCGACCGCGACGGCCTCCGCGGGCTCGAACGGTGGACCAGCGGCCAGCCGATCCGCCAGCGAACGACCGGGGACGTAGTCGAGGATGATCGCCGCTTCGTTCCCGGCGATCTTCAGGGCTCGAACGTGGACGATGTGCGGTTCGTCGAGGGATCGAAGCGCCTGGAACTCCCGCCTCAAACGGGCTCGGCCGGTCTCGTCGGCGACGACGATCGGGTGGAGGCGCTTGACCGCGACTTCCTCGCCCGTCTTCGTGTCGAGCGCCCGCCAGACCTCCGCCGATCCGCCGCTACCGGCAGGCTCGAGAAGCTTGTACCGGCCGAACAGCACGGTCTTCGCCATCGGTTCATGGTAACCGGGCCCAAAACCGTGGCACATCAGGACGATGGTCCGGTGCGCAGACGGAGCGCGACGATCGCCGCCCCGCTAGCATCTCCGAGTGCCCTCCTTCCTGAGCTCGCGGCCGCCGGCGGCCGGCATCGTCGGCTGCGCCGCGTTCGTGCTGATCGGCTGGAGCGGGCTGCTCGTCCCATCGCTCATCCGGTCGGTCAAGGACGCCTACGACCAGTCCGACGCGGGGATCGGCATCTTCTACTTCCTCTACGCGGTGGCGTATGCGACGGGATCGCTCGGCGGTGGGCTCGCCACGGAACGATTCGGTCGCCGGTTGATCCTCGGCGCCGCGGTCGGCGTGCATGCGGCCGGGCTGATCGCCCTTGGCCTCGGGCAGTCGTGGTGGGTGTTCCTCCTGGCGGGCCTGCCCGGTGGTCTCGGCGCGGGCGCGGTCGATGGCGGCGTCAACGGCCTCTTCCTCGACCGCTTCCGCTCCGGGCGTGGGCGGGCCCTGAACCTGCTGCACCTGTTCTTCAGCCTCGGGGCGTTGACCGCGCCCCTCGCGGTCGGGGTCCTCGTCGAAGGGGGTGTCGGATGGCAGGCGATCATCGTCGCCACGGGCGTGGTCGCGATCCCCGTGGCGGTGTTGTTCGGGATCGTCGAGATGCCGGGCGGGCGACGCCGGGGGAGCCCCGCTGACTCCGGATTCGACCCGACCGCGCCGACCGGCCGAGGGACGACGGCCCAGGCGGGCCCGCCCACTTCCCCAGGGAGGGGACTGCGCCGGGGACTGGCGGCGCCCCTGATCCTGCTCGGCGTCGCGATCGCGTTCTATGTCGCTTCCGAGGTCGGGGTGTCGAGCTGGCTCGTCCGTTTCCTCGAGCCGGCGCCATTGACGACCGCGACGACGGCCCTGTCGCTCTACTGGGCGGGGCTCGCCGTCGGGCGGCTCGTCTCATCCCAGGTGGCCGATCGGTTCGACCACCTACGATTCGCGACCGTCTGTGCGGCCGGCATCGCCATCGCCCTTGTCGGGGCGATCTTCGTGCCCTCGCTGCCGATCTCGATCGCGCTGTTCGCCGTCGCCGGCTTCGCGTCGGGCCCTGTCTTCCCGATGATCATCGCGATCGGCGGCGAGCGGTATCCGGATCGCTCGGCAGCGGTGAGTGGCTTCCTGACCGGCGCCGCCGTGACCGGCTCGATCACCTACCCGCCGATCATGGGGTTCCTGTCGGTCAGCGTCGGGCTGACGGTCGCCATGGTCGGCAACGTCATCCTCGGCTTGGCCTGTGCCGGCGCCCTGGTCATGGTCGGGCGCTCGGCGCGACGCGCCTCAATCCGCCACGGCTGACCCGGGTGCGGCGCCCCGGTCAGGCGGTCGATCCCCGATACGGCGCCTGCGCCTCGATGTCCCCGACGTATTCCGGCAGGCGTTGATGCCCGAGGATCTGGCGAATGGCGAGGATCTCCCCGATGTGGAACCAGTAGTGATAAGTGACGCGGTGAATGGCGTCGCCGACCGACCGGCGCGGTCCCGGACCGACGAGGTCGACCGCCATCTCCTGCTCCGTCAGCGAGTCGAGGTACGGATCGACGGCCGCCGTCACCGTGTGCCATGCGGCGAGCATCTCCTCCAGTGATGGGGTCGTCGCGGGACCGCCACTGGCCACCGTCTCGTTGAGGATCGGGACGGGGGTGACGTCGCGGATTCGAGTGAGCCAGTAGCGCTGCTCCTGCCAGGCGAGATGGCCGACGATCCAGCCGATGCTGTTCATCGGCTCGAGTCGTTTGAACCCATCGGCCTCCGGGGTGCCGCGCAGGGCCCGGAGCCACTCGGCACGGGTGAAGCGGAGCTGGTCGACGAGCGGATGGGACACTGGTCGCCTCTCTTTCTGGTGGTTCGGCGAGGATCGAGGAGACTCGTGGCCGACAGGATGCACCATCACAATCTGCTTGACGTCGGGCTCGGCGCGATCACTGGAGGCATAGATGGACATGGATGCGCTTCGCCGGCAGCTGGCCGACCTCATCGACGGCGTCGGAGCCCACATGCCCTTCGAGGAGGCCGTTGAGGATTTCCCCGACGAGGGGATGAACCGCCGGGCGCCGAACGTCGACTACACGCCGTGGCACCTTCTCGAGCACCTCCGCCTCACGCAGCTCGACATCCTGCAGTACGTCACGGATCCGGCGTACGAGGAGCGGACGTGGCCCGACGACTACTGGCCCGACAAGGCCGCGACGGCGACCCGCGATGTGTGGGACGCCACGATTCGCGACTTCCTGGCCGATCGGGCGGCCCTCCGAGCGCTGGTCGCCGATCCAGGCCGCGACCTCTTCGCCGTCATCCCAGGCTCGCCGGGCCACACGTTGCTGCGCGAGATCCGGATCGACGCCGATCACAACTCCTACCACGTTGGCGAGTTCGCGATCCTGCGCCAGGTCATGGGCACGTGGCCGGAGGGCCATGGCTGAGCGCTCGGGTGATGCGATCCGTGATGAGTGCCCCCGTCCTCGGTCGCCGCGCGCTCAATCGAGCGCTGCTCGAACGGCAAATGCTTCTGCGCCGGGCGGCCCTCCCCGCGGAGACCGCGATTGAGCGGCTCGTCGGGATGCAGGCGCAGAACCCCTTCGATCCCTATACGGCGCTCTGGTCCCGGCTGGAGGATTTCCACGCCGACGAGCTTTCCGCGCTGATCGAAGGGAGACGCGTCGTCCGGGCCACGTCGATGATGCGAACAACGATCCACCTAATGACCGCGGATGACTGGCTGGCCCTCCGACCGGTCCTCCAGGTCGTCTCGGAGCGAGGGTTCACCACAGGCAGTCCATTCGGCAGGCAGTTGCAGGGAATCGACATCGACGAGGTCGTGCGGGTGGGTCGGGCGCTGCTCGACGAGAAGCCGCGGACCGTTGCAGCCCTGCGAACGCTCCTCCACGAGAGGTGGCCAGATCGCGACCCAGGCTCACTTGCCTACGCGGTGCGCTACCTCGTGCCGCTCGTCCAGATCCCGCCGCGGGCGCTCTGGGGCAAGGGCGGGTTGCCCGTTCTCGCAACCCCCGAGACGTGGCTTGGCCGATCCGTCGGCACGGACACTGCGCCGGACGAAATGATCCTTCGCTACCTCGCGGCGTTCGGGCCCGCGAGTGTCATGGACATCCAAGCGTGGTGCTGGCTGACGCGGTTGGGCCTCGTGGTCGATCGCCTTCGGCCGCGCCTCCGGACGTTTCGTGACGAGCGCGGTCGCGAGCTGTTCGACGTTGCCGACGGCGCGCTGCCCGACCCCGACACCGTCGCGCCGGTCCGGTTCCTGCCGACGTTCGACAACATCCTGCTGTCGCACAAGGATCGAGGCAGGGTCCTCGGGGACCAGGACGAGTGGAGCGTCGGCCCCAACCAGTTCGACGACGCCTTCCGTGGCGGCTCGGTCCTCGTCGACGGCTTCGTCCGTGCCGGCTGGCGGGTCGAGCGGGAGAAGGGCGCGGGCGGTCGGGCCACGCTGGTCGTGATCCCGGTTGTCGCGCTGACGCGACCGGACGAGACGGCCGTAACCGATGAGGCCGAACGTCTGCTCGCCTTCTTGGCGGCCGACGCCGCGGACCGTGACGTACGCCTCGAGCCATGGATCGGGCGGAGCTAGCTGGGCTTACGGGCTCCAGAAGCCGATCGTCCGACCGGGGATCGGGCGCGGATCCGCGCCACTTGCGGGGATCACGACGAGCTGATCGGTTCCGTCCGTGGCGACGAGCGGCAGGGCGAGGGATGCGCTGTCCGCCGACCAGAATCGGTGGCTGAGCGCGTACTGGTCGAAGTAGGGCAGGAGCTGGTTCACGAACGTGACCGAGACCCGGATGTCGCGCTGCGATCGGACGGCCGCCGTGGCCACATCGACGAACGTCAGGTGGAGGCCAATACCCGCGGCCGTGTCGATGGCATCCGGGGTCCGCGCCCGTGTGCCCGTCAGTCGGGCGAGCGCCGGGACGACACGCGGAGCCGCAGCCTGGACGCCGTTGTTGCCCGGCGCGGGGAGCTCGAGGGCGGCGATCGTCTTGCCATCGGGCGCCCAGAAGAACCCGACGACGGTGCTGCCGAGCAGCGTCCTGCTCGACCCGGACGTCGGGTCCATGAGCCGGAGGGGACCGAGAGGCAGGTCTGCCGGCTGGGCGGTCGAGTCGACGGGCGCGACGTACGCCAGGGAGGCGCCGGTCGGGTCGAATTCGACGGCGGTCGCCCCCGGGACTGCGAGTGTTCGTTTGCTCGAGCCGTCGCGTGCCTCGAGGACGATCTCCTCGGCGGCGCCGGTCGTGGCTTCGACATACGCGCGGTACCGGCCGTCGCGGCTCACGGCGGGCGATCGAAACACGCCGGGCGAAACCGTGGTCCCGGGTGCCGCCGAGGTCCCCGGCGAAGGCGATGTGTCGGGCGTGATGACCGTGGCGTCATCTGGCCGGCCATCGAGGCCGACCTCGCCGACAAACGCGTCGAGTCCGCTCCCGCCGATGTGGGCAAGCAGCCGACCCGGGTCGACCCAGTCCCAATAGAGCGGCCGTCGGCCGGGGCGATGCGCAGCGAGATCCCGTTGGCCTCCTGGGTGAGGAAGCCGACCTGCCGGCTATCGGGCGTCCAGTACAGGTAGAAGGGCTGGGCATCCGAACTCCGATAGATGACGCCAGGATCATCAGCGGCGGCATCTGCCGAGCCGCCCGGCACGGTCGCGGCCGGGGTCGCTGTGGCGCCCGTTGCCCCGGAGGGCGGCACGGCAAAGACGTGGATGGTCCCGCTGCCGCCGCCGAGGCCGGTCGCGGCGATGTGGGTGCCGTCGGGCGACCAGGCAGGGAACCCGAATTGAACGCCTGGCGCTGGGTAGGGGACGACCGACCCTCCGTCGCCGTCCATGGTCGCGAGCGCTCCGGTGGCATCGACGGCGACAAGACGGGCCGGATGTGGCGTCGGCGAGGGAGTTTCGGAGGGAATCCCGGCAAGTCGGGCGCCACCGAGGGCGCCAAAGACGATGATCGCCGCGACCAGCGTGAGGGCGACGGCGGCGCGAAGCCGACGGCGGGTCGCGCTTGTTGGGGCGTCCGGGAGGCCCTCGGGGTCGTCGTCGGACGCCGAGGCGCCGTCAGGCCCGCCCTCGCCCGCCAGGGTGACATCGGAATCGGGCAGGTATTCGGGTGCAGGGGCGCCGTCGGGCTCGGGCGCCGCGGCGAGGTCGTCCTTGGATTCGGTCATGTGAACCGGCAGGCTTCGGGCTTGTCGTCACACGATACGGCGGCCGAGGCCGGAGCGGTTCGGTGGTGGTCGGAGGAGCCGTCAGCCGCGGGCCAGGCCGCCAGTTTACGGCGCGTCGAAGTCGGTGGCTTCGCCCGGCTGGAGAACCCGGATATCGAGCCCGAGCTCCAATTCGGCGCCGGCCGTCGCAAAACGAGCACCCGCGTCGGGCGCGGGCGAGCCGCGGCGACCCGGCGCAAGACCTGGCGGGTGCAATGTCCCCCAGTGGATCGGAATGGCCGCCTGCGCACCGACCCGCCTCATCGCCTCGACCGCGCTCGCCGGCGTCAATCGGTCCGGTCCTCGATGCGGCCCCCATCGACCGACGGGCAGGAGGGCGATCGCGACGCGCCCGGCGATCCGGTCCATCCGGGGGAACAGCGCGGTGTCGCCGGCAAAGTAGATCCCCAGCGAGCCCTCGACGAGGTAACCGATGCAGCGCGCCCGCGGCTGGAGCGGCCAGCGCCAGTGGCGGGCGTGAACGACGGTCACCCGGATCGGACTGGCGTCGGATCGGGGGGAGCCTCGCGGAGAAAGCTCAAATACCTCGCCCGCCAGGACCTCCCGGACGGATCGGCCCGCTCGTCGTGCCGCACGGCCGAGCCCGCCGGGGACGATGACGAGCGGATCGCCGTTGACGCGCCGAAGGGAATCGAGGTCGAAGTGGTCCGGATGGGCGTGCGACACGAGGATGGCGTCGATCTCACCGATCGCCCTCGGATCCGGCGTCGGGCCGACGCGACGCAAAGGCCCGAGACCCGCGCCGAGGAGCGGATCGGTCAGGAGCCGGAGGCCGTCCATCTCGACGAGAACCGTGGCGTGGCCGAGCCAGGTGATGCGGACGGCGCTGCTCACGCCGTGATCAGAGCGCCGGCCGTTCGCTGCGCAGGCCGAGGACGCCCCGCCAGCCATGGAGCTTCCGCTGGTCCCGCTCCTGCGGCACGCGAGTGAGCGTGAACGCCGCGCCGGCGATCGCCCCGACCCAGCCGTCGAAAAGGTCGGCCATCGTGTCGTCGTAGGTGAGATTCATGCCGTTCGCACCGAGGCGCATCGCACCGTATTCGAGCAGCTCCCAGGCGCTGCCACCGGCGATCGAAACGCCCGCGCCGGCGAGGGCCGCCTGCCAGCGCTGATCGACCCGCGGAGCAAAGAGCGCTCCGGCCACGCCACTGACGATCGCCGAGTTGGCGATGTGGACGAGGTCGTCGATGTGGGCATCGTTGTACAGGCCCAGGCTGTTGCCGCCGGCGTCGAGCAGCAGCGGAACGGTGACCGCGAGGTCGAGCGCGCGCGGGTAGCGGCCACGATCGGGGAGCATGAGCCAGAGCGCGGGAACGATGAACAGCCCACCGACGTAGCCGAACGCCCGCGTCCGGATCGCTTTTCCCCGGAGTCGTCGGCTGCCCGCATTGACGAAGGCATCCACTGCGAAACCGATCGTCAGGGCCTTGGTCGCGACGATCGCGGCCGACAGGACTGACTCGGCCATCGGCGAGCGGCGTGGCCCGGTGTTAGGCGCGGGGGCGCTCTCGGCGGGGATGCTCTCTGTTGCAGTTGCCCGCTTGCGGGAGCTCATTCGAAACATTGCATCTGCCTGACATTCCACAGCGATGGTGGATAACCCGGGCCACGGCCGGCCGCTAGCATTGGCCGCCCGTGACCGACAGCATGCCACCCAGCCAGCCGTCCGTCCGCGGGCCCTCCATCGTCTACGCCCTGCTTTTCTTCGCGGTCGGCACGTTCTTCCCGTATCTCTCGGTTTTCTATCGATCGGTCGGGCTCAGCTTCGAGGGCATCGGCGTCATCACCGCCCTGACCGGCTTCGTCGCCGTCGTCGCGGCGCCGATCTGGGGAGCAGCTGTCGATCGGCTGCGAGATGCTCGCGGGCCGCTCCTCGTCGCCGGTCTATGGGGCGCCGTGGCGGCGGGTTGGCTGGCGGTCAACCGGGAGCCGCTCATGATCGCGCTGGCCTCCGCCGTCATGTCGGCCGGGACCGCGGGGATGGGCTCGATGCTCGACAGCCGGACGATCGAGATCATCGGCTCGAACCGCGATCGATACGGACGGGCGAGAGCCTGGGGCTCGGCGTCGTTCGTCGCCGGCGCGCTGGCCGTCGGCTTCTTCCTCGACCGAACCGGCCCGGCCGGACTCTTCCTGCTCTACGCGCCGGGCATCGCCGTGGCTGGCATTGCGGCGTGGCTCCTGCTCGGTCGGTCGGCCGGTCGAACCGGCCGAACGGTGTCGATCGGCATGGGTCGCGACCTTGGCGCCCTCGTTCGGGACCCTACGCTGCTCCTCCTGTTCGTCGGCTCGGTCATCGTCTGGACGGCGGTCTCGGCGGTGACGACGTTCGTGTCGGTCCACCTCGTCGAGCTCGGCTCGGGGTCGGCCGTCGTCGGCTTCGTCTTCGCCCCGGGCGCGATCGTCGAGGTCCCGCTGATGCTCGCGTTTCCGGCTCTTGCCAGGCGAGCCGGTGCGGCACGCCTCCTCGTCCTGGGTGCCGTCGCGTTTGCCGCGCGAGCGGCCGGCTGGGCCGTCGCCTCCGAGCCGTGGTTGTACGTGGCCATCGCGCCGCTGGGCGGCGTCGGATACGCGCTGTTCTATGTCGGAACGGTGACCTACGTCGCCCGGGCCGTGCCGCCGTCGGTCCAGGCGACGGCCCAGGGGCTGTTCTCCGGGACGGCGTTTGCGATGGGGGCGATTCTCGGCTCCGTGCTCGGCGGGCAGGTCGCGGCGGTGCTGACGATCCCGGGGATGTTCGCCGTGTCGGCCGGCGCGACGCTCGTCGGCGCGCTGATCGTCGCGAGGGCGACCACCTCGCGGAGACATGCAGTCGGCGCCTGAGTGGATCGGCTGCCCTGCAACAATCGGCCCCGGACCCGACTCTGAGAGGGGACATGGAGATTGGCCGGCTGCTGCTCGCGCGCGACTCTGCCAGTGACAACGCCGCGCGCCTCGACCGGCTCGAGTTCGACCGCCGATTCGGTCTCGCCCGCGGGCGGCTCGAGGCCATCTGCGGCTCCCTCATCGGCGTCTCGGACGCGCCGGATGTCGTGCACGACGTCTATCTCCAGGCGCGGTCGCGGATCCACCAGCTCCGGGACCCCGACGCGCTCGAGGCGTGGCTCGTCCGGATCGCGATCAACGCGTGCCACAGCTTCCGCAGGCGTCGCCAGCGGCTGACCGCGTATCCGATCGCGGTCCTCGAGGCGCCGGGCGGATCGGACCTGGCCTTTCGCGAGCTCATCGAGCGGCTGCCGCCTCGCGAACGGACGATCCTCGTCCTCCACTACGGCCACGGCTACGCCCTCGACGAAATCGCGAGCCTCCTCGGGATCAACTACGCGACGGTCCGCAGCCGGATCGCCCGGACCCGGATTCGCCTGTTCCGAGAATGGACCGAGGCGGACCGATGAACCGCGCCTGGTTCGGTGCCCGAGGGCACATCGCGGAGGAGCTGATCGGAGGAGCTCGAGAGCCCGATCAAGCCGAAACGCGCCATCTCGAATCGTGTCCCGCCTGCTGGGCGGCCGTTCGGCGCGGTCGGTCGTTCGATCGCCAGCTAAGCGATGCCGTCCTGTCGATGGCGCCTGTCCCCGTCCCGCGCGAGGTGCTGACCGTGCCACTGCCGTCGATCCCGCGAAGTCGAACTCCGTCGCTCGCCAGCGTCCTCGTGCTCGGCGCGCTGATCGTCAGCGTCGGGCTTCTCGTCGTCACATTCATGCCGCGCGCCGCGGATCACACCGCCGGCACGATCCCGTCACCAACAGCCGACCCCCACCTCGTCGTCGTCAACGGGACGGAGTGGCGGATCGACCTTGTCGGATCGGTGATCCAGATTCACCGGCGTGACCTCGCGGGCGGCGGCGGCCCGGTGCTCCTCGCGAGCTGGGATCTCGGCGAATTTGTCACCGGCGGCAGCACGGCCTACCTGCGCTGCCCGCGACCGGGTGGCGGCGACCAGTGGGCCGTCTTCGGCCATCAGGCGCCTCAGGCGCGCATTGGCGACGACCCATCGTCGACCCCGTTATTTACCGCGAGCGCCGGCCCGTTGTTCACCTACGTCGGCCCGCCGGCGACAGGGCAGGGGGCGCCCGATGGCCTGTGGCTGTACGTCATCGATCCCGCGACCTTCGACCCCTCGAAGCCGATCACGATCACCGCGCCAAACAAGACCGGAGCCGGGTTCGGCAGCGGCTCGTTGACCGCGCAGCCGACCGACATCAAGCAGCCGTCAGGGTGCTTCATCTCAGGGTGAGGTCGCGGCCTCGGCCCGGGTCAGGTCAGCGGAAGAGGTCGAACTCCGGGGGCATGAGGCCGTCGCGCATCGATGCCTCGGCACGCGGCGGGTTCGCGCCGCGGACGAGGGCGGCGGGACGAGCGGTCGTCTTGCCGAAGGCGAGCTCCGCGGCCGACGCGATCTCGTCGGCGACGGCACGGACCGTCGATTTCATCACCCTGCCGTCGTGGTCGGCGACGCCGCGAAGATCTTCCAGAGGCGCCAGGCCCGACACGCCGATCGCCACGTCGACGATCCCCCAGCGCCACGGCCTGCCGAACGAGTCGCTGACGATGACCGGGACGTCGACGCCGAAACGGGCCTCGATCGCCCGTCGGATTCCGGCCGCCGACGCGTCTGGGTCGACCGGCAGGAGGGTCACGATCTGGCCGCTGTCCGGCCCGACGTTCGAGGCATCGACCCCGCCGTTGGCGCAGATGAAGCCGTGCGCCGTTTCGGTGATGAGAACGCCGTTGGCCATCCGGACGACCCGCCGGGCCTCGCGCAGGACGACCTCGACCTGGCGGGCGTCGCGATCCCAGCGCTCGGCAAAGGCGACAGCCTCCGGACGAGGCTCGACCGATGTCAGGTCGACGATCGCGCCCTCGGCCTTGGACACGATCTTCTGGGTGACGACGAGCACGTCGTCTGGTCTCAGCGGCAGCAGGCCGGCGGTCCGCTGGAGGGCGTCTCCGAGCTGAGCGGCGAGGTCGTCGCCGGGTCGGATCTCCGGGATGCCGTCAAGGGCTATGACTTCGAGCCGGCCCTCAGCGGGCATCGGCAGTCTCGGTCATGAGCTGCTCGACGAGGAGGAGGTCTTCCGGCGTGTCGATGTCGAGAGAGAGCGGCCCGTCGATCTCGACGTAGCGGGCGCCGACCTCGGCGGCGCATGCGGCGTGGGCGGCCCGGCTGTCACCGCCGAAGCCGAACTCGATCGCATCCGGAGGTGCGACGACGAGGCCGTTCGTGCCGCGGCCGTGACGGTCCGGAGCGAGGACGACGAGGGGCCGCTCGACGATCGCGGCGAGGGGAGCGAGGAGTTGCTCCAGGGCGGCCGAGGAGACGAGCGGCAGATCGATGGGCACGATCACGATGGCGTTCGCGCCGCCGGCGATGGCGTCGTCCCGGGCCTCGCGGATTCCCCGATTGAGGCCCTGGCTCCGCTGGAGGAGCGTTCGCGCCCCGGCCGACGCGGCCCGGGTCAGCACCTCGCGATCCGGGCTGACGACGAGCGTCTCGTCGATCCCGTGCGTATCGAGAGCCGCTCGGACGGTCCGATCCAGCATGTCGATCGCGAGCTCGCGGCGCTCCTCCGCGTCGAGCGTGCCCCCGAGACGCGACTTGGCGCCCTCGAGCGCACCGACCGGGACGATCGCCACGATCCGCTGGGCAGGGGAGTCGATCTCAGGCATCGTCGAAAGATCGTACGCGGTCGGACCGATAAGGCGGGTTCTGGTTGCATCGCGGTCTCAGCGGTACAGAGCTCCGACGATCGCGAACACGGCGAACGCCAGGATCGCGGCGCCCGAGATGCGGTTCACCCAGGTCAGGGCTCGAAGGGTCACCTTCGATCGGAGCACCGCGACAACCGCGGTGAGGATGATCCACCACGACGTCGAGCCGAGGAAGACGCCGGCGACGAGGAGGGCCGCGTCGGCACCGCCGGTGCCGGTCAGCCCGAGGCCGGCAAAGAGGCCGGCGAACGAAAGGATCGTCATCGGGTTTGTCATCGTCAGCCCGAAGATCGAGCCGAATGCCCCAACGAGGCCCGGCCGCTCGGTGACGACGGCGACTTCGGACGGCCGGGTCGTCATCGTGCGGATGGCAAGCACGACCAGAAACGCGCCACCGACGAGACCGAGGAGCATCCGGCCGCCGACGAGGACGGACGTGATCGCAGTCAGCCCGAAGGCGGCGATTGCGGCGTAGGTCGCGTCGGCCAGCGCGACCCCGATTCCCGAAGCGAGCCCGTAGACGCGGCCGTGGGCGAGGGTCCGGCGGATGGTCAGGAGGCTGATCGGGCCGACGGTTGCGGCGATCGTGAAGCCGAGGATCAAGCCCCTCGGCAGAAATGACGGGTCCACAGTTGTCTCCTGGCGGAATGTCGGTCTCGACGAGAGATGAAGCACAAGAAAACGCCCCCGGTGAACCGAGGGCGTTCGATCGGTCGGTCGGGCGCCGGTTTGGCGCGTGCCGTCAGGCCGAGCAGTCCCTCGCCGAGGGCCGCTGCTGGCCGGCGGTCATGCTGATTCGTCGAGCGTCCACCGCCGGACTGTGCCGGATCGCGCTCGGCGCTGTCAAGGAACACTCGCCTGCAGGACGTCTCTCGCAAGCCGGCTCCGGGCAGCGTCGTCGGTCATGATCGTGTCGGTCACGACCACTCGCAGGCCGAGCGCCTCGATCGCCGGGCCGAGGTCTGCGTCGATCGTGTCGATGACGAAGGTGTCGATCCAGTCGGCGTAGAGGCGGGCGACGCCGAGCGCGCTCGATTCGTGGCCGAGGGAGACCAGCATCCGATCGGCCGGGCCCTTGAGTGCCCGCCCGCCGACGATCCCACTCACCGCGATCACCGGGATGCCGCGCACCCGGCCGGCCGCGACCGCGGCTCGGAGGCCGTCGATCGCCATGAGCGGCCCGATCGAGACGATCGGGTTGGACGGTGCGACGACGATCGCGTCGGTCGGTCGCAGGGCTTCGAACGAAGCGACGACTTCGGCGGTCGGAGCCGCCTCGGCGGCACCGCCGAACCGCACCTCGTGAACGGTCGGCTGCTGTTGGCGGCCGACGAAGTAGGTCTGGAAGTCGAGCCAGCCGTCGTCGGTCCGGACCTCGGTCCTCACGGGTGAATCGGTCATCGGCAGGATCGTCGCGGCAACCCCGAGCGCGCGCTGCAGGTGCCGGGCGACGTCGGTTGGCCGGTCGCCGGCCGCCAGCCGGGCGGTCCGGACGATGTGGGTGGCGAGGTCGCGATCGCCGAGGCGGAACCACGTCTCCTCGCCCAGCCGGCCGAGCTGGTCCATCGCCGTCCACGTCTCGTCGCGGATGCCCCAACCTCGCTCGCGGTCGTCGAGGCCGGCGAGGGTGTACATGACCGTGTCGTGATCCGGCCAAATCGCCAGCCCATGGCGTTCGAGGTCGTCGCCGGTGTTGACGACGACGGTCAGCCGATCACGGAGATGAGCCTGGAGACCCTGAGCCAGCTTTGCCCCGCCGACACCGCCGGCGAGCTCGACGACGCGGGCCGGCCCCGACGCCACAGGTCGCGTCGCCTCAGGCATCCGCCAGGAGCTCGCCGACCTCGCTCATTCGGTCGATCGTCTCGAGGTCATAGGGTGCGGGCAGTCGGACGATGACCGTCCTGAATCCGAGCTCGACGTACGGCCGCAGCCCGTCGGCGACGAACGCCGGCGAGCCGAGGAGCGTCGGGACGCCACCCATGTTGTCGGTGCCGTTCTTTGCCAGCGTCGCTGCATAGGCCGCCTCGGCGTCGGCTATCGCGTCGCGGATCACGATCGGGAAGCTGACGGTCAGCTCGATCTCGGACCGGTCGCGCCCGACGTCGGCGCAGTGCTGGTCGAGGATCTCCACCCGAGCCCTGACTTCTTCGATCGTCCCGGCGGTGTTCCAGGCGTCGGCCCGCATGGCCGTCGTGCGGAGCGTCTTGCGCGGACCAGAGCCGCCGATGAGGATCGGCAGGTGGGCCTGGACCGGGTGTGGCTCGCAGAGCGCGTCGGTCAAGGTGTAGAAGCGCCCGGTGTGGCTGAACCGCTCGCCATCGAGCAGTCGGCGCATGAGCATCACTGACTCGTCGAGCCGGTCGAGCCGCTCGCCGAACCCGGAGCCCCAGTCCGGGATCCCGAACGCCTCGTGCTCGCGCTCGAACCAGGCGCCGCCGATGCCGAGGACGGCCCGACCATTGCTGACGTGGTCGAGCGTCGTCGCGAGCTTTGCCGTCAGGCCCGGGTTGCGGAACGTGTTGGCCCCGACCATCAAGCCAAGGCGGACGCTCTTCGTCACCGCACCGAGGGCCGCCAGGACGGACCAGCCCTCGAAGATCGGCTGCTCCCACGGCCCGAAGATCGCGAGCAGGTGATCCCAGGTCCAGATCGAGTCCCAGCCGTTGGCCTCGGCGGCGAGCGCCGCATCGCGGAATGCCGGCCAGCTGGTCTGCTGCGACCAGAGTTGTGCACCGAACCGGATCGTCACCGTCAGCGGTACTCGAAGACGCGCTCGACGCGGACGCGGTAGCTGACCCGGTCCTGTCCTGCGTACTTCTCGGGATCACCGCCGTAGCGGCGGGCGAGGGCCTGGATGTCGGCGGTCGCCTCGGCGCCCTCGTGGAGCAGCTCCGCCCGGCCTTTCAGGCCGAACCAATGCTCCGGCTGCTCGATCTCGTAGATCGCCATCGAGATGCGCGGATCCGCGGCGAGATTGCGCGGCCAGCGTCGTTCGGGCCGGCTGTTGATGATCAGGTCATCGCCGTCGAGCATGTACCAGACGACCGCCTGGTGTGGTCCCCCATCCGGCCCCACGGTGGCAATCGTCGCGAAGCGCGGCGTCGCGAGGAACGCGTGGGCTTCCGGGGTGAGTTTCGTGGTCACTGTGGCCATCGACCGATGGTACGCGAGGCGCCCGATTCGGGCAGCCTGCCGGCGACGTCAATCGGCGCCGGCAATGCTAGTCGGCGACGATGCTAGTCGGCGGCGGCGATTCTCTGGCGGGCGGGTGCCCGACCGACTCGACGCCCGCCACCCGGCTGGAGTGACTTGAACGCCCGCGGCTGGGCGGGCTCGATCGCCGGCCGGCCGATCAGGTAGCCCTGGCCGAGATCGACCCCGAGGGATCTCAGCACCGCCAGGTCGGCCCGTCGCTCGATGCCCTCGGCGAGCAGCCGGGCGCCGATCCGGCGCCCGAACGACACGAACGCCTCGACGAGCGCCTGCTTGGCGTCGTCGCGAGCGATCCCGGCGGAGATGTCGCGATCGATCTTGATGATCGTCGGCTTGAGTGAGGCGATGAGCGAGAAGCTCGCATAGCCCGCACCGGCGTCATCGACGGCGAACCCGAAGCCGAGTCGCCGCATCGCCTTGACCTGGCGGATGAGCGGGACGATGTCCGGGACGGCCTGCTGCTCGGTGCATTCGAGGGTGATCTGATGGGGCCTCAGGCCAGCCTCCGCGACCATGGCGGCAAATGCCTTGGCCTCGAACGTCGGGTCGAGCAGGCTCGCCGGGGTCAGGTTGATCGCGAAGCGGAGCGGCGGCTCGCGACGCGACCGGCGGTCGGCCTGGATCTCGCTCGTCCGGGCGAGGATGAGGCGGACGATGAAGCGATCGAGCTCGATCGAGCGGTCCGTGTCGATTGCGGCCTGGACGATCGCGCTGATCGACTGCGGCAGCATCGGCATGTGCGGGCGGAACAGGCACTCGTACTCGTAGAGCTTGCCGGTAGCCAGCTCGATGATCGGCTGGAGGGCGATCTGGTGGACGTTGCGCATGTTGAAGAAGTAGTCGAGCGTCTTGGTCTGGACGACCTGCCCGGACTGGGCCATGCCGATGCGATCGGCCAGACCGGACTGGAGCACGGCCGCCGACATCGCGGACAGGTGGCGGGGACCCTCGGGCAGGCTCGGGTCGAGGGTGACCAGCCCGTAGGCCGGCGAGTGGACGGTCGCCGCAATATCGGCGGCGCGCGCGTCCGTCAGCTCCGAGGCCGGGGCGATGACGACCATCCCGGATTCGAGCTCGAGCTCCCTCGCCCCGCTGATGTGGAACTTCATGAGTCGCGCGAATCGAATGTCGCGCGACCACAGCAGCCGCTCGTCGCCGATGGTCTTTCGCGAGGACAGGAAACGCACCGAGTTCGACACCCCTTGCGGCTGGCCGTCGTGACTGCGTGACCCACAACCCCGGTGCCAGGCCCAGCGGCATTGTGCGTGCTGGCACCGCTCGATCCGATGCGTCAACAGTCCCGGACGTCGCCGGGACCTTCGTACGCGAATCGCGCCTCAGCCGGGCCCTGTCGAGCCACCTCGAAGGTCGAGCCAGTAACCCATCTCCTCGACCAGTGTGTCGTCGAAGTCGAGCATCTGGACCCGCCCGTCCGCTTGCCAGCCCACGGCTTCGTAGAAGCGGCGGCCTCGCTCGTTTTCGGTCAATACCCAGAGGATCGCCGACGAGAATCCTCGCTCGGCGAGATCGTCGATTGAACGACGCATCAGGAGCCGACCGACGCCGAGACGCCAGAACTCGGACAGCAGGTAGATCGTTTCGAGCTCCGCCGTGCCCCCCGGGTGCGCGGGATCGGTGGGGCGGCCCGTGCCCGCGAAACCGGCGATGCGACCGTCGCGAACCGCAACGAACGTGCGGCTCTCCCCGGGGTCCCTCAGGCGGCGCGTCCAGAATTGCAGGCGCCGGTCGATCGACAACCGATCGAGGACGGCCTGGGGAACGATCCCGACGTAGGCGGCCCGCCATGCCTCGACGTGGACCCGCGCGATATCGGCCGCGTCGGGCGGCAGGGCGGCTCGGATGATCACGATGGTGGGGGTCGGCTCAGTCTGTGTCACGGCGGTCCTTCGCCTCGTCAAGCCAGTCGTTCGCCTGCCCGGATCTGGAGGTCGAGGCGGTTCTCCGGCGGGGCCAGGGGGCAGGCCCATTTCGGGTCGAACGCACAGGAGGGATGGAAGGCGAAGTTGAAGTCGAGGATGAGGGTGCCACGGGCAGGATCTCCACCCAGATCGGCCGACTTGGCTGCGTCGAGCAGATAGCGGCCGGCGCCGTACGTCTCGGTCCCGTTCGTCACGTCGCGGAACGGGATGAACAGGCCACCGGCGTAGCCCGACATCCAGAACACGCCGAGCCGCCGTGTGCCGCCGGGAAACGGGATCTCGACATGGCCGATCCTGCGCATTGCCATGGTGCCCCCGGCGCTGACGGGCAGCTCCATCGCGATGGGCGTCGCAAGTGCCAGGCCGCCGCTTCGTGTCGCGGCGTCATTCTCTGTGCCGAAGTTGATCGGTGTGGTGGCGAACGCGCTATCGGCCGGCCGTGGCTCGGGCGGCGCGTCCGCCTCGACCGTCACCTCGAACCGCATCGCCGGATCGAGCGGGTAGTGGCGCGCGCGGAAGTCGTGCCGCTTCCCCGCGGGTACCGGTGACTGAGGGTGCTCGCGAAAGAGGCGCTCGCGGGTCGATCGCCATAGCTCGAGGGCGGCCTCGTGATCGGTTGGCGCGAGGCGTCGGACCTCGGCGTACAGATCGGCGACCCGCCGGCGCCAGTCCGCGAGCTGGAGCGTGTCGGCCGTGTCGCCGGCGGCGGGTTCGGTCATCGAGCGTACCCTGCGATGCGTGGATCGCCATCGTAATGGAGCCCCGATCGGCGTCGGGATCCTCGTCGCTTCCGTTCTGTCCGGTTGCGTTTTCGAGCGGCCGCTGCCGACCCACGACCAGGCGTTCAACGAGGGCTCCGGGTTCGAGGGGATCCTGCATGTCGATGGCGACTGCGTGTGGGTAGAGGACACGAACATTGAGATCGACAAGGAGGCCTTCAACGTCCTGTGGCCCCCCGGCTA
>Ga0193725_1000185_pt1 | contig 20558 bp, 21 predicted proteins | sample H2a2metaG_FD_143058 | JGI IMG/M metagenome (GOLD analysis project Ga0193725, IMG submission 143058) | Soil microbial communities from a riparian zone of the East river system, Colorado, United States - H2a2 | ecosystem: Environmental > Terrestrial > Soil > Riparian zone | place: USA: East River... | reverse complement strand
GCACGCCTGCGGCTGGGACCGGAACGCGCCCGAGTTCGGCGAGATCGAGATCGGCGACCAGTTCGAGAAGCACAGCTATCCGCTCGGCATCCTCGTCAACGCCGACGGCCGGCGCTTCGTCGACGAGGGCGCGGACTTCCACAGCTTCACCTACGCGAAGTATGGCCGCGCGGTGCTCGAGCAGCCCGGGCAGTTCGCCTGGCAGGTCTTCGATTCGAAGGTGCTCCACCTGCTGCGCCCGGAGTACGGGATCTCGCGGGTGACCAAGGTGCGCGCGCAGACGCTGGAGGAGCTGGCCGGCAAGCTCGAGGACGTGAACCCCGAGGGGTTCCTGCGTACCGTGCGCGCGTTCAACGCGGCCGTCCGCGCGGACGTGCCCTTCGATCCGTACACGCGCGACGGCCGCGGCACCGCCGGGCTCGAGCCTCAGAAGACGAACTGGGCGAACGCGATCGACACCCCGCCCTTCGAAGCGTACGCGACCACGTGCGGGATCACCTTCACCTTCGGCGGGCTCCGCGTGGATGCCGACGCCCAGGTGCTCGATCACGACGCCGCCAAGATCGCCGGACTCTACGCCGCCGGCGAGATGGTCGGCGGGATCTTCTACTTCAACTATCCGAGCGGCGCCGGCCTCGTCTCGGGCGCGGTGTTCGGCCGCCTCGCCGGCGCCTCCGCCGCGCGCGGCCCCGGCCGATCCTGACCCCGTACCCGCCGTGGCCGAAGCCGCGCGAACCTGGTCGGGATGTGATCAAATCCCCTCATCACTCATCGGGGAGGACTCGCCATGAACCGCTTGTCTGCTGTCACCATTGGGTTGCTGGTCGCCGGGTTGACCGTGCTGAGTTGCGCGTACGTGTCGTTCGGTCAGGTCCGGGGCGGCTGGCACACGCTCATCGAGGGAACGAACGGCCTGGACAACTGGAACCGGGTGGGCGACTCCAACTGGCGGACGGAGGACGGTGCCATCGTCGCCGACAAGGGCAAGGGCGGGTATCTGGTCTCGAAGGCCTCCTACAAGGACTTCCAGATCCGGGCGGAGTTCTGGGCGGATCACACCACGAATAGCGGCATCTTCATCCGCTGCACCGATCCCAACCAGATCACCGCCACCAACGCGTACGAGGTGAACATCTTCGACCAGCGCCCCGATCCGTCGTACGGCACCGGGGGGATCGTCAACGTGGCCAAGGTGTCGCCCATGCCGAAGGCCGGCGGCAAGTGGAACACCTACGAGATCACGGCCAAGGGCTCGCAGCTCACCGTCGTGCTGAATGGTGTCCAGACCGTCGACGTCCAGGACAGCAAGCTCAAGGAGGGGCCGTTCGCGCTGCAGTTCGGCAACGGTCCCAACGACGCCCCCGGCGGCGCCATCAAGTGGCGCAGGGTTCAGATCAAACCGATGTAGGCCTCAGCGGCCGAGGGCGCGGACGACGGCGTCGACGTCGGCGTCGGTGTTGTGGAGATGGAACGACATCCGCACCGCGCCGGCGCGGACGGACGCCCTGATCCCCGCGCCCCGCAGCCGCTCCAGTCCTCCGTCGGTGGCGACGGTGACGATGGCCGAATCAGCAGGCGCGAGGCCGAGCCGGGCGCGCAACGCGTTGGCGAGGGCGAGGTCGTGTCGGTGGATCGCGTCGATGCCGACCTCGGCGAGCAACTCGAGCGCGGGCAGGGTGCCCGCCCACGCCAGCCACGCGGGCGAGATGTCGAGGCGTCGCGCGTCCTTGGCCAGCCGGAGCGGAGGGCCGTAGATGGACGTCCACGGATCGTCGCCGGCGTACCAGCCCGCGTAGAGCGGTCGCAGCATCCCGAGACGCTCCGGCCGGACCACTCCAAAGGCCGTGCCGCGGGGCGAGAGCAGCCACTTGTAGGCGGCGCAGGACACGAAGTCGAAGCGATCGGCGGACAACGGCAGCCAGCCCACGGCCTGCGTGGCGTCGACGTAGGTCAGGCAGCCATGATGCGCGGCGGCCGAGGCCAGGGCGTCGAGACCGCCGGGGACGAGGCGGCCGTCGGCCGATTGCACCGCGCTCACCGCCACCAGGTCCACGCCGGGCCCGATGGCCTCGACGAGGCCGGACAGCGGCACCGTCCGCACGCGCACGCCGCGATCGGCGTGGGCGAGGAACGGAAACAAGACCGCCGTGAAGTCCTCCTCGGCGGCCAGCACACGCGCGCCGTCGGGGAGCGCGCTCGCCACCAGCGCGGTGAACGTCGAGACCTGATTGCCGATGCTGACCCGATCGGGCGTGGTGTCCACGAGGCTCGCGAATCGTTGGCGGGCACGGTTGACCAGCTCGTCGTAGCCGGCCGCCTCGGCACGTCCCGTCCGCCACGTTTCGATGGCGTCGTCGAGGGCCTCGACGGCGCGCCGGGGCGGGAGCCCGATGCTCGCGGTGTTGACGTAGACGCCGGTGGGCGCGAATTCCTTCTGCGCGGCTTCCAGGCTCATAGTGGACAGCCTCTCACACGCCGCGCTCGGCGAGCGCGATCAGCGCGTCGTGGATGCGCCGGTCGATCTCCAGGCCCTCGCGCTCCCGCCGCGCGCGCTCGCGATACGCGCGCTCGCCGGGAATACGGATCTCGTCGACGCCGGCCTGCCGCGGCGTGCCCTTGACGGTGGCGATGTCCGCGGCCAGCGCGCGACGATAGTCCTCCAGCGGGACGAACAGGTCGGGCTTGAACGCGATGAAGAGGTACCCGACGGTCTCCTCGTCAGCGGGCACGGCACACAGCACACCGAGCGCGTGCATGGCCAGCGCCAGCGCGTAGCCCTTGTGACCACCGAACGGCAGGAGCGCGCCCCGGCGCGCGGCCGCCGCGTCGGTGGTGGGACCGCCGTGCTCGTCGATCGCCACTCCGTCCGGCAAGGGAAGGCCGAGCCGCTCTCGGAACTGGAGATCGGTGCCCATGAATGCCGAGGTGCCCAGGTCGATCACCAGCGGGTCGCCGTCCATCGGAAATCCGAACGCGATCGGATTGGTGCCGAGGGCCGCCTTGGCCCCGCCCAAGGGCGCGACCATGGGATGGGCGGCGACGGTGTGGATGCCGATCAGGCCGGCGCGCGCCGCCATCTCGACGTAGTAGGCGCTGCGCCCGCTCATCCAGATGTTGTTGACGCCGACGAGGGCGAAGCCGCGCGCGTGCGCCCGCTCGATCACGGCGTGCGTGGCGTGGTACATCGCCAGCATGCCGCTCTGGTTGCCGCCGTCGAACAGCACCGACACGTCCGTTTCCTTGAGCACGCGCATCGGGCCGCGCGGCGCCTTGAGGCGGGGATGCTCGGCGACGTTGAGCAGCTTCGGCAGGCCGGAGTACTCGTAGCCGCAGAGCGCCGCGTCGATCGCGTGGTCGGCGAGGATCCGCGCCTCGTCCGGCTCGTAGCCGATCCCGCGCATGGCCCGCTCGGACAGCGCGCGGGCGTCGGCCACGCTCAGGTGGACACGTTCGATTGAATGGCCGCGCGTCACCCGCCGTACACCGTGAATTCGACGAGGTTCTCGTCGGGATCGCGGAAGTACACGCTGGTCGACACCCCGCGCGCGCACGAGCGGGGCCCTGGCCCGGCCTCCGGCGTCACCCCGTGACGCTTCAGCAGCGCGAGGATCTCGTCGACGGTTCCGTCCCATTCGAGACAGAAGGCGGCCCCTCCCGAGGTCGGCTTGCGCGCCCCGAGGTAGCCCGGCCGCGCCGGCGCCTCGGGTCCGTGGACGTTGATCTTCTGCGCGTCGCCGATCCGGATCGTCGCCATGTCCGGACGGCCGGGGCGCTTCTCCCACGCGATCGTGAAGCCGAGCTGCTGGTAGAAGTCCAGCGTGCGCTGCAGATCTCCCGCGACGATGACCCAGTGGTCGATGCCCTTGATTCCCATCGCTGGCGCCCTCCGTTTCCGACCCTATCACGACAGTCGGCAGGGCGGCGGGCGCCAGCGGTGGGCGTAACGGCTCAGCCGAGGGTTCTAGATCGTCTCCTTGGCCTTGAGATCCTCCAGCTCGCTCGCGCTCAGACCCAGCCACTCGGCATAGATCTGGGCATTGTGCTCGCCGAGCAGCGGCGCGCGGTCCACCGCGACGTGCGATTCGGACATCTTCACCGGCCACCCGGGCAGCGTGAACTTGCCGCGCTTGGGGTGGTCGACGGTGACGATCATCTCGCGCTTCTGCAGGGCGGGATCCTGCGTGATTTCCATCGTGTCGTAGACGGCCCCGGCGGGGACGCCGGCATCGCCCAGGATCTGCATGACCTCGACCTTGGTCCGGCTCTGGGTGAACTCGTTCAGGATGCGGTCTACCTCGTCGTGGTTGGTCCAGCGCTTCTCCGGCGCGTTGAAGCGCTCGTCGCCGATCAGGTCCTCGCGGCCGATGGCCTTCAGCAGCTTGTCCCAGTGCCGGTTGCCGGCGCGGGTGGTGTAGATGAAGCAGTAGTCGTTGAGCCCTCCGCCCTTGCACTTGTAGAGGCCGCTGGGGGCCGTGGTGCCCAGCGCGCTGCGGTTGCCCGAGCGCACCGCCGCCTTGCCGCTGGCGGACTGGCGCGCGAAGGCGATGCGGCTGAAGTTGATCACCGCATCCTGCATGGCCACTTTGATGTGCTGACCCTTGCCCGTGCGCTCCCGCTGGTGCAGGGCGGCCAGGATGCCGATGGCGCAGTGCAGCCCGGTGCCGGTGTCGCCGATGGTCGGCCCCGGCTTGAGCGGCTCGGTCTCCGGCGTGCCCGTGAGGCTCAGGGCTCCGCCCACGGACTGAGCGATCATGTCGAAGCTCACGTAGTTCTCGTAGGGACCCTCGCCGAAACCCTTGACCTGCGCGTAGATGATCCGGGGATTGATCTTCCGGACGACGTCGTAGCCGAAGCCCAGCCGCTCGATGGCCCCCGGCGCGAAGTTCTCGATCATGACGTCGGCCTTCTTGAGCATCTCCGTGAAGATGCCGCGCCCGCGCTCGCTGCCGAGGTTCAGCGTGATGCTGCGCTTGTTGGCGTTGAGCAGCATGAAGTAGTGCGAATCCACGCCCTTCGTATCGGTGGACGCGCCCCGGCCCTGGTCGCCGCCCTTGGGGTTCTCGACTTTGATGACGTCGGCGCCCAGCCATGCCAGCGCCTCCGTGCACGAGGTCCCGGCCTCGAACTGGGTGAGATCGAGAACCTTCACGTCCTCCAACGCGGTCTTCTGCGACATGGTGAGCCCCTCCTCGGTGCGACTTTCGCCTATTCTAGTCCGAGACGCGATTCAAAAGGAGAGTGCCATGTACACGGTCCCTGACGTCGACGAAGTGGTGGCGGTGGCCAAGGAGCTGGGCATTCACCTCGGGCCTGACGAGGCCGCCCTGTACCGGCGGTTCCTGATCGACCAGCTGAGAGACCTCGACACTTTCGTGCAAGCGCGGCTCGAAGAGCCCCGGCCGCCGATGGTCTCGGCCTCCCGGCAGCCCGGGTATCGGCCGACGCCGGAAGAAGACCCGCTCAATGCCTGGATGTGGAAGTGCCGGATCGAGGGAGCGGCCGGCGGCCTGCTGGCGGGCAAGACGGTCAGCTTCAAGGACCACATCGCGGTGGCCGGGATGCCGATGAGCTTCGGATCGTTCGCCCTCGAAGGCTTCGTCCCCGACTTCGACGCCACCGTGGTGACCCGCGTGCTGCAGGCGGGAGGGACCATCATCGGCAAGAACGTGATGAACGGTCTCAGCGGCGGGTTCGGCACCGGCGGCGCCGTCGGCGACTACGGCCGGCCGCTCAATCCCCACAATCACGAGCACGTCACCGGCGGATCGTCATCGGGCTCGGGCGCGGCGGTGGCCGCGGGCGAGGTGGACATCTCCTTCGGCGGCGACCAGGGCGGCTCCATTCGCATCCCGGCCGCGTATTGCGGAATTGTCGGCCACAAGCCCACGTTCGGACTCGTGTCGCACTTCGGGATCGGCTTCGGCTCGGATCAGTCCATCGACTACACGGGTCCGATGGCCCGGAGGGTGGAAGACGCGGCGGCGGCGCTTCAGGCGACGGCCGGACACGACGCCTACGATCCTCGCGCGGCCCGCGACGTCCCCACGAGCATGGACGTGCTCGGCCGGCTCACCGCCGGTGCGACAGGGCTCCGCGTCGGCGTGCTGCAGGAGGGCTTCGACGACGCGGAGAGCGACGTGCGCGACCTGGTCCTCGCCGCGGTCGACGTCCTCGCCAAAGCGGGCGCGGAGGTATCCAAGGTCTCCGTCCCCGCGCACCAGGCGATCCGCACGGCCCAGGCCGCGCTCTCGAACGAAGGCGGGCTGGCGCTCTTCAAGACCGGCTTCTTCGGCGCCTTCACCCGGACGTACTATCCGGCCTCTGTCATCGCGGCCATCAACAAGCTGTGGGCCGCTCAGGCCGACGTCCTCGCGCCGCGCACCAAGCTGTCGCTGATCGCCGGCGAGCTGAGCCGCCGCAACTATCACGGCGGCATGTATGCCAAAGCCCAGAACGTGCGGCCCGCCTACATCAAGGCCTACGACACCGTCCTGGCGGACGTCGACGTGCTCGTGATGCCCACCTGCATCATGACGGCCCCCAAGAACCACCGGCCGGGCAGCTACCTCGAGGCCGTCGAGGACAATCTCTTGTCGGCGAGCCGGGGCGGCAGCCGCAACACCCAGCCCTTCAACTACACCGGCCACCCCGCGCTCGCCGTCCCCGTGGGCAAGTCGTCGGCGGGACTGCCGGCCAGCATGCAGCTCGTCGGGCGTTTCTTCGACGATCCGCTTCTCATGCGGGTCGCGTATGCCTACCAGCACGCGACCGACTGGGACAAGATCATCGGCGTGCGTCCCCAGGTCCGTTGAAGGAGGGATGAGTGGATCTCCAACTCACCGGCAAGAAGGCGATCGTCACCGGCGGCAGCCGCGGGATCGGCCGGGCCATCGCCCGCCAACTCGCGCTCGAGGGCTGCGACGTCGGCATCTGCGCGCGGAACGAAGACCGGCTGAAGCAAGCGGCCGCCGAGCTGGCCAAGGAATCGGGCCGCAAGGTCGTTCCCATCGCCTGCGATACTTCGAACGCGGACTCGATCAAGCGCTTCGTCGACACGGCGGCGCGCGAGCTCGGCGGCCTGCACATCGTGATCAACAACGCGGCGCGCGTCGGCGGCACGCCCGGCACCGTCGAGAACGTGAGCGACACCGACGTCCTGCGCGACTTCGAAGAGAAAGTGGTTGGCTATCTACGAACAGTCCAGGCGGCCGTGCCCTACCTGAAGCAGGCCGGGTGGGGGCGCGTGATCAACATCAGCGGCGGCGCCGGACGCGCCCCCGGCACCGCGGTGAGCGGCGGCATCCGCAATATCGCGACCGTCAACCTGACCAAGTCGATGGCCAACGCGCTCGGGCCCTACGGCATCAACGTCAACGCCATCTACCCCGGGCAAACGATCACCGAGGCCACGCTGGAGCGCTACGCCGAGCAGGCCAAGCGCGAAGGCACGACCGTGGAGGCGCTCGGCAAGGCCGCCGACGAGCGCACCCTGCTCAAGCACGTGGTGACCGCCACCGACATCGGCTACGTCGTGGCGATGCTCTGCTCGCCGCTCACCATCGGCGTGCACGGCGAAGCCATCGCCGTCGACGGCGGCAACCGCACCGACATGCACTACTGACTACTTCTTCATGGCCTCGGGGGCCGGCTCGGCGGAGGCGTGGTCGACGACGTAGAACCACTTGCCGGCGCGGCGCTCGACGACCACGGTGTAGCGTCCGTTCATGGTCGTGGGGCCGCCGCCGGTCTTCGGGGTCAGGGTCAGCGAGAACGTGCCCCAACCGGTTGCGACGTTCCGGGTTTGTCGGTGGGCGGTCTCGGAGATCGAGACGTCGGTGACGGTGTTCGCTGACAGCAATCCTTCGTACACCGCGCGAATCGCCTTGTCGCCGCGGGCCAGCGGCGCGCCCGGCAACGCGGCGATCGCGTCCGGCGCGTAGCATTTCACCACCGCGTCGACGTCGTTCGCCTTCATCGCCTTGATCCAGGCCGCGTCGACCTCCTTGGTGGGAGAGTCGGCGGCGTGGACAACGAGTGCGGACGAGAACAGCAGGAGCGGGACGATGAGCCATGCGCGCGTCACAACCCCTCGCCCGACCTTGTCCCCCGAATGCTTGCGTGCCATGGTCCGCTCCTCTCGAGACTGACGCCGCCGGCCGCCGAGCTTCCTCGGCGGCCGTCGGGTGCACCCTGACTTCGCGGGTGAAGTTGTTCGCTCAGCTCCGAGCGTTCTGGTACCGGGCGTTGTGAAGCACGCGGCCCGGATAGCTCCCCGTGTGCGTGCCCTTCTCCAGCAGGACCTCGCCGTTGACCACCGTGAAGTGGATGCCCTCGGCCAGCTCGCGCATGCGCCAGCCCTTGTTCGGGAAGTCGTGCACCACGTCCTCGGTGATCGGCTGCACGGTGTCGGGATCGAAGACCACGAGGTCGGCGGCCATCCCCGGCTGCAACAGGCCGCGGTCGTAGATGCCGAAGGCGGTGGCCGAGTCGAAGGTGAGCCGGCGGACGGCCAGCTCGAGCGACATGATCTTCTTGTTCCGCACCCAGTGGCCGAGCAGGCGGGTGGAGTTGGACACGTTCGAGTGGAACTGCACGTGGGCGCCGCCGTCGGAGAGGCCGACCACCGCGTACGGGCTGCCGAGGATCTGCGCCACCGCCTCGGTGTCGGTGTTGTTCTCGCCGAGCGTGAACACCGTGCTCAGCTCTTCCTCGACGGCGAGATCGAGGAACGCATCCAGCGGGTGCTGGCCGCGGGCCTTGGCGATATCCGCCAGGCTCTGGCCTTCGAGGCCACGGTTCTTCGTGAGCTTGGTCTCCTCCACGATCATGAGGTCCCAGCGCTTGGAGAAGATCGAGTCCGCGTGGAGCGGGGCGTCGACCTCGACGCGGAGCTTGGCGCGGACCTCCGGATCACGATAGGCGCGCATCTTCTCGGCGTCGGAGCCCTGGAGGATCGGCAGCCACGTGGGCATGCTGCGGAACACCTGGCAGTTCTTCATCGTGAACCGCTGCACGACGCTGCCGGGATTGACGAGCGGCACCGCGCGCAGGCCCTTCCGGGCCGTCTCCTCGACGTGCGACAGGTGCTGGCGCCACCGTCCGGGATGGCGCGCCTGCTCGACGAGGGTGTTGTACATCACCGGACGTCCGCAGGCCTCGGAGATCCGGCTCAGCAGACCGCTCTTCAGCTCGGGGTTGGTCCCGCCGCCGCACTGGATCACGCCCGTGCCGACTTCGCGGAGCACGTCGGTCAGCGCGAACAGCTCGGACTCCGGCGCGACGGCCGCGGGAATGCGGGTCCCCGCGATGTCGAAGTGATTCATGTTGCGGGTGATCGAGAGCCCGAGCGCCCCCGCCTCGAGCGCCTCGCGGACGATCCGCCGCATCGTGTCGAGCTCGGCGTCGGTGGCCGGGCGCTCCGAGCAGTCCTTCCCCATCGCGTAGAGTCTGACCGCGGAGTGACCGACCAGCGTGCCGACGTTGACGCCGAGCCGCTGTCCGACCGCGCTCATGTACTCGGGGAAGCTCTCCCAGTTCCACGGCACGCCGGCGTCCAGCACGTCCATGGGAATCGCTTCGACGTAGGAGAGCATGCCGGCCAGCTTCTCGCGCTCGTCACGTCTGACCGGGGCCAGGGCCAGCGAGCAGTTGCCGATGATCACGCTGGTGGCGCCGTGGTGACAGGAGAAGGTGCAGAGCGGATCCCACAGCACCTGCGCGTCGTAGTGACAGTGGTTGTCGATGAACCCCGGCGAGACGACCCGTCCATCGGCCTCGATGGTCCGGCGCGCCGGTCCGTCGAGGCGGCCGAGCTCCACGATCTTGCCCTGAGCCACGCCGACGTCGCCGTTGAAGGCAGGCCGGCCCGAGCCGTCGATGATGCGTCCGTTCCTGATCAGCAGGTCGTAGGCCATGGGGTCCTCCTTTTCGGTCGCGGGCCGGATCTACGGGATAGTAGCTCAGGGCCGCGATTCATTCCGGCTTTTTCGTGGACAGCGCGCGCTGGACCATGCAACCGACCTGACCCTTCATGGTGCCGGTGACGATGCGGACGTGGGCCATGTCCTGGCATTCGGCGTCGTCGAGCAGCTCGACTTCGGTGCCGTGGCCGATCTTGCCGACCTTGGGGACGATGCCGCCAACGCCGACCTCGCACCATTCGCGCTCGTCGCGGCCGGCGAGGAGCGCGCGCGCGCAGTTGACCGACGCGGTGTAGCTCGTCCACAGCGTGAACTCGGTGGGCGACTCCGGCGTCACCACCACGTAGCGTTTCTCGCCGGCCACCGCGGGGGCGGCGGCGAGCGAGGCGACGACCAGGACGATCACGACCGCGCGCATGTGAGGTCTCCTTTGATCAGCGGGCAATTCTCGATGGTCTTCGGATTGCTATCATAGCGGTCATGACTATCTTGCTGAGCGCCATGCTGGTCGTCGGCTTGATCGTGGTCACCCCCGGGCCAGCCGCGTCCGGGGGCGGCGAGCGCCATTCCGGGACCGTCGTGTCCGTCGATCAGGCGACACGAACGCTCGTGATCCAGGAGCTGATCGAGGACGGCCGCCCGCGCCGGCTGGAGGTGCGGGTGCCGGCGGGCACGGCCATCGTGTACTCCGAGCGCATCCCGGACGAACAGGTGACCCGTCTCGATTCGCCGTTCAACGACCGGCGCGTCGACTTCGCCGACGTGCGCCCGGGCGACTTCGTCGTCGTGGAGGGCGCGGCGCGGGGCGGGTCGGCGACCGCGCGCATCGTGGTGGTGACGTTGCGTGCGGGCTCGGCGGCCGCCAGTCCGGCCGCGGCCATGCCAGGAGCGCCGTCCCGTCGCTAAAGTCGGCCACTCCTTTCTCGGCCCCGAGCGGTCTGGTATGATCGCCGCACGATGGCACCTGGGCTGCGCGACCTCGTCGGGCGGGCGATGATCGATCCGGAATTCATGGCCGATCTCGAGCGATCGCCGGATACCGTGCTGGCGAAGTTCCAGCTCAGCGCCGACGAGACGACGGCCGTCCGCCAGGCCATCCGGCATCTGGCCCAGACCCCCCCGAACAAGCGAGCTCGCGAGCTCCACACCGCCCTCATCCGTCGCGTCTCGACCTGAGATCGGCGCGTGGCATCGAAGGCCGCCGAAACCGCGGACTTCATCAAGACCGTCCGCCTGTTCCGCGAATTCAACGAACCCGAGTTGCTGGCGCTCACCGGTCGTCTGCGCGAGCGCCGGCTGCGCCGGGGACAGGTATTGTTCCGCGAGGGTGACGAGGGCGAGGAGATGTTCCTGGTCCGCGAGGGCTCCATCCTCGTCTCCAAGGCGGTGAAGGGGAACGTCGAGCAGATCCTGGCCCGCTTCGGCCGGGGCGATTTCTTCGGCGAGATGAGCCTGTTCGACCGCTCGCCACGCTCGGCGACCATCCAGGCGGAAACGGAGACCGAGCTGCTGGCCCTCGATCGCGACAATCTCAACGGGCTCATCCAGGTGAACCCGCGCGCGGCCGCCGCCTTCTTCCACGGCCTCGTGCAGGTCTTCATCGAGCGCCTGCGCACCTCGGGCGAGCTGGTCGCGGAGATCACGCGCTGGGGCCTCGAGGCGACCGGGCTCGACATGGAGTCGCGGTGACCGACGCGTCCATTCCGCGGCGGGCCAAGATCGAGCTGCTCGTCCGTCGTGACGACGAGAGCTTCGAGATCCAGGAGGTCTCCAGCTCGGCGGCCTGGGTGCAGATGCGTCCCACCCGCGTCGCCGTCGAGACCTTCGAGCTGGCCGAGCTGGCCTCGCGCCTCAGCCGCGAGCCGAGCTTCATCCTCAAGAACCGCAAGACCGAGCGCTTTTTGATCATCTCGGAGCCGGAGCGGTTCCTGTGGGACCAGATGGACGGCCACACCTCGCTCCAGGAGATGGCGACCGCCTACGTGCTGAAGTACGGGCAGTTCAACTTCGACGTCATTCCCGCCCTCGTGCGCAAGCTCCAGAAGGCGCAGCTCTTGACCCTGGAGCCGGCCTCGCGCCTGCGCCGGGTGCTGGCCAGGAACCGCCAGCAGCGCGTGCTCCGCGCGGCGGAGATGACGCTGTTCGCGCTGGAGCGGATCAACGTCTCCAGCCGGCGCGTGCAGCCGATGTTCCGCCGGCTCTACCGCTGGGGCGGGTTCGTGCTGTTCACGCCGGCGGCCCTGGTGCTGTCCGTGCTCTTCGGTCTCGTCGGGATCGTCGCCGCGGTGCGGCTCTGGCAGAGCGCCGACGCCATCGCCTCGGGCTTCGGCGGCCACGCGCTGCTCGCCCTCGTCTCCGTCAAGCTGCTGCTGCTGGCCACCCTGGCCATCCACCAGCTCGTCCACGGGCTGGCCCTCGTTCACTACGGCCGGCAGGTCAGGGAGTTCGGCTTCACGTTCCTCCACGGGATCCTGCCCACGTTCTACGTCGACGTCACCGACATCTTCATGGCCTCGCGGCGGGCTCGCGTGGTCACCGCGGTGTCGGGCACCGTGGTGCACCTCGTCCTGGGATCCCTATGGTTCCTGGTGGCGCTCCAGGCCGGGCCCGGCTTCTTCCGGGCCTTCGCGGCGGCGTCGGGCATCATCCAGTTCCAGACGTTCGTGATCGCCCTCTATCCGTTCTGCTTCATCGAGATGGACGGCTATCACGTGCTGGTCGACGCGCTCGGGGTCCCCACCCTCAAGAGCGACGCGCTCCACTACGTGGGTCGGCTCCTGCGGGGGGCGGCGCCGGTGCGGTGGTCGCGCGAAGCCGCCCTCTACCTCGGCTACGTGACGCTCTCCACGCTGTCGGTGGCCGGCTTCGTCGCCTTCAACGTCATCCTGATCATTCACGCCACGAGCTGAGTCGGAGGGGGACGGCGTCCCCCTCCGACCGGCCGTCTACTTCGCCGGCGTGGCCGTCCCCTCGAAGTACGCCCGGTATTTCGGCCAGCTGAACATCGCGATGCGGCGGCCGAGGATCAGCCCTTCCTCGTTGTCGACGCGCACGTGGTAGCCCCCGAGCAGGCGAGAGAGCGCGGCCATCTCCGCGGTGGCCGTGAAGCTGTGCAGCTCCAGCCGCACGACCCTGGACTCGGAGACGTCGGTCGCCGGCTTCCCGTGGTGCGCCTGCATCTGCGCCGACGTGAAATCGCCCTCGGTCAGATATCCCGCCTGCTGGAACGCGACGGCGCCGTAGCGGTCACTGCCGGTGAACAGTTCCAGCGTCCGGGCGGCGGCGCCGCTGGCCGTGGCGTGGCCCGAGATGTATCCGGGAAACGGCGGCGTGACGAAGCTCCGCGGCGAATAGGGCCGCCACTCCTCGGCGGCGATCGTCATGGTGCCCTTGCCCGGCCCGGCCCAGCCTTCGATCTGCTTGCCCTTGTAGTAGAGCTGCGCCCACCAGTACGGCCGGCTGTTGTCGTAGGTGCGCTTGGTTTCCCAGCACGCGATGAACGCGTCCATCACGACGTTGCCCACCGCGAAAAAGAGCTTGATGTCCTGATCCAGGGTGTGGCGGTCGCGGCGCGACACGTCCTGCGCGAACTGCAGCCAGTGTCCGGACTGGCCGGTCGAGCGCGGGCCCTCCCGCATGAACTCGATGACGGCTTTCTGCTCGAGCGTGAGGTTGGCGTTGACCCGCACCGCCTCCTCGATGTCCCGGCTCAGCGCCTCGGATCCCCACTTGGGCGGCTCGGGGGCACGGAACTGGTCGGAGCGATCGAGGCCGAACGTCTTGATCCGCCCCCATTGCGGGCCGAGAAATCCCGGCGACACCGTGCCCCCCTTGCCGTCGTCGAAGGGGATGGGGAACCATCGCACCGGATCCGTGATGTTGCGGCGGTGTTCACGGGCTTGTATCCGGTGTAGTCGGAGTAGGGCTTGCCGTCGCCGCCGGGCTCGTCGCCGAGCTGGTTGGCGCCGTCGCGGCGGCGATAGGCGATGAGGGCGTTGGCGGCGACGTTGCCGACGCCTTCCGGCGTGCGCACGTCGGTGGTGACGTTGGCGGGATCGAAGCCGCGCGCCTTGAACTGTTCGCGGATCCAGTCGGCGTCCTCGTCGTAGACGAAGAGCAGCGCGCGGTACGTCGCGTAGGCGATGGCCTTTTCCTTGTTGGCCTGGGTGCGCTCCGCCTTGGGCCGGCGCAGCTTGCCCCCGAGGCGCGTACCGACCGCCTTGTCGTCGTAGGCCGCCCAGGCATCGTACATGGCGGTGAGCACGATCGCGTCCGTGCGCGACAGCACGGTGGGGCGCGGCTTGTTGCGCACCGCGTCCCGGCCCGACGCCTCCAGCGTGAAGTCGAGCCATCGGTAGGCGGCGGTGGGCTTGAAGTCCGCTGCCGGCATGCGGTGCACCAGGGTTGCGCTGGAGAGCGGCACGAAGACCTGGCCCGTATCCTTGGAAATCTCCTGTGCCGCCGCCGCCGATCCGGCGAGCAGCACGCCCGTCAACGCCACCATGAACTTGCGCATGATTTTCTCCCTTGCCCCACGAGGGGCTGGCGAACACGCCCGTCAACGACCGTGAAGCGATCCAAGTGCCGTTCGAGGGAACGGCGACCCAGGATAGTCAGCAATCCGTCAGGTCGCCAGCGAGATCTGCCGACTCATCGGTGATTCTCACGGTTGATCCGACGCGGTATCGGCGATGAGGCATTCGACGGCTTCGGCGATTCGCTTCGCGTCGTCGGGGTGCGTGGCCGGCCGATCGGTCTCGGCGAGGACGCGGGCCTGGGATTCCGGTGGCAACGACGCGAGTCGGGATTGCGCGCGGGCGCGGAGGGGATCGGCGACCAGGTGGGCGATCTCGGCGACGGCGGCGAGGCCCAGCGCGAGACGTTCGGCGCGCGTCGAAGCGGCGCGCACGCGACGTCCGAGCGCTTGACGGTAGACGTGCGAGACGTTCAGCCGCGTGCGCTCGACGGCGACGAGGTCCCCGTCCAGCGTCGCCCAGTGAAGCGTGCACGTCCGAGCGATGTCCCTGACGAAGCGCGCGAGCGGGGCGGCGCCGAGGGCGGCGGCGATCGAGGCGACGCCGTCGCGGACCGCGTCGGGGATCGCGCGGGACGGCAGTACGCGCAGCGGCGGCGCGACGAATTCGACGTCAGCGCCCTCGGGGTCGAGACGCAGGTGGTCTTCGAGCGGCTCGCCGAGCGCCCACAGCGAGCAGACGACACCGCCGTCGGCGTCGCGAACGCGTCGGGGCGCGTGACGGTGAACGTCCTGCCAGTCCGGACGGTGATAGGCGCGCGCTCGCCACGTGACCTTCTCCACGCGCCCGCGCAGGTTGACGGTCACCCCGGGCGCCGGGCACGCGCGCTCGTGGGGCGCCGGGATCCAGTCGAGCCGGCCGGCCATGAACGCGGCGAGGGGATCGGCCTCCGTCGTGTGATAGCGGAACGACTCGAGCAGGGTGAGGAAGAGCTGCTCCGTCGGGTACGGGCCGCGATATTCGAGGCGCGGGCGGCCCGCGTCGGCGGCGAGGGCGGCGATGAGATTCAGCACCGCCACGCCCGCTCCCGGCGGCAGCCGGGCCGGCTCCAGCAACACCGGGATACGGTCGACGGCGCCGTAGTCGAGCGATTCGAAGAGCGTCAGGGGAGCCTGAGCGCCGGCCGACGGATGCGCGGCGTGCCAGAGGCGATCGCACAGCCCCCACGGCGGCTCGTAGGCGGCGCGGGGCTCGATCATCACCCACGAATCGTCGGTGATCCTGATCCACGCGTGGCCGAGCCCGCCGTCGCCGTTCCAGCGAAGCGTGGTGAGGACGGCGCCACGGCGATCCAGCTCGAGCACGCGCCGCGACGAGCCGAGGGCGCGCGGCTCCCGGACCACGCGCGTGTCATGGGGTTCGACGTCGACGGCCAGGGAATCGTCACCGTCCGCCGCCAGCCGCTCTCGCAGCCACGCGAGAGTCAGCGGATCGGCGGGATCGGAGAGCCACGCCCGGAGGCGGCCCGCGTCCCTCGCGTTCACGAGTCGGATGATACAATCCCGGCCGTGCCCGCGAAGTTCGAGGTTTTCCCGTCGCTCCAATGACGCACGACGAGGCGCTGTGGCGTTCGGCGCTGGAGTTGGCCGCGGCCATCCGCGCCAAGCAGGTCTCCCCCGTCGAAGTCACCGAGACCATCCTGGCCCGGATCGAGGCGCTCAATCCCCGGCTGAACGCGTTCTGCCTGGTCACCCGCGACATCGCGCTCCGCGACGCTCGCGAAGCCGAGATCGCGGTGGTCAAGGGTGAGCCGATCGGCCCCCTGCACGGGGTGCCGCTGTCGCTCAAGGACGTGATCTTCACGCGCGGTCTGCGCACCACGGGCGGCTCGCGGCTCTTCGCGGACGCGGTGCCGGAGGAGGACGCGATCGCGACGGGCCGGCTGCGCGCCGCGGGCGCCGTCCTCCTCGGCAAGACCAACACCTCGGAGTTCGGCCACAAGGCCGTGACCGACAACCCGATGTTCGGCGCCACCCGCAATCCGTGGAACCTCGAGATGACGCCCGGCGGATCGAGCGGAGGCGCGGCCGCGGCGGTGGCGAGCGGGCTCGGTCCGATTGCGCTGGGCACCGACGGCGGCGGCTCGCTGCGCATTCCCGCGGCCTTCTGCGGCGTCTACGGCTTCAAGCCGTCGTGGGGCCGCGTCCCCCAGCATCCGACGTTTCCGGGATGGGAGCACCTCGGCGTGACCGGCCCGATCACGCGGACCGTGCGCGATGCCGCGTTGGCCCTCGACGTCATCGCGGGTGCCGACGATCGCGACCGCCACTCGCTGCCGCGTGAGGCCGGCTCGTACGTGAACGCCTGCGACGACGACATCAAGGGCCTGCACGTCGCCTGGACGCCGGACCTCGGCTACGCCACCGTCGATCCCGCGGTCCAGGCGATCTGCGAGAACGCGGCGGCCGAGTTCGAGTCGCTGGGCTGCCACGTGGAAGTCGTCAACCCCGGGTGGGAGGACTGCGAGGAGATCTTCCGGACCATCGTGGCCGCTCAGTTCTACGCCCACTGGTCGGATCAGCTCCCGGCCCAGGAGAGCGAGCTCGACGCCACGCTGGTGAAGTTCATCCGGAAGGGCGGCGCGGTCTCGGCGCGCGAGTACGTGCTGGCCATGGAGCGGGCGCGCGCCTACTGGCACGAGGCCCAGACGTTCCTGGCGCGCTTCGACCTCTTGCTCACCCCCACCGCCGCCGTCGCGCCGTTTGCCCTCGGGTCATCGGGGCCTCGCGAGATCGCGGGGCAGGAGATCTCCGTGCTCGGCTGGATGCCGTTCACCTTCCCCTTCAACCTCACCGGGCAGCCCGCGGCCAGCGTTCCCGCGGGAGTCACCGATGATGGGCTGCCCGTCGGCCTGCAGATCGTCGGCCGGCGCAACGCGGACCGCACGGTGCTGGCGGCGTCCGCGGCCTTCGAAGCGGCCTGTCCGTGGAGCGAGCGGCGACCTCCGTCGTGACCGCCGCGCGCAAGGGGCGACGGCGTTCGTTGCAGACCCGCTGGGTGGTCCTGAGCGTCGTGTTGTTCGCGCTCCTGCTGCTGGTCATCTGGCTCGCGGTGACGGACGCCCCGAGTATCAAATTCGTGGTACGGCTCTACCGGGACAAGCACTTCTTGAAGGAGACGGTGGCGTCGTGGGGATGGATGGCGCCGCTGGTGTTCATCGGGATCCAGGCGCTGCAGGTCATCATCTCGCCCATCCCGGGCGAGATCACGGGGCCGGTGGGGGGCGCGCTCTTCGGGACGTGGTGGGGGCTCCTCTACTCGTCCATCGGGCTGACGCTGGGTACGCTCCTTTGCTTTGCCATGGGCCGCAAGTGGGGCGAGCCGCTCGTCCGGCCGTGGCTCAGCGACCACCACTGGAACCGGATGAGCTTCATCCTCGAGGCGGAGGGCGTGATCCTCTGCTTCATCCTCTATCTGATCCCCGGGTTTCCCAAGGACATCCTTTCCTACCTCTTCGGGCTGAGCCCGATGCCGTTCTGGGTCTTCGCGGTGGTGTCCACGCTCGGGCGCATTCCCGGCACGTGGATCTCCTCTTACTTCGGCGCCCACGTCGCCGAGCAGCAGTACGTGTACGCCGCCGTCTTCATCGCCGCCATCACCGCGATCTGCCTGCCGATCTACTACTACCGTGACCGGATCATCAAGCGCTTCCACCGCGCGAAGGGCCCCCAGGCCCCCGGGAAGGTTCACCGGAAAAGTTCTTGACCCGCCGTCCGCGGGCCGAGTACAGTGACGGGCACGCTCATGAACACGGCGCCGCGACGGCACTTCGGGTTCTTCTTCTACTACTTCGCCGAGGTCTGCCCGGGCGCCTGACCTAGAACAAAAGCGCCGCGGGCGGACCGAACGCCCGCGGTGGGAGTGATCGAGGCCGCGGGTTTCCAGCCCGCGGCCTTTTGTTTTGGTCGTGCCGCGAACGTTCGACGTGAGGGAGAGGAACATGATCATCGTGCTCAGGTCGGGATCGACGGACGCCGAGATGGACGACGTGTGCGATCGCATCCGGCGGATGGGGTACACGCCGCACACGATCCGCGGGGCGTTGAGGACGGTCATCGGCGCGGTCGGCGACGACCGCGGCAAGGAGCGGCTCCAGAGCCTGGAATCGCTCGAGTGCGTGGAGCTGGTGCAGCCGATCCTGCAGCCCTTCAAGCTGGCCAGCCGCGAGGTGAAGAACGAGTCGACGAAGGTCCCCGTCGGTAATATCTTGATCGGCGGCACGCGGTTGGCCGTGATGGCCGGCCCCTGCTCGGTCGAATCGCGGGAACAGCTGCTCGAGGTGGCCACGAAGGTGAAGGCCGCGGGCGCCAGCGTCCTTCGCGGCGGAGCGTTCAAGCCCCGCACCTCGCCGTACGCGTTCCAGGGCCTGGAAGAGGAAGGCCTCAAGCTCCTGGACGAGGCCCGGCGCGAGACCGGGCTGCCGGTCGTCACCGAGGTGATGGAGCCCGACAAGGTCGACGTCGTGTCCGAGCACGCCGACATCCTCCAGATCGGCGCGCGCAACATCCAGAACTTCTCGCTGCTCCGAAGAGTCGCCGAGACCCGCAAGCCGGTGCTCCTCAAGCGCGGCATGTCCACCTCGATCCAGGAGTGGCTGCTATCGGCGGAGTACGTGCTGGCCGGCGGCAATCCCAACGTCATCCTGTGCGAGCGGGGCATCCGCACCTTCGAGACCTCCACCCGCTTCACGCTCGACCTCAACGCGATACCGGTGGTCAAGAAGCTCTCGCACCTGCCGGTCGTGGTCGACCCGTCCCACGGGACCGGTCACTGGGAGTACGTCGAGGCCATGGCCATGGCCGGGGTGGCGGCGGGCGCCGACGGTCTCATCATCGAGGTGCATCCGCGTCCGGCGGAGGCGCTGTCCGACGGCCCGCAATCGCTCAAGCCCGACCGTTTCACCCAGGTGATCGCGAAGATCCGGAGGGTGGCGGAAGCGGTCGACCGAACCGTCTGACGGAGCGGCGGAGGGGCCGATCACGCGGGTGATCGGCGTCACCGTTCTATAATCGATGGCGGTCATGGGGTGGCGGGAACGGCTCGAAGTCGTGCGGGGCCGGCTTCGAGCCGTGCGGCGCCGGATGCGCGACGAGCCGCTGATCGGGATCGCGCTCTCCGTCGCGTTCCACGTCCTGGTCATCGCGCTGATCGTGTACTTCGGCGGCCCGCGGTCCGCCTACACGGTCAAGCGCGGCGAGCCGCTCTTCGTCGAGCTGCCGGAGATCAAGGACGAGGCGCCGCACGGAAACCCCGCGGCGCGCACGCCTGGTCCCCCGGAGGCACCGACGCCACCGGCCGCCAAGCCGGCGCTCGCGGCTCCGGCACGCGCTCCAGCGCCCCCGCCGAAACCCGCGGAGGCGAAGTCCAAGCCGGCGGAGCCCCCGCGAGTCGCCAGCGCGCGTCCCTCCGAGCCGGTGCGGGAGCGCCCCACGCAGCAGCCGGACAAGCCGGTGCCGAGGCCACCCGAGCCGCCGGCGCCCGAAGCGAAGAGCGCAGCGCCGACTCCTGCGCCGACGCCGCCCGCACCGGCCGCGCCGCCCGCCGCCGCGACGTCGACGCCTGCGCCGCCGTCTCCGCCCTCGGCGCCGTCACGCGGCGGCTCGCCCGGTCCCCAGGTGGCGGCGATTCCGCCCGATCCGGTCTTAGATCTGAAGTCCCTCGGCCGTGGCGGCGGAGCCGGCGGACGCGGGCAGGGGCGGGGAGGCATCGAGGGCGAGCCGGTCCCCCTCGACTCGCCGGACCCGAAGTACAGCGACTACCTCGACCGGGTCCGCCGGGCCATCAAGGACAAGTGGGGGTTTCCCTGCTCTGATGGAGCGCCGGATCGCTATGGATGCGTCCGGCGCGAGGGCGAGCTGATCATCGAGTTCGGCATCGCGAAGGACGGCCACGTCCCGTTCATCTCGTTGAGGCAATCGACCGGCTCGGCCAACATGGATGCGTTCGCGCTCAACGCGATCCGGCTGGCTCAGCCCTTCCCGCCGGTGCCGGACGTGATCAGCAAGACGGGGTTTCCGATCCTGGCCCGCTTCCGCTACATCCTCGTCGACCAGACGATGACCAACATCCTCAGATGAGCCGCCCGCGCCTTGACACACGTGCC
>Ga0193725_1000184_pt1 | contig 20667 bp, 16 predicted proteins | sample H2a2metaG_FD_143058 | JGI IMG/M metagenome (GOLD analysis project Ga0193725, IMG submission 143058) | Soil microbial communities from a riparian zone of the East river system, Colorado, United States - H2a2 | ecosystem: Environmental > Terrestrial > Soil > Riparian zone | place: USA: East River... | reverse complement strand
CCGTCTTCGCCGAGTAGAACGACCTGACGATCCTTTATGCGGGGCATTATGCAACCGAGACTCTCGGTGTTCGCGCCCTAGCGGATCACCTCGGAGAGAATTTCGCTCTTCCCTCTTCCTTCGTGAACGCACCTACCGGACTGTAGCGATCATTTCGCTGCTGGCACCTGCAGCGGCGATCAGCAGTCAGTATATGCGCTTCTCCATGTGGTGCGCCACTCTCCCGGACCGGTGCGCTCGATCAGTCCGAGCTTGCCACCATCGTCGTATTCGATATTGACGACGATTGCGGGGCGTGTTGCCGAGCCAATCAACACTGCTGCCAGAATTTCCGTCGCTTGCGTGGATTCCTCGGCTCCCGCGGTTCTGTTGTAATAGCCAACCTTATATCTGCCGGTCGAACCCGCGGCTCGTTCTCCAACTATGAGCAGACGCTCCAGCCGTGGGTTCGCTTCTTCGTTCACACTCCGAACCACATCCGCGATCACGACATCGATGGAATCGAGCCGAAACGTGTATGCGGAGCGAACTCTGAACGGAAGTCCTTTGAATGTAGGATCAGCTGTGATCGGCAGCGTCGCGGCAGTTTGCGTCAAAGCCACCGCAAGTGCGGCCGAATCCGCACTTGGGATCGCCTCGATCGAATCGAGAGCAATGGAGTGAACATGGCCGGATGTAAATCCAACCTTCCAGTTCGAACGATTCGATTTGAGCTTGGCGAGAGGCCATGAGTAGCAGTCCTGCTTCTTATTGACCGTTCGTGGAAGGGAAAGCGCTGCGACGGGCAACCCTGCCATTCCACCTCGACCTAGAAGATCGAAGGTGAGACCGGAAAGCGGTGGGCTGGTGTCCTGGAGCGCTGCGATCGTGCTGTCTGTTGCTTCCGGAAGTACAACGGCTACACTATCGCCGGCGCCAACAGAAACGATCATTAGAGGCCCGGCATCTACATTCCAATTCGTATTTCCAGCGGGACCACCGGGATAAACCGGTGGGAGTGATGCTCCAGCCGAATCGATTTGTCCTCGATTGCTGTCTCGACATGCGCAGATGCCGAGAATCAGCAGTACCGAGAACGCGCGACAAGCTGTGCGAAGCATCATGCAAGATAATTTGGCGTCGACTTCCGTCAGCGTCGAGAGTACGTATTGCTTGCTACGTCACGGTACGTATTTGAGCGCATATCCCAATCGGTGTAGAGTACACGCGTGAGACCGCTACCAGAGGCTGATAAATGGAAACGGTAAGAATGGGTTCAATCAGCAAAACGGAAGAAAACGGAGAAGTCGTTCTCGCGGTGACGCCGGCCGGCGATTTCAATCCGCCTCTCGCACCGTTCAGGGAGCGAGTGAGCTGGGCTCTCTACGATTTCGCAAATACGGTGTTCTCAATGAATATTGCCACGCTTTACTTTGCTGCGTGGCTCGTGGCCGACCTTGGACACTCGAACACACTGTACGCGGTAGTAAATGGAATCGCGTCGGCGCTTGTTGTTGTATCGATTCCCGTCTTCGGCGCAATTTCTGACGGTACACAGCGAAGAAAGCCGTGGGTCGTAGGCTTCACGCTGATCGCGTGTATCTCCACGATCGTAATGGCCATCCTTGGACAGACTGGCTTGCCGCTGATCGGAGAGGGTGTAACGGGTTCCGGATTTCGTCTTCCTGTATCGCCGGGCATTGCTCTCTTCGGGGTACTCGCGGCTTTTACGCTCGCGAACTACGCCTATCAGGGAGCGCAGCCGTTCTACAACGCAATGATGCCAGAGCTGGTTCCTGTTGATCATCGTGGCCGCCTTTCGGGAATGGGAGCAGCTCTTGGATATGTAGGCTCGATCACGGGCGTGTTGCTAACATTTCCTTTTTTTACAGGCCAAATGCCGATACTTGGAGCCATCCCGGGCCGAGTTATTGGTTTCCTGAGAAGTGCTGTCCCTTTCACAACACACGGCGGTCGTGTCTCGACATTCGTGCCCACGGCACTTCTCTTTTTTCTATTCTCCCTACCGCTGTTTTTTTTCTGTCGTGATCACAATGTGATCCACGGAAAGAAACGCATTGCGTGGCGTGAAGCGTTCCTCGATGTCAGGCACACCCTGGACGAGGCGAAAAAATATCCGGGTGCATTGAGGTTCATCCTGACATCCTTTTTGTATCAGGACGCGATGGGAACGATCATCGCCAACATGGCGCTGTACGCAATTTTTGCGATGGGTTTTGTAAAGGGATCCGAGGCGACGTTGTTCGTGATTCTTACAGTTCCTGCTGTCATCGGCGCTTATGCGATCGGAAGACTGGTAGATCGTTTTGGACCCAAGAGAACGCTGTCGTGGGTCATCGGCTGCTGGATCCTCCTTCTCATCTCGATGATCGTCGTTCCAACCAGAGGCGCCTTCTGGATCGTGGGTGCCTGCATTGGGCTGATCTACGGAGGCGTCGCGACAGCGGAACGTCCTCTGCTTCTCAGTCTTGTTCCAGATGTCGAGGCAGGGCGTTTCTTCAGCCTCATGGTTCTTTCTTCCCGAGCTGCCGCGGTAGTCGGGCCATTCGTGTGGGCCTTCGCGGTGGATGGGCTCACACCCTCCATGGGAGTCGGATTCGCTTACCGAGCCGGGGTATTGACGGTCGCAATCGGTATGGCGCTCGCGCTTTGGATGCTACGAGGCGTTCCCGATAACTTTACCCGAACGGCGCCTTCCCGATGATCTACAGCGCATTGAGGTGGGTGAACGGAATAGCGCTTCACTGGTTTTACCGCGACATCCCCGTAACGGGCCGAAACAACATACCGGTTGATGCTCCCCTTCTGATCGCCGTAAACCACCAGAACGCGCTGGTCGATTCGCTGATTGTGGGGTGGGTCATACCTCGTCGGATTACGATGACCGCCAAGGCAACGCTAACCGACAATCCTCTGGTTGCCTTGCTCTTCAAAACAATCGGAGTCGTGCCCCTTCGTCGGAGAAGTGACGAAGCTCGCAGATCAACAGGAGTGTCGGTCGATCGCGCGCGTAATACTGAGGCTTTTCGAGAAATCCTGGACCTTCTCGAGAGACGTGGAGCTGTCCTCATCTTCCCGGAAGGGAAGAGCCACAACGAGTTTGGCCTGGAGCCGTTGCGATCAGGAATGGCGAGACTCGCGCTTCAAGCCCGGGATGAGCGTTCGATCGCAGGAGTGAAGATTCTCCCAGTCGGACTAGTATTCGAGAACAAGGGAGAACCAGGAACGATAGCCGGCGTCAACATCGGCGAAGCGATCGAGATGGACTCCTGGCCCAATGCTGATCACGCGGCACTGACAGAGGAGATCACGGTACGACTTCGGAGAGTATCGGAGGAGGCAACGGTGCCTCAACGCGAAGCGCCCGTCACCACAAATGAAAATCGCAGCTTGAAGGAGAGGCTGATCGGTCTGGCTGCATCGTGGGGCCGCCTGACACATCAGTTGCCGGTGAGGCTCGCCAGACGCATCGCGGTAAGAAGAAGTGTCGACGCTGATCAGCCCGCAATGCTGACGATAATATTTGGAATCGGCTTCGTGTTGCTTGCCTACGCTATCCAACTCACAATTCTCGGAACGCTCGTTCGTTCCTTCTGGTTGAGCACGCTTTATCTGGTGAGCCTGCTTGGCGGCGCATACTGGGCGGCTTTCGAGCGGCACCCCCGCCGCTATTAGTTCAGGCGGACTTTGTATCGAGCCAGTTCTTTCCGACACCGAGATCGACGACAAGCGGGACAGAAAGCTGGGCAGCGTGTTCCATTTCGTATTTCACGAGTTCCTGAACGCGCTCCAGCTCGTCCGGCATCACTTCGAACACGAGCTCGTCGTGAACCTGCAAAAGCATCTTGCTTTCCAGCCCCTTTGTTCTGAGTCCATCATCGATTCTTATCATCGCGATCTTGATCAGGTCCGCTGCTGATCCCTGGATCGGTGAGTTCGCGGCCGTTCTCTCTCCAAATGCGCGGATATTGAAATTCCGCTCGCGTAGCTCCGGGATGTAGCGTCGGCGCCCGAAGATCGTTTGAACGAATCCATTCTCACGAGCAAACGCGATCATGGCATCCAGATAGTTCCTCACACCTTGAAACCGTTCGAAGTAGCGAGCTATGAACTCCTTTGCCTCGGCGTGTTCGATATCGAGTTGCAGGGAAAGAGCGCGCGGGCCCTGCCCGTAGATCGTCGCGAAGTTGATCGTCTTCGCTCTGCTGCGCATCGTGCTGGTTACTTCGGCAAGTGGTACATCGAATATCAGCGCTGCCGTTTGGCGGTGAATGTCACCACCGGCCTGAAAAGCTTCCACGAACGCAGGATCACGAGAGAGATGCGCAAGAAGGCGGAGCTCGATCTGTGAATAATCCGCCGCCAGGAGCTGCCATCCTTTGCGCGGGATGAACCCACGCCGAATATCGCGCCCAAGCTCCCGGCGAATCGGGATATTCTGAAGGTTTGGATCGCTCGACGACAACCGGCCAGTGGATGCGACCGTCTGATTGAACGACGTGTGCAGACGTCGCGTCTTTGGATTGACTAGGCGAGGCAGAGCATCCAGATAGGTGTTCTCGAGCTTTGAGAGCTCCCGGTACTCCATCAGGAGAGTCGGCAGTACGTGACCCTCCTCCGCCAATTCCGTAAGAACACTGACATCGGTGGAAGGTCCGGTGCTTGTTCGCTTCAGGATAGGAAGATTCAGTTTCTCGAAAAGAATCTCGCGTAGTTGAGGATTGGAGTTGATGTTGAACTCTATTCCGGCCGATTCATATATCTGCTTCTCTACGGCTTCGCGATCCGCCTGAAAGCGTTGCTTTAGCGAGGAGAACCACGGCAAATCGATTGCGATCCCCGTCCATTCCATCTCGGCAAGGACATTCACAAGAGGGATCTCGACGCCATCCAAGAGGCGCGTCAGCTCGTGGGACTCCAGCTGGGGCTCGAATATCTTCCGAAGACGGAGCGCCATGTCCGCGTCTTCGCACGAATAGTCTCGAGCGGCTTCTACGGGGCATTCATCGAATGGAATCGCTGAGCGGCCTTTGCCACAAAGATCCGCATAGGATGTCATCGTATGGTCGAGAAACTCGAGCGCCAGGACATCAAGCCCGTGAGACCTACGGCCAGGGTCAAGCACGTAGCTCGCCAGCATGGTGTCGAAATCCAGTCCAGCGAGACGAACGCCGGCGCAACGAAGTGCCAACACATCGAACTTTGCATTCTGAGCAGTTTTCAGCACTGACGGATCTTCGAGAAGATCCTTGAGCGGCTTCATCTCAGGCGAGTCCAGTGCCGGGAGGTTGCGAACCTCCGTAGGGCGGTTATGGCGCAGTAGCCTGGCCGCGATGCTCGTCGAGTCTCCGTTGCTCTTCTTCTTTTTTGCGGGCACGTCGGGAAAGGCTTCGTCCCCACCTCTGATGAGACCGCGATCTTCGGGTGCGTCTGTCGCAGATCGGTCTCCAGCGAGATCGACAAGAAGCTCACCCTGGCCACCTCGTGAGACACGGTGGCGAAGCGGGAAGTAGTAAGCCTCTCCCTCACCTACTGCAATCGAGACCGAGATGATCGAGGACCGGAGTGGATCGACGAGCTGTGGACTGTCAGAGTCGATCATCGCTTCGATATCGAGGGCTATGATGCCTCTCTCTCGCGCTCGACCGACTGCACGCGCCAGACCTTCAACCGTATCGACGGTCACGTAATTGACTTGCTTCTCCGGTCGCTCCTCAGTCGATGGCGCGAGAACGGCGCTTTCTTTCGCCAACGCGTGAAATTCGAGCTCAATGTACAGATCGCGAAGCCGGTGGTGGTCTGGCGTTTTTATCTTTAGAGAGGTTAGGTCGAAGGGGACCTCGAGGTCGTTGCGAATTGTGACTAATTCCTTCGAGAGACGCGCATTTTCAGCGTGCTCGATAAGGGCTTCCCGCGGACGCTTCTTGGTTATCTCCCCGGAGTGCGCGAGAATCGATTCGAGATGTCCATACTGTTTCACCAACTCGGAAGCTGTTTTGTCCCCAATGCCGCGAACCCCGGGGATGTTGTCGGATGAATCGCCAACGAGCGCGAGATAGTCGGTGACGAATTCAGGCGCGACGCCAAGGCGCTCTTCGGCGTTTTCAACCCCAACCCAGTGCTCCTCGACGTTGGCGGGGCCTCCGCGACCGGGGTTCAACAGCCACACTCCCGGTCTGACGAGCTGCTGAAAATCCTTGTCCCCGGATACGACTACTACGTTCACTCCCGCTTCGACGCTCCGTGCTACGAGCGTCCCGATGACATCATCGGCTTCGTATCCAGGCAGAGTCAAGACAGGAATCCGGTACGCATCGAGTATCTGAGAGATGCGTTCCATGCCCCGATCAAAATCGGACTGAAGCTCCTCCGTGAGCTTCTCACGGGTGGCCTTATACGCGGGATAACGCTCATGCCGAAAGGAGAGACCCGAGTCATGCACCCACCCGAGGTAATCGGGCTGGTGCTTGGTGATCAGGCGCTGCAGAAAATTGGCGATCCCCCAGCTGGCTGATGTATTCTCGCCTTTGCTGGTGGTCAGAGGTCGGGAGATCAGCGCGAAAAAGGCGCGATAAATGAGGGCGTAGCCATCGACGAGGAAGAGTCGCGGGCTGTCTGGAGCTTTCATGAAATCAATATAAAACGCCCTCGTTTCAGTTGAGGCACGAGAGCGTTCAATGGAAGGCGAATCGCCTGATGCTGGCTAGGCGTATTATCGCTGGCGGCGGGCAGTGAGCGCGAGAAACTCCGTCTCGCTGGGCCTGGTCAATCTCCACTTTCCAGTCTCTTCGTAGAAGATCAACTGCGAGTTGTAGTTCCGATACTGCCAGATCTGGATCCTCGCGGTATTTCCCATCTGCGTGTTGGAGATGGTCTGATTCACGTTCTGTTCGACGATTTGGTCCGGCTCTCCGAGAGCCACGAATACTATCCCTCGGTCGGACAACCATCCCGGATTCCGGTCCATTCTGAATTCGCTGTTCGCCAGCTGAATGCGACCAAAGTATGCCTGCATGTCTTCATTTATCGGAGTTTCAGGTATGGGGTCGGTGGCACGGAGGAATTCCGCCCAGACGGTAGCACGTCTTTCGGGGGGCGCGTTTCGAAGCGCATTCAGGCGGCTCGGATTGGCGAAGTACCGCAGGTACCCCAGCATGTCCTCGAACGACATGAGAGGAATGTCTTCGCCGAAGCTCACGAACAATGGGGCTTTAACGGTGTCCGGCCCGTCACGACGCGTAAAAGAAACCTGAGCGATGCCAACACCCACGGTGGAGATCGGCACGCTCACAACGCCGCTGAACAGCCCACCTCGACGTCTGAGCATAGTTGAGTCACGCCATAGTTGTGTACCTTTGTCATTGCGAACGACAAAATCCACCGGCAGTCGATTTCCCTGGCCGTAACCCTCGACATAAATCGCCACGGTACTGTCACGACCGAATACAGCGCTCGATCTTGGGCTTGCAAGCAGGCCGGGTACGGAATCAAGAGTCGACCTCCCCGTTGCCTCGTAGACGAGAACCGGAGTAGAGAGGCGGCCAGTCCCCAAACTGGGGACCGTTATGGTTGCCAGCTGCGTGGCACCCCTGGATCCGCCAACATCACGCACCATCGCCGTAACCGCATAAACTCCCGGCCGGACGTGAAAGAAGTGTTGGAAGATGATGCTTTCATCCGTGCGGGTAACTTCTCGAAATGACCCGACACGAACTATTTCCATCGCATCGATGTTCGCCACCTCGATATCGCCACGGTTGAGGCTGAGCTTGACCTCATACGGAGCTCGATATCGGTCCCCCTCTCTGGTGAACGTGAGTGAACGGTTGGGGACCGAAATGCTCACCAGAAGGAGGGTAGTATCGGGAAATGCGGTCGCGAAGGAGGAGATCTTTCCGACGAATGTTACGGGACCAGAAGCGGCAATGAGCCCGATCTGCCGGTAGAGTTCGCTGACATCCGGAGCAACGGTTCCAGCTGGGGGAAGTGCCCTCGGATTGGGCTGGGAGTTGACATTCGAACCGGCGGAACTGCACCCACTCATGACAGCGGTTCCGAGAAGGAGCAGCCCCAAGCAGGATCTGGGAGAAATCAGCATGAGCGGTTGATACCCTATCCGGTGTTGCGGGTTTCTATTACCTTCGCGACGTGTCCCGAGAACAAATGGTCGGCGCATCGGTCGCTGACTATGCCATCAGGAAAGAGGTAGGAGAAGGCGGTACATCCGCCGTGTACCTCGCTGATCATCCCAATCATGGCACCGTAGCACTCAAAGTGCTACGGGAAAAACTACGCCAGGATAAAACGGCGGTCGCGCGTTTCGTGCGCGAAGCGCAATACGGCGCCAGAGTAAAGCACCCCAATGTCGTCGAGACTATCGAGATAGGCGAAGCAGCCGGACTCCATTTTCTCGCGATCGAGTGGGCGGAAGGCGAAATACTGGAGCGCTACGCCAAACAGAATGCGCCGCTTCCAAAGGATGAAGTCGCGACGATTGTCACGCAGATAGCAGCCGGCGTTCAGGCGGCGCATGATGCCAACATCGTTCATCGCGATCTGAAACCCGAAAACGTGATGTACGACCCGAAGACCAGACAAGTAAAGCTGCTTGACTTCGGTATTGCCACCGACACACAAGCTCCGAATGACGAGCGTTTGACCCGAGCTGGATTCTTCGTGGGAACGTTGATGTACATCGCACCTGAAGCTCTGTCGGGAGAAATCGTCACGGCTGCCGCTGACCAATACAGCCTCGCCACGATCGGGTACTTCCTGCTGACACGCTGCTTGCCTTATACCGCCAAGGCTCCCCGTGAGATGTTCACTCAGCTCTTGACGATGCCGCCGATTCCGTTGAAGGAGGCTGGTGAGGAAGGGCTCGACTTCTCGCCCGAGCTCGACGCAGTCGTAATGCGCGCGCTCTCTCGGGCACCGTCGGCCAGATATCCCAGTGTCATGGCCTTTGCGAACGCATTTGCCGAGGCCGCCAGGGTCGAGCCAGAGCAACCCAAGATCCTGGATAAATTCAAAGGACTACTTCGACGCAACCGGTAGATCGTCAGGATCGACTGGCAGCCAGAGAGTAAACGTCGAGCCCTTGTCGAGCTCACTTTCGAGCTCCACCATTCCGCCAATCAGTGCGGCAAGCCGGCGAGAAATTGCGAGCCCCAATCCAGTGCCACGCTCGGCTGAGTTGCCTCGCGGACCAGCATCTATCTGCTCGAACTCCTCGAAGATCCGACTTTGATCAGCTGGGTCGATTCCGATTCCCGTATCGATCACCTGAACACCAATCCAGGGATTACTTGGATATGAGCTGCGATCGATGCTCGCGGGCCCACTGTCCGGGATAGAATCAACAAGACGAGTGCGAATGATGATTCCGCCCTCGTTGGTGTATTTCACCGCATTCCCCAGGAGATTTACAAGAATCTGTCGCAGGTGAGTCGGGTCGGTCCGCACGCGCGGAAGTGCTGCACCCATCACGAGCGAAAGGCTGAGGCCTTTCTCGCTGACCAGGGATTCGATCTCGCTAGCCACGTCGAGCACGAATGGACGCAGGTCGATGTTCTCCGTATGAATCTCGAGTCGGCCGGCGGCCATTTTAGCAAGGTCGAGAACCTGATCAACCAGGTGTCGAAGGTGATTGGCCGATGCTTCTATTCGCTCAACCGGCTTCACCTGTCGCGGCGCGAGCTCCCCATAGACGCCTTCGCGTAACAGGTCCACAAAACCAACGATGGCGTTCAGCGGCGTTCGAAGCTCGTGAGACACATTTGCGAGAAACTCACTTTTCATCCGATTCACACGCAGGAGCTCGGAGGAAAGTCTTTCCAGCTCCTTCGACCGCTCCACCAGACTACGCGCTTGGCGCCGCTCGTGCCGAAGGACGAGGCCAAGACCGAGTACGGTTGCGAGCGAGACGATCCACCCGACTAAACCGGTCCAGTGATCGAACCCGATCCTCGAAAGCAGATGCATTGACTCCAATCATAAGAATCCATAACCTCCCGCACCATGACCGATCATTCCGTACTCGTCACCCTGCTGGCCGAACGCTCCACCAAGCGTGGGCAGTTTACACTCGCGTCCGGCAAACAGTCGAAGTACTACATCGATGCAAGGTTGACGACGATGAGCCCAGAGGGCTTGTCGGTAATCGGCCGGCTGGGATTTTCGACTCTGCGTCAATCGGGTTGGGTAATTGACGCGATTGGCGGCCTTACGCTTGGTGCTGATCCGATTTCCTACGCGATCAGTTACGCCAGCGCCGAATCCGATCGTCCACTGCGGGCATTTACCGTACGAAAAGAGACAAAAGCGCACGGAACCAGGAAGGTCATAGAAGGTCCCTTCAGGGAAGGTGACCACGTGGCCGTGATCGAAGATGTGATCACAACCGGTGGCTCCGCTCTCCGCGCCATCGAGGCGATTCGCGCTGCGCACGGAACCGTAGAGGGAGTGCTAGCTCTGGTCGACCGTGAAGAGGGCGGCCGACAAGCCATTGAGTCCGTTGGCGTCTCGATCATCAGCCTTGTCTCGGCAAGTCAAATCATCAAGACCCTCGAGGGTTAGAACTTCGATGGGGCTGAATCTTCGGAATCCAGCCCGGATACGCGCTCGAAGGGCGGAAGGTGCAGAGCACATCGGCATACGGAAGAATCAGCTCGGTTCTGAATAGCTGAAGCATTCCCTGGCCGTCGTAGGTGCTCCTGAATTTTACCGGGGACATTTTCATCACCGTCCGAACGTGGCGCCCAAAACTCTGAGGCGACGAGTAGTCGAGGTGATTCGCTACACGCGCAACGGATAGTCCCGGATTCTCAAATAGTCTCGCAGCACGTATCAGTCTTGCGAGCGATAGATATCGTTTCGGAGCCGGCAGCTTCGCACGAAAGAAACGGCTCATCAGAGTGCTCGGAAGGATGTTGAGATGACGCGCGAGCTGACGCACCGTCGAAACCTTCGGGGAAGGCTCGAACAACAGCTCGATAAAGCGCCAACAATCCTTCGATACTCCCGGCAAATCCAGACTTATCTGGTTCAGTGCTGACCGTTGCAGGTCACTCGAGCCTTGTGTCGCGAGGATATTTCTGAGCGTCTGCCAACCGGCCGGCATTCGGGCATCGACCAGCGTGCGGATCCCAAGGTGCCCCAGAGCAAGCGTCGCATGCGGCGTCGAGCTTTGCGTCTCCGTGAGTAGCGCTACGGTGGGAACTCTCGGAAATTCACGCACCATTGCCGCTACTCTGCTGGAATTCTGCGACCCATAACGAGTAACCGAGATGAGAACCAGATTCGTCTTTTGTTGCCTGAGGTCCGAGAGTATCTCATCGAGCGAATCCCTGTGAAGGGCGTCACACAATCCCTGCGCTGCCGCATCAACTCTGGAACGTTCCAGGGGCGTTAGTATGGTGGAGACTGGGGTGCGGTTGTTTCGCTTCGAGTCGGATGACATATAGATCCTCACGGTTTGGGGGTGGGACCGCGCCGATGGGGAACGATACGGTCATGCCGTCAGAAGCCCGTCACGCTATAGTTGGGCTGAAACCAGGATCTACCTGCCATCGTCATTCTGCTATATTTGCAAAGGCAAGTGGTCGGACGATCGCGCATTAGTATCCATGTGATACCTATTTCGAGGAAAGTCCGGGCTCTAGTGGACAGGCTGCCAGGTAACACCTGGGCACGAATGGCGCGAGCTGTTCGTGACGGAAAGTGCCACAGAAAACAGACCGCCACCTTTACTGGTGGCAAGGGTGAAACGGTGGGGTAAGAGCCTACCGCGCACATGGCAACATGTGCGGCACGGCAAACCCCAGCTGAGAGCAAGGCCAAATATGCGGCGAGAGGCGTCCACCTCGATCAAGACACCGCGGGTAGGCTGCTAGAGAGCATGGGTGACCATGTTCGTAGAGAAATGATCGTCCGGATTACGCGAGTAATCCGACAGAACCCGGCTTACAGACCATTTGCCCATGGATTACAACAACCTCCGACGGAAACCTGTCGGAGGTTGTTGTTTTTCCAAACGCCGACGAGTATGTCATTGAAGAGTGAAGGCCATGCATCATAGAAGGAATTACCTGTACTTCTCCGTTCTCATCACAACTGGTTGCGTGCCTTCCGCTGTGCAACGGCCCGTTCAGCCCGCGCCATTGCCTTCATCACCGAATCCAGTGCCATCTGCTGCCGGCACCTGGACGATTAACCGTTCATCTGGCGCAATTTCTTACCGGATATCGAGAAGTGCGGCGATCGAGAGCCAAGACTCGAATCCTCACCGGGAAATTTCAACTAACACGACACACGAACGCATCACTTTGGACATGGCCGGTGACACGATTCGTTTCACGGCAATAATGGACACGTCTTCAACCAGTACTCAGGGGACAATCGGGCCCGTACAACCGATTCAATTACCAGTACAGCTGTCCGGATTGCGAATAGACGATAGCCTGACAATTTCAACTGACAGTACCACAGAAAGATGCAATCCAGTCAGTTCCGCATTGTCGGCGGATCTCCACAATTTGCTGGTTGGATTTCCCCTTCAGCTCTCACAGGGAAGTGGCTGGCGTGATTCGCTGGATTTGAGCACGTGCCAGGGCATGATCCCGACTACAGTGCATATCGCCCGATCATATATCGTCTCGGGCGAAACTATCTACCAAGGTCTACCGGTTGTCGTAGTACAGCGCAGAGATTCAATCCGCGCTCACGGAGAAGGAGCGCAACAGCAGCACCGGGTGACTCTCGACGCGAGCGGAACCGGAAACGCGACTTACTACCTGAATCCGCAAAATGGGTTCATTCTGCGCCTGAACACCGAGCAGAATCTGGATCTCGCAATAACCACGTCAGGCAAGATCCACCGCTTCAGAGAAAGTTCAACGCAGAATTTCAGCTCTGTTCGCTAGTCGACAAGCCGAAGTGGCATGACCAGGCACATGAAGGAAGCTGGATCTTTCCAGCCCTCAGGCTCCACGGTAGCTGCGCGCTCAGGCGCTTTGAAGGTCAGGCGAACTTCATCGGTCGGGATATAACGCAGAATCTCGAGGAGATAGCTCGCGTTGAATCCGATATCCAGTTGATCGCCGGTGTAGCGAATGGGAAGCTCGTCCTGGGCCTCGCCTAAATCCGGTGTCTGCACGCTGAACTTTAGCATGCCTGAGTTGAAAGAAAGGCGGATTCGATGTGTCTGATCTGAAGCGATCACAGACATTCTCTTCAGGGCGCTTGCAAGAGCAACCTTGTCGGCAATCGCAACTCTGTCATTATCCTTCGGAATTACTTGCTCGTAGTTGGGATACGGACCTTCGATGAGTCGCGTAAAGACGGCGGTAAACGGAGATCTGAAGCCGATGTGGTTATCTCCACGCGCAATTTCCAGCTCTTCCTCGGCTGGGAAAAGTCTCCTCACCTGTTCAAGTGCCTTGGGTGGGACGATAAGATCGCTCGCCGGAGCATTAGCCGAATTTATCGGCATCTCCATCTTTGCCAGCCGGTGGCCATTCGTGGCCACCATCCGCATTTTGTCCGGCCTGAGCTCCCAGAGCACACCATTTAGAATTGGTCTGCTTTCCTCGGAAGAGACCGCGAACGACGTGTGCGAAATCAGCTGTTGAAGGTCCCCCGATCGAATCCTCCAACTTTCACTGAATCGTACGGACGGAAAGGTAGGAAACTCGTCCCGGGGAAGTCCTAGAAGCTTGAATCGCGACCGCCCACAATCCAGCGTAACACGCTGCTCCCCAACTGCGGCGATTTTCACAGGAGCTGGTGGCAATTCGCGAGCAATTTCACTCAGCTTCTTTGCAGGGATGGTTACAGCCCCAGCTGTCTCCACATCTGCCATTACCTCTGTGCTCACAGCAATATCCAGATCAGTTCCTGAAAGCTTGATCCCTTTGTCCGTCGTCTCGAGAAGAATATTTGCCAGCACTGGCAAAGTCGTTTTCGCTGGAATGCTTGCTGCAACAGCGGCCAGTCCTTCTTGAAGCTTTTCGCGAGAGATCGTGAAACGCATCCCTTCCCCTGTGGAAATTCGGGTGAGGTACTAAGAGCTCTTTTATAGAGACTTAGAATAGTAGCTGCAGTAGGCTTTGTGGAGTTCTGTCGAACTGGTCTAACTTATGGCAGCAACACGGTTTCCGCCATGCTGCGTGATGTGTGGTCGGATGTGGGTAACGAGCGATTTTCGCTGTTGTCGACATCGATTCAGGATGCTCTGATCGTTTCCACATGAGGAATCGAACGAAAGTTGAAAGCTTCAAGCGAATTACGGATTCGATTGATTCGAGCTTTAAGGTCAGAATCCTGGGTGATGCTTTGTTGAACTTTTTCCAGGCTGTGAATGACAGTGGAGTGGTCACGTCCTCCAAAAGCGTTTCCAATTTCAACCAATTGCGTTGAAAGGAGCTCACGGACCAGGTACATGGCAATCTGGCGCGGTGTGGTGAGGGTCTTTGTTCGAGTCTTTGAGCGAAGTCCATCGACCGTAACTCCCCACTCTTTAGCGACGGCCTGTTGGATTGAAAAAATGGTTAGCAATGCAGTGCCTTCGTGTTGAAGTCCCTCGATTGCACGAAGCTTGTCGCGGAGAGCTTCACGGGCAACGTCAACCGTGATGTCTTTGTGCTTGAGAGAGGCGTATGCAAGAAGCTTGATTATCGATCCTTCAAGCTCCCGCACATTTGACCGAACGTGTTCGGCGATGAAGTGAATAACGTCATCAGGAATCGTCAGCTCGAGACGATCCAGCTGTGCTTTCTGCTTAAGAATTGCTACTCGATGCTCGAAGTCAGGGAGACTGATATCAGCTACCATGCCCCACTGAAATCTGCTGATGAGTCTTGCTTCGAGGCCAGCGATCTCTGAAGGAGGCCGATCACTGGTGAGAACGATTTGACGGCCTGCCTCGTAGAGCGCATTGAACGTATGGAAAAACTCTTCCTGGGTTGTTTCCTTCCTACCCTTCAGAAAATGAACGTCATCGATCAGCAATAGATCCGTCTCACGGTACCGGCGGCGGAACTCAGCTCCCGTGCGATCCAGGATTGAGCCAATCAGCTCGTTCATGAATTGTTCTGTGCCCACGTAGGTGATCCGGGTTTTCGGACTGCGCTGGAGGGTCTCGTGGGCAACTGCCTGCATCAGGTGAGTTTTCCCCAGGCCGGTATCACCATATATGAAGAGTGGGTTGTAAACCTTTCCAGGTGCTTGACTTACTGCGTTGGCAGCAGCCGCGGCAAGCTCATTGGACTTCCCCACTACGAAGAGATCAAACGTGTAGCGTTCGCTTAGTGGCGGTGAGCTGGTCCCATTGTGCGGAACCATCGGCTTCGATGCAGGTGGAGGGCTGACAAAAAAATCCATCTGGGACCGCTTTTTCCGCTCCTCATGAACCCTGAATGCGACACTGAGCGGATAACCGAGAACGATAGGGGCATAGCTCGACAATAACTCGGCGTGCTTGGAATCATTCCAATCTGCGGTAAACTGGTCCGGAGCTCCGACGAAAAGGGTGCTTCCTTCGATGGTTAGAGCTTCGGTAGGCTCGAGCCAGGCTTGGAAGGTTTGATCGGGGAGTTCCTGACGCGCGCGATCGAGCAGGCGTTTCCAAACTTCAGCGGGGCTCAGCGACATGACGCGTTACCCTAGCCCGTTTATGTGGAAAAGTCAAACGATGGTACCACGAATTCCTTCACCTGACTTGAACTATCTTCAATGCTGGAATAGTTTTACCGGCTCTGTACCGCACTCGTTCTTTTTGGTTTCTGGAGCATTGTAATGGGCAAGCCCACCTACCGTCCCCGTAACAAGCGCCGTATCCGCACGCATGGTTTCAGATTGCGGATGGCTACTAAATGGGGACGTGAAGTTCTGAGCAGGCGTCGTAAGAAGGGACGTAAACGGCTTACCGTCCAATTGCCGACAAAATACGCCGGCGCCTAAATCGTTCGGGTTTCCTCGCAGCCACCGGCTGACGAGTGAAGCCGATCTGGAAGCAGTAAGGCGTACAGGGAAGCGCATGCAAACTGAGCGTCTGGAGGCTCGGGCATCGGCTTCCCTGTTGTCGCATCCACGGGTCGGAATAGTTGTCCCGAAGCACAGACACAAGATCGTCGATCGAAACCGTGTGAAACGCCGACTGCGCGAACTCGTAAGGAGTAAGCTGCTGCCAGGACTACAGGGAATCGATCTTCTCGTTCGCGCCAAACCGGAGGCATACGATTCCAGCTATTCGCAGCTTGCCGGAGATGTAGGCACAATCGGCGAGTGGGCATCAAGAATATCTCGTTGACGCATGCGGTCCATATTTATTCTTCTGATTCGCGGCTATCAGCTGGCCCTATCGCCGTTATTTCCAGCCAGTTGCCGTTACTATCCAACGTGCTCGGCCTATGCGCTCGAAGCCTTCGAGCGATACGGGGTGATAAAGGGAATGAGGCTGACTATCAGCCGCATTCTTCGCTGCCACCCCTTTCGGCCGGGCGGTTACGACCCGGTTCCCTGAATGGATAAGCGCTTCTTTATCGCTCTTTTTCTCTCGCTCGTTGTAATTGCGATTTCTCAACTGCTATTTCCTACATCGAAGCCGGCAAACTCTGGCCAGACGGGGCTGGGAAAAGACTCAGCTTCAAGTCAAAGCAGTACTGCATCATCAACGCAACCAGCGGGAACGCAGGCACCAGCAGTACGAGCTCCGACAAGCACAGAGCAGCGCGCGACAGCAGGAACCGCAGTCACCGCTGCACCATCGCCAGTAGTCGCTGAGACCACGACGGTCGCCACGCCCAAAGCGATCTACAAATTCAGCAATGTCGGTGCTGCTCCGATATCGATTGTTATTCGAGACTACAAGAACAGATCGGCGAGTGGTGGGCTTGTCGATCTGGGGATCCCTGGCGCTCCGCCGATCAGATATCGGCTCGTTACGCCCGCGGATACAGCGGATTTAGCGCAGACACCCTTTCGGCTGTCGCGAGTCACGAATGTCGGCGGAGATGAGACTCTTACCTATGGTGCCACAGTAGGAAGCCTGGGCGTCTCAGTCTCCTATAGAATTTCACAGGACACAGCAGCGAGCTATACACTCCGTGTGGACGGTACGGTCACAGGAGGGCAGAAACCAGCGTACCTCATATTGAGCCTTCCGAAGACGCTACTGCCAACCGAGGCCGACACCATTGGTGATCATCGGACCCTTGCCTACAGTTTCAAGCCGCAGCGCGATCATGCCCGAAGCGTTCTATTCGGCAGCCTCGATCCCGGCGAGAAGACGCTCGAAGCCGGTCCACTCAATTGGGTGGCGATAAAGAACAAATACTTCGTGTTCGGGATTCTCGCCCCACCAAACGGGACACCATTCAGCGAAGTAACACTGGCGGGTGGGCCGCGCACGTCGAAGATCGCTACGAATGCATCGGCAGACGTGGTCCAGGAAATTCGCAACGGATCCTTTTCGTTCGAGATCTACGCCGGCCCCCAGGAATCACAGCGTCTCATGCGGATGGGCCAGGATTTCGATCACGTGAATCCCTACGGCTGGCGCTTCCTTCAGAGCGTAGTGCACCCGATTGCGTCAAAGGTCATTCAGGCTCTGCTCTGGATGCACAATCGACTCAATCTGACTTACGGATGGGTGCTCGTAATTCTGGGAATCCTGGTGAGGCTCGCCCTCTGGCCGCTGAATCAGAGCACAATGCGCTCGAGCCTCAAGATGCAGGAGCTGCAGCCGAAACTGGCCGCTGCGCAGAAGAAGTACAAGGATCCAAACCAGCAACGTGAAGCGATCATGAAGGTTTATCAGGAGGCTGGCGTGAGCCCTTTTGCCGGACTGACAGGCTGCCTTCCCGCGCTCCTTCCCATGCCGATTCTTTTCGCGCTGTTCTTCGTTTTCCAGAACACGATCGAGTTCCGTGGTGTGCCGTTCATGTGGCTGCACGATATCTCCATCAAGGATCCGCTCTACATTCTGCCTTTGCTGATGGGTGCGTCCATGTATCTGCTGTCGTGGATTGGAATGCGTAATGCTCCTCCAAATCCTCAGGCGAAAATGATGGGCTATATGTTCCCGGTTATGATGACTGTCGTGCTGCTGAACATGGCGTCAGGCCTCAATCTCTACTACACGGCGCAGAACATTGCAGCACTTCCACAGCAGTGGATGCTGGCGAGGGAACGCGCAAAAGCACGTCCCGCGGGGTAGGGAGGTTTCATGCTGCGTGTCACGTATATTGGTCACGCAACGCTACTAATCGAAATCGGGGGGAAGCGGATTCTCACCGACCCCAATTTCGATCCAGCGCTCGGCAAATTTCTCGCGCGTGTCAGCGCTCCCGGTATCGCCCTTGACGCACTGCCGAAACTCGACGCCATACTGCTGACGCATGCGCACGCGGATCATCTGTCGTTTGATTCCCTCGACGCGCTTCCGGCAGACATTCCCCTGTTCAGTCCGCCCGCGATTGCAAAGTGGTTGTCCAAGCAGGGGTACGGCCACGCTGTTCCCGTGGCTCCAGGAGAAACAACCGAACTGGATGGCCTAAGGATTCGAGCGGCTACCGCCACCCACAAGGGAAATCGTTATGGGGTAGATCGCTGGAGGAGCGCCACGAATATGTATCTCCTTGATACGAATTCAGTATCATGCTTCTTTGCCGGAGACACGGCGCTTACCGCCGATACGACACGCCTCGTAGAGAACAACCTCATCGCGAAAGGACGGAACCTGGATCTGGCTCTCCTACCCATCGGGCATGCGCCGTGGTGGAAGCCCGGATTCCGCAAAGGGCATCTCACGAGCAATGATGCGTTGACTCTTTTCGAGAGACTGAACGCCAGATACTTCATCCCTTATCATTGGGGAACGTTCAATCACGTCACGTCGACTGCTTTTGATGCCATCGACAGGCTGAGGGCGACGCTCGAGAATCATCCACTGCATCCCTCGGTGAAGATCCTGGAACCCGGCACCACTTTCGTCCTTCCGGCTGTGAGCGCGTGATATCGCCTGGCACATCAGTGGTACAGCTGGAGGATACGATTGTTGCCCTTGCGAGCGCGCCGGGCCGAGGTGCCATCGCACTAGTGAGGCTGAGTGGTCCGGATGCGTTTCCGATTGCCGCGACAATATTGCAAGCCTCGCCCCAGGAGCCACGAATTGCCCGCTTGTGCGATCTGTTCGATGGTGAGGAGAAGCTCGATCAGGCACTGGTCACGCTATTCCCGAGCCCAAACTCTTTTACCGGCGATGACACGGTCGAGTTCTCAATTCACGGTGGACATCTCGTCTCGAGCTCCGTAGTCGCGGCCCTGATTTCATCGGGCGCCAGACAGGCAACGCCTGGAGAATTCACTCGCCGTGCGGTACTCAATGGGAAGCTCGACATACTTCAGGCCGAGGCAATCGGTGACCTGATAGATGCGAGCTCTCACATCATGCAGCGGACGGCACTGAGTCAGCTGGATGGAGGGTTATCGCGTCGTCTACTGAGGCTTAGAAGTGACCTCATCGGCCTCGAAGCGCTGATCGCCTACGATGTCGATTTCCCCGAGGAGGACGATGGACCAGTTCCCCGAAAGAAGATCGACGAAACCGTGGAGGGGATTGCCGCAGCACTGGATGCGCTCATCTCGACCGGGTCGGCTGGCGAAGTCATCCGTGAAGGCGCGATCGTAGTGATTGCCGGTCCGACGAATGCCGGCAAGTCATCTCTGTTCAACGCACTTCTTGGTCGTGCGCGCGCGATTGTGACTGAGATCCCAGGCACCACTCGGGATGCACTCGAGGCCGTGATCGATAGTGGCAAGTGGCCGCTGCGCCTTGTGGATACGGCTGGACTCAGGGAGACCCAAGATCGAATCGAGCGCCTGGGAATCGAAGTAAGTCAGCGTTATCTGTCGAGCGCGGATGTCGTGCTCGCGTGTGGGGAGGATTCCAGGAGCCTCCAGGAGACTGTCAGCGTCGTGAGTCACGCGTCAACAGCCCCGGTGGTGCCAGTGTTTACCAAGACCGATTTAGTATCAACCAGAGACGAAGCACAGGTTCCTGGCGCCGTCCCGGTGAGCGCGGAAACCGGATCTGGATTGCAGGATCTGCTGCGCGCGATAAATGAAATCCTGGATGCACGCCACGGCCAAGTAGTCCCCGATTTGCCGATACTGACGAGGGCGCGTCATCGGAAAGCCCTCGACATTGCGCACTCGGAGCTCGAGCAATTCAGGAGCGGCTGGCGGGAGGAGAAACTTCCAGTGACGGTCATTGCCGTCCACCTTCGAACTGCGGTCCATGCGCTCGAAGAGTTGATAGGAGCTGTGGAGATCGAGGATGTGCTCGATCGGGTGTTCAGCTCCTTTTGTGTCGGAAAGTAGATCTAGGCGGATGCGGCAGCGGAGCTGCCGAGTGATGTGATCTCATCGGCGCTGGCGCGGATCGCCCATGCCAGGCCCCGCGAGTCAACAGCCGGCTCTACCATCTTTGTACCAAGGAAATAGCCACTTCGCTCCGGAAAAACATGACGTTCGACTGTTCGTGCGTCATCGCTCATTCCGCCGGACAGATATCGAAGACGAAGTCCGAGACCGGCCCGATCCAGATCGCTGTTGAGAGCCCGGGTCATCAGGGGCTCGAGTTCACGGACGCTGGCATACTCGCGCCTC
>Ga0193725_1000183_pt1 | contig 20759 bp, 21 predicted proteins | sample H2a2metaG_FD_143058 | JGI IMG/M metagenome (GOLD analysis project Ga0193725, IMG submission 143058) | Soil microbial communities from a riparian zone of the East river system, Colorado, United States - H2a2 | ecosystem: Environmental > Terrestrial > Soil > Riparian zone | place: USA: East River... | reverse complement strand
GACCCGTTTAGTCGGCGACGAAACGGGTCACACGGCCCGCTGCTGGCTCGTCTCTGAACCCGAGCGCAAGGTGCCGAAGCCATGACGCTCGTCGACGTCCGCGATCTGGTGAAACACTACGCCGGCGAGCGGAGCTGGTTCGGCCTCGGACGGGCGCGGGCACCCGTGCGCGCGGTGGACGGCGTGTCGTTTACGATCGCCGCCGGCCGCACCCTGGGCCTGGTGGGTGAATCGGGCTCGGGGAAGACGACCGTCGGACGGACGATGCTCCGGCTCCAGGAACCGACGTCGGGAAAAGTCTTGTTCGATGACAACGACGTCTTCGCGCTGGACGCCACGCGGTTGCGCGGGCTGCGGCGCCGGATGCAGATCGTGTTCCAGGATCCCTACGGCTCACTCAATCCGCGCATGACGGTCGAAGACACGCTGCGCGAGCCGCTGGAAATTCACGGGCTGAAGGGCGCCGTCGCGGCGCTGCTCGACGAGGTCGGACTCGACGCCGCGTTTGCCAAACGCTACCCGCACGAGCTGTCGGGTGGGCAGCGGCAGCGCGTGGGGATCGCCCGGGCGCTGTCGGTCGAGCCGCAGTTCATCGTCTGCGACGAACCCGTGAGCGCGCTCGACGTGTCGGTGCAGGCACAGGTCCTGAACCTGCTCGCCGATCTGCAGGGGAAGCGCCGGCTCACGTACCTGTTCATCGCGCACGACCTCGCGGTGGTGCGGCACATCGCCGACGACGTCGCGGTCATGTACCTCGGCAAGATCGTGGAACGCGCACCGGCGGCGGAGATCTACGCGCAGCCACGCCATCCCTACACGCGCGCCCTGCTGTCGGCGATTCCGGAGCCGACCCCCCACTCTACCAAGCAGCGCATCCTGCTCCCCGGCGACATCCCCTCGCCCGCACATCCGCCTTCCGGCTGCCCGTTTCATCCGCGCTGCCCGCATCCGCGCAAGAACGAGCGCTGCCGCACAGAGCCGCCACCGCTGCGGCCCATCACCCCGGGCCACCTGGCGGCCTGTCACTTTGCCGAGGAGCCGATGTGAGCGTGTTGTTGGCGCTGGCGCAAACGCTCACCAACCTCGCGATTGTCCCCCCCGGGCCGGGACTCCCGCCAGGGTGGAAGCTCACGCGAATGCAGGGCGTGGAGCCACCGATTGTCGAAATCACGCGCGCCCACACCATGCGCATCACCGCCACCGGTCAGGGTGGGATGGTCACCTACCGGCTGCGGCCTGCCATTCCTCCTGCGCCATCACAGCGGCAAGGGACGATCAGCTGGCGCTGGCGCGCCGGCACGCCACTGCGCGGCGCCGACCTGAAACGCCGCGCTGGGGACGACAGCCCGATCCGCGTGGTGGTGACGTTCCAGGACGGGCGCTCCATCGCGTACGCGTGGGGAAATCGGGAGAGTCGCGGGGAGAGCTTCGCCAGCTGGGCTGGGCACAACCGGATGGTGGTAATCCTCCAGCGCGCCGAGGATGCGGACGGCTCCTGGCACGAGGAGCGCCGCGATCCGTTCAGTGATTATCGGCGGCTGTGGAACAGGGCGCCGAAACCGTTTGTCGCGGTGGGTTTCAGCACAGACTCAGATGCTTTGAAGATTCGAGCCGCTGCAGAGATAGGCGATCTGACTTGGCACGCGCCCTAAAAAATGTCCAATGATCAATGTCCAATGATCAATGTCCAATGATCAATGATCATTGATCACTGAACATTGGACACTCGCAGTTATCGCACTCCACCCATCAGCTTCCGTAACCAGGGCGTAATCGCCAGCAAGATCAGCGCGGCAGCAAACGCCACGCCTGCCACCGCGCCAAACAGTTTGGGCAACGGCAACGTCTCGAACAGTCCTCCCGCCATCCCCGCCAACTTGTTTCCCACGGCGATCGAGAGAAACCACAGTCCCATCATCGCACCCACGATGCGAGGCGGGGCCAGCTTCGTCACAATCGAAAGGCCGACGGGGCTGAGGCACAGCTCGCCGATCGTGTGCAGGAAGTAGAGCCCAATGAGCCACCAGGGACTGACCAGCACGCCCTGCTGTGTCATCCTGGCGGCGGGAACGATGAGGACGAATCCGAGGCCGACAAAGAACAAACCGAGCGCGAACTTCACCGGACTCGAAGGCTGACGCGCCCCAAGACGGATCCAGAACCAGCCGATCAGCGGCGCCAGACCGAAGATCATGAACATCGAATTCAGCGCCTGATACCACGTCGACGGGAAGTTGTACCCGAAGGCGGTGTTCCGCGTCAGCCGGTCGGCGAACAGGTTGAGACTCGACGACGCCTGCTCGAACGCTCCCCAGAAGATCGACGAGAACACGAAGAGCACGGCAATCGCTGCGACGCGTCCCCACTCATCGCGCTGGAACCGCCACCACGGTTCCGACGAGCGCGCAGCATGCGTGTCGGTTTGGCCCAGGCGCTCGAGCGCCGGCATGAGGCGCGGCCTTCCCGCCACGTATTGGATCAAGCCGATGATCATGCCGACGCCGGCGCAGGCGAAGCCGACGTGCCAGTTGACCTTTTGCCCCAGCGTTCCGACGACGAGCGGCGCGACGAACGCGCCGACGTTGATGCCCACGTAGAAGATTGAAAAGCCGGCGTCACGCCGAGCGTCCTCCCGGTCGTACAGCGCGCCCACCATCGTGCTCGCGTTCGGCTTCAGCAGCCCGGTCCCGACGACGATGAGGCAGAGACCGAGGTAGAACGTCGGAACGGTCGGCACCGCCATGCTGAAATGGCCGAGCGCGATGATGATGCCGCCCGTCAGAACGCTGCGATACTGACCGAGGACTTTGTCGGCTGCCAAACCCCCGAAAATCGCCGACGCGTAGACGCCGAAGCCGTACCATCCGATGACGTTGCCGGCGCGCTGGTCGGTGAACCCCAGGCCGCCCTGCGTCACCGCCGCGGTCATGAAGAGAATCAGCAGCGCTTTGAGACCGTAGAAGCTGAAGCGCTCCCACATCTCGGTGAAGAACAGCGTCGAGAGGCCGCGAGGGTGGCCGAACCAGCCGGCGGTGTCCCTTTGCGGTGTGACTGGCTGCGCCATCTACCGCACGCCGCCCATCAGACTCCTGACGGGGCGCAGCAGCAGAAAGAGCACGAGCCCGGCGCCGATCGTCACGGCGGCCGTGACGCCGAACAACGTCACGAGCGGCACCGTGCTGACGAACCGCGCCGACCAGCCGGCGAGCAAATTCCCCAGGAAATTTGAGAGGAAGAAGATTCCCATCACGAAGCTGACGAGTTTCACCGGCGCGACTTTCGTGACCAGGGACAGGCCCACGGGACTGAGACAGAGCTCGCCGAGCTCCTGGATGAAATAGGCGGCGATCAGCCAGAGCGGGGACACCTTGATGCCTTGTTGCGCCAAGGATCCGGCGGGGATGAGCAGCAGGAACGCCAGTCCGACAAAGAGGAGCGCGATCGCAAACTTGGCTGGACTCGAAGGCTGCCTCGGCCCGAGCCGCACCCAGAGCCAGGCGAACAGCGGCGAGAGCAGAATGACGAACGCCGCCTGGACCGACACGAACCAGGACGCATACAAGCGGAGCCCCAGCAGCTCGAGATGGACGTAGCGGTCGGCGAACAGCGTCAAGGTCGAGCCTGCCTGCTCGTACGCGCCCCAGAACAGCGACGCGAAGATGAACAGCACGAAGACGGCCGAGATCCGGCGCCAGTCGTCAGCGGTGAGCGGACTCCGCCCGCCCTGCCCACCGGCCGCGGTCGCGTCGGCTGCCCGGCGTGCCGCCTTCTGCGCGGCGATGCGCTCGACCGCGGGCTGCAGGTGGCGGCGGCCGAGAACGTACTGCGTAAGGCCGAGGATCATGCCGAACCCGGCACACGCGAATCCAAGATGCCAGTCGATGCCCTCGGCGATCCGTCCGGCGACGATAGGACCGAGGAACGCGCCGAGGTTGATGCCCATGTAGAACAGCGAAAACCCGGCGTCGCGCCGTTCATCGCCGGGTTCATAGAGTCCGCCCACGAGCGTGCTGATGTTTGGCTTCAGCAGTCCGGTGCCGATCACGATCAAAGCGAGGCCGGCATAGAGAAAGGGGAGACCATGGAACGCCAGCGTGAAGTGGCCGAGCGCGATGATGATCCCACCGAGCAGCACGCTGCGGTATTGTCCGAGCCAGGCGTCGGCGATCAATCCGCCCAGGATCGGTGTGAGCCAGACGCTGGAGACGTACATCGTGTAGGCGTTGCTCGCCTGTGTGTCGGTGAAGGCGAGCGCCTTCGTCATGTACAGGATGAGAAAGCCGCGCATCCCGTAATAGCTGAAGCGCTCCCACATCTCCGTGAAGAAGAGCGTGGCGAGGCCGCGCGGATGGCCGAAGAACTTGCGTTCGTCGTTCATCGGTCGAACAGGTCGTCCTGCTCCGCGGAGTCGGGATGCTCGGCCGGTCTCAGCAATGTGCCGAGCCGTCCCTCCCACTTCTCGACGTCGAAGTGATGCTCGTTCTGGAGTGCGCGCCGAAGCACGGGCGAGAACTCGTGGAACGCCTCGAGCAGCTCGCGGGTCGCCTGCCGCAGAGCTTCCTGCTGGAAGCTGTCGTCGCTGGCACCCATGTCTTCGAGGATCGCCTGCTCGGAGCGAGAGGCCACGATCGGCTCGCTCTGGCCCTCGATGAACACGTTGGTGCGTTGACCCGGTCCGCGCCCCTGCTCGATCGGCGTCAGACCGAGGATCCGATCCGAGCGCCAGTACTTTCCGTACCCGAGGAATACCATGCGGCCACGCTTCACATCCATACGATTACCTCCGCGGACGCCCGGCCCGGTTCTTCCGAATGTCTTCTAACGCAACGCGATCGATCTTCCCATCCATGCGCACCCGCACGTCATAATTCTCCCAATACATGAAGTTCGCGAGTGCCGTGAGGAACGTGTCATTCAGCGAAGGCTGTGGGGCCACGAGCCACTTCTGCGGCTGATTCGCGGGCTCGGTCAGCAAGATCGCCTCCAGCTCCTTCTGCAGCGCGGGGGTGATCGGAATGAGATCTGCTGAATCACTCGTGAAGAAATACAGCTTGTGGAGCCCGTACAGCCGCTGCAGCTCCTTGATCGGATCGGGCGCGTCGTAGACGCGGATGTCGATGTAGCGATCCGTACCGCCAAGGTATCCGCCTTTGGCGCGCACGACGAGCAGCGCCGCCGACTGCATTCCCCGCTTGTCCCCGCCCCCCGCCTGCCCCGCTACCAGCGCCGCGATCAACCGGTCGGCGAGTGACCCGCGGCTGCGCTCGAACGTCTCCGCCATGTTTCGGACGGTCGCGTCCGACACCATGATGTTCGCTTGCGCCGCGTAAGTACGACCCACGATCAGTTGGCCTTTGCCGCCCATCTGCCCATCGGCCCGACCGCCCGTCCTTCCCCCTGCCCAATCGAAGGTCGAGTCGCCGGTCCAGCTCGCGGAGTTTCCATGCGCGTCCACCATCCCCACCTGTCGCTGCGATGGCTGCGGATCGGTGCGCATGATGATCCGCATCGCTTCCGGCGCGGCGGCGCCTCGCGCCATGAGCTCCAGACCTTTCTCGCCGTAATCCGTATTGCTCAGCGCCTGCGTCGCCACGGCTCCGACCCCGGCGCGGGCCCAGGGCACCAGGCCGCCGACATTGGGGAATTTCGACTGCACCGCGATGCCGAGGTCCCCGGTGGCGGAATCGTAGGCGACGATGCTGTAGGTGTGCGCGCGTTTGGTAAAATCAGGTGGTGGCGGGAGTGGAGGTTGGTGGAGGATCTGAAAAACCGCGAGCAGCAGCACGGCTATTCCTTTCTCATTTTCTTTTTGAGCTCTTCGAGCTGGCGCGCCGCGGCGGCTTCGCGTGACGCCCGATCCATGTCGGACTTGAGCAGCTCGTCCTGCAGATCCAACCCAGACTCGGCGTCGCCGGCTTCCCGCGCGGACTGCCGAGCTTCCATCGCGGGGCGGTCCCGCTCGGCGGTCTTGAGCTGTGCTTGCATATCGTCCAGCTCACGCTGCGCGAGCGCCATCTCTTCCTTTTGATTGACGAGTTTTCGCTCGAGCACACCGAGACGCTCGCGGTGTTTCGCCGCAAAGCGGTCGGCGACGGCAACGGTCTCGGCGTCCTGAATCTCTCCGGCGAGCCGGCCACGGCGCTCGGCGTCCGCGAGCCGCTGGCGCTCGAGTGCCAGCTCGCGCTCGGTGCGCCCCACAGCCTCCTGGACTTCGGCAACCGCAACCTTCGCGTCCACGACCGCCTCGCGCATCTGACGGGCGAGCGAGCGCAAGTCCGGGGTCGACGCCGCATCGAGGGCGGCGCGGAAGGCGTCCCGCAGGCGCTCGAACAGTGTCTAGCTCTTCCGGACGGTCTTGGCGAAAAAGTCGGAGAAGACGGGCTCCACGGCGGGCGAATCGCACTGTGGACAGGTGGGACGCGGCCGCGCGGCATGCTCTGCCATCGATTCTGTGCGGGAGAAGAGCGCGTCACACGCCGTACAGCGGTACTCGTACTGTGGCATGGGGAAACGTTATTCCCGCGCAAAACCGCGGTCAAGTTGACGCATCCCCTGCCGAGGGCAAATTGCTTGGGATGCGCAAGGTTTGGTTCTTGATCGCCGTCCTCGCCGCATGTGGCCGTGGCCTCGAGCCGGAGCCGATCTGTGCGCCGAGTCTGGTCGGTCTGTGCGGGACGCTGCGATTCCGCGGCGTGGCCCCGGCCAATACCGAGGATGTCTTCATCGCCGCGTATCTCACGTTTCCCCAGACCTGCACGGATCTCATCAACAATCGGAAGCCCCCCAGACCTGGATCGGTGCCGTTCACGGACTCGATCGCGGCGTACAGTGTGCCGCTCTCGCCCGGTGCGTACGAATGGGTGCTCGCGGTCTGGAAAAAGCCGGGCACGCTCACTCTCACTCCGGCGGACACGCAATACCTGCGCGTCGCGGGCTACTACCGCAGCCGCAACGACTCGACACAGCCTGGCTCGGTCGCCGTGCCGAGCGGGGCGGCGGCGGGCGACATCGACTTCGTCGTCAACTTCGATAGCCTCCGGCCGGCGACGGATTTCGTCACGTGCGCGCCATAGCGACGCTTCTCCTCGTCGTCGCGCCGCTGACGGCGGCGGCCCAGGGCGTGGTGCGCGGCACGGTCCGGAACAAAGACGGTGCCCCGATCAGCGGCGCGAGCGTCGCCATTCGCGGCACGACGCTCTCGACCCACTCCGACCTCCAGGGCTCGTACCGGATCCTTGTCGTGCCCGCCGGCCGCGTCCGCGTGTACGCCGCCGCGATCGGATACGGGCCCGTCGATACTGTCGTCGCACTCACCGGGGGCGACTCGACGATGGTCGACTTCACCCTCGTGGCGGCGCCGCTCGCACTCCCGCCGGTGGACGTCGTGAGCGATCGCGTCCCGCACTTCGGCGATCGTCCCGCGACCAGTGTGGCACAGGTGACGGCGCGGGACCTGGAGCGCCGAGCCGTCAACACGGTGGAGGAAGCGATCGATCACGTGGCCGGTCTGCAAATGTTGAACGGGCAGACCAACATCCGCGGCTCGACGGGATACGTGCAGGGAATTAACTCTCGTGTCCTCATGACCGTCGACGGCGTTCCCATGAATCAAGGCGACCGCGGCGGCATCAATTGGGACCTGCTGGCGGTGGACGAGATCGAGAGTGTCGAGATTCTCAAGGGCGCGGGATCGTCGCTGTACGGATCCGCAGCGTTCGGCGGCGTGATCAACGTGACGACGCGCGACGTCCCCGCTGGACTGCATACGCGCCTCCGCGTAACCGGTGGAGTCTACGGCGATCCGCCGCACCCGATCTGGCGGTTCCGCGACAACCCCGGGATGCTGGGCGGCGCCGACTTCGCGGCGTCGTACGGGACCGACGTTCTTGGCGGCAGGATATCGCTGGGCGATCGCCATTCCGACGGGTACCGCCAGCAGGATCAAGAAGACCATCTGCATTTCGCCGCACGAGGGCGCTGGCAGCACGCGAACACGCGTGTCGATGTCTCAGGCGCGTGGGCCGGCGACCGGTACGACGCGCCATTGAGCTGGTGCAGCCGCGGGGAATGCGACGACCTGGGTCAGGTATTCCAGCCATTCAAAGTCGACACGTCCGAGCGCGGTGCGCGGACCGATTCACGCAAAGGCTATTTCGCGGCCCGAATTCGAACGATGGTCTCGCCACGATTTGCCTGGACGGCCCGGGGATCGTGGCTCCGCACGCATTTCATAGACCTTCGCCGCAACGGGACCGCGCTCGGGAGGGAGTTCGGCATCGGCGATCGATTCGGCGCGGCGGGACAGATCGAGGCGCACCCCGACTCCACCCGCACGGTGATCGTCGGCACCGAGGCGACATTCTCCGACGTCACCAGCGACATTTTCGGCACTCACTCCCAATCGGAACTTGCCGCCTACGGCCAGAGCGAGCAGCGCCTTGGCGCCGTGCGCGTGAGCGGTGGGGCGCGGGTCGACTTCCTCGCGGTCGACGGCGGCTCGCTGACGGCGGTCGTCAGCCCGCGCATCGGCACCACGTTCAGCGCCGCGGGAACGTGGCGGGCATCGGTCGGCCGCGGGTTCCGCTCACCGACGATGGCGGAGCGGTTCGTCCACACCACTTTTCAGGGAATCGACGTCGTCCCGAATCCCACGCTGCGTCCTGAGACCGCGTGGTCGTTCGAGATCGGCCACACGAGTCCGCCGCTGCTGCGCTTTATCCGGTTCGACGCCGCGCTGTTCTGGACGGAAGCCCGGGACCTGATCGAGCCCCAGCTGCTGCTGGTTCCGCCCGACACGGTAAAGATTCAATTCCAGAACGTGGTGCGCGCCCGCATCGCCGGCTTCGACGCCAGCCTCATCGCGGCCCCCATTCCCGACCGGCTCGTAGCCACGCTTGGCTATACCTATCTCGACACGCGACGGCGCCTCGCCGGAGACAGTACGGAGGGACCGCTCGCATTTCGGCCACGTCATCTGCTCACGCTCGGTGCCGACTACACGTTGGGAATGCTCGGCGTGGGGGCCGATTTCCGCTTCGCGAGCCGGCCGGCACGGATCGAACTGGAGGGCTTCGTCGATCCGCGGCGCGTACCAGTAAAGGTTCTCGACCTGCGGGCGTCCGTGAAGCCGCGGAGCTGGCCCGTCGAGGTTCGCGTGCTGGCCACCAATGTGCTCAACTACATCTACGACCTCGTACCGGAGACGCTCGCGCCTGTCCGGACGGTTACCCTGACCGCTGTCTGGACGCATTAGCGTTAGATTGGCCCCATGAACCGACCGCTGGTCTCCCTGCTGCTGCTGCTCCCGGCAGCTGCGTGCACCCGTAGCAGCGGCTCGCCCACGTGCGGCATCGCGATGCTCGCCGGTCCGGGGCTGATCGCTTCCCAGCTCTCCAACGCCCGCGCCGCGCTCACCGATCCGCCGCGTGGCCTCCCCGATTCCCTCCCCGTGCTCGTCATCCAGCCTCAAAAGAATGACCGGGGCGCGGTGATCGTCAGTCGCGACGCCGAGGGCAAGATCTCGATGCAATTCCGGGGACCGGCCTTCCCGGCACGCGGCTACGGCCTGCTGGTCGTGGACGACACCTCGCAGCGCGCGATGGGTGTGATGGTCGTCGACCAGGAGGAGCCCGCGGGTCATCCGGCGATCGGCACGATCATCGGCGGGAGCACCGCGCTGAACCTCTACGGGGTTCGCGTGGAGTGGGTGAGCGTCAACAATCCCCGTTGTCCCTTGTTTGGCGGCCCCGCGTCCCAAGCGTCGTGAGCGCGGCACCGGCCGTTGCTGTGACAGCGCCGCGCCGCCTGGTCGATGGCCGCGACCGCGTCACCCTGAACACCGCGTACGTTCGCGCGCTCGAAAGCGCGGGCCTCGTCCCACTGGCGGTGCCGACGATGCTGGCGCCCGATCGCGCGAGCGCCGCGCTCGCTGCCGTGCGGGGGCTCGTGCTGACCGGTGGTGAAGACGTCGCTCCCGATCGCTACGGCGCGGCCCCGCACCCCCGCCTCGGGGACGTCGATCCCGTGCGTGATGCCGCGGAGCTGGCGCTCATCACCGCGGCACGCTCGCGCCGCCTTCCGATTCTCGCGATCTGCCGGGGAATTCAGATTCTCAACGTCGCGCTCGGCGGCACGCTGTACCAGGACCTGGACAGCGAGCGGCCCGGCCCCGTGCTTCACAGCGACGAAACGCGCCGACACGCGGTGCGCGTAGAGGCGGGATCGCTCCTCGAGAAAACGCTCGGCACACGCTCTGCCACGGTGAACAGCCGGCACCACCAGGCAATCCGCGACCTCGCACCGGGACTCAAAGCGGTCGCGTGGGCCGACGATGGCGTGATCGAGGGCGCGGAGCCGGCGAATACGAACGAGGGATGGATCGTCGCTGTCCAATGGCATCCGGAGGATCTCACGGAACGAGCGCTGTTCGACGGATTCGCGCGGGCGGTCGCATGACCGCGGCACTGCACGCGTTCCCCTCGCCGGAGTGGGTCGCCGCCTATGGTGTGGCGATCAACGCGAGCGACGACTACCGCACCGCGTCTACCGAGTGGACCCACGGTTCCGTCGCGCTGGTACTGCCGGCGCAGCCCGCCATCGGTGTCCCCGATGACGTCGCGATCCTGCTCGATCTCGAGCGCGGCGTCTGCCGGGCGGCGCAACTCGTCTCGCGGTTTGACGCGCAGCAGGCCCCGTTCATCCTGACGGCAGAATACCGCTATTGGAAACAGATCATCAAGAAGGAGCTCGGCCCGATCGCGGGGATCATGCAACGGAAGGTCGCCCTGCAGGGATCGTTGCCGATCGTGGTCCGCTTCATCAAGTCGGCCGAAGCGCTGGTCGACGCCGCCACGCGTGTCCCGACGCGCTTCCTGGACGAAGGCAAATGACAGGCGGGAACTCGGTGGCCGAGGTTCTCACGCGCCTGATCGCGCTGTCGCAGGAGCTGGCCGGTGCGTTCCGGCCGGTGACCATTGTCGAAATCGTGGCCCGCGTGCTGACCGAGCAACTGGCGCCGGAGCGTCTGTCGGTGATGCTGCTGGACGTCGATACCAACCGGCTCGTCGTGACCTACCATAACGGCCCCCGCCCCGCCACGACGGACGAGCCGTTGTTGCAGCTCGCGCTCCGCCGTGGGCCGCTCGTTTTTCCAGACAACGTCCCCGCGCGTGCCGCCGAGCTGGACGTCACAGTCGACAAGCCGGCGCCGGCGAGCTGGCTCGGCGTCCCGATTGTGGCGGTGTCGCGGACGATCGGTGCCGTCGCAATAGAGGGTGGCACCAACGGCCTCGACGAGGCTGCGCTGATGTTCACGCGCGCGGTTCTGGCACAGGCCGGAATCGCACTGGAGAACGCACGACTGGTGGAGCTGTTGTCGAGCGGCAAGCGTGAGTGGGAGCAGACGGTCGACGCGTTCAATCAGGCCATCTGTTACGTGGATCCGTACGGCGCCGTGCGGCGTGCCAATCGTATGTTCGCGGAGCTGATCAAACTGCCCGTGACCGCGCTTCCGGGACGGCCCTGGCTGACGCTCTTGCCGCCGTCGTGGGTCGATCCCGTTGCGCGGTTGCTCTCGCCCGAAGGCCCCGCCACTCCTGTCGAGGTCCGATCCGGCGAGCGGACGCTGCTGGTGACCGCCATTCCCGCCGGTGAGCCCGGCGCCAGCGTGCTGCTGTTCGAAGACCAAACCGAAAAACGCCGGCTGCAGGACCAGCTGCTGCAATCCGAGAAGATGTCGGCGATCGGGCAGCTGATCGCCGGCGTCGCGCACGACCTCAACAACCCTCTCGCCTCTGTGGTCGGGTTCAGCGACCTGCTCGGCGAAGCGCCGGATGTGCCGCCGCGTCTCGCCGAGCCGCTCGCGATTATTCGCCAGGAGGCCGAGCGCGCCTCGGCGATCGTGCGCAACCTGCTGTCGTTCGCGCGGCGCCAGGAAGGCGAGCGCCAGCTGCAATCGATCCGGCCCATTCTCGAGTCCACCCATCAGCTCCTGAAGAACCAGCTGCTCGCGGCGCGCATCGAGCTCACCCTCACCTTCGAGCCGGGGCTCCCAGAAGTCGAGGTACACGCGAATCAGATCAAGCAGGTGTTCGTGAACATCATCAACAACGCTGCGCAGGCGATCGCGAGCACCCGCCACAGGGAAGGTGGCGGACGCATCGAAATCGCCACCAAATGCGAGCCGGACGGCCTCTCGGTCCATGTGTCCGACAACGGGACCGGAATTCCCGAGGCCGTCGCGCAGCGCGTGTTCGAGCCCTTTTTCAGCACCAAATCCGAAGGGGAAGGCACGGGCCTCGGACTCTCGATTTGTCTGGGCATCGTGAAGGAGCACGGCGGCAACATCTCGGTGGATCCGGGCGGCGCAGGCAGCGGCCGGGGCGCGACCTTCATCGTGGAGCTGCCGACTGGTGTCCACGCGGCGCTCAGCCCGCTGGCAGGTGGTGCGGAAAGCGAGCCGGCCCCAGCCGAGCGGCAGGAACGCCTCCGGGTACTCGTGGTTGATGACGAGCCTCACATCCTCCACTACATGCAGGCGACACTCGAAAGCTGGGGTCACGAGGTCGTATTGGCGCACGACGGGAGCCAGGCGCTGAAGCGCGCGCTGATGCAGCCATTCGATCTGATCATCTGCGATTTGCGAATGCCCCGGCTGGGTGGGCGCGAGATGTTCCACACACTCGCCCGCATGCATCCCACGGTCGCCGATCGCATCATCTTCGCCACGGGCGACACGGTCCGCGGCGACACGCTGCAATTCCTCGAAGAGCTGGGCCGGCCGTTCCTCCAGAAGCCCTTCAAACTCGATGCCCTGCGCCGCGTACTCGCCGGAGTCGTGAAAGTCCCCGCCTAACCAGGAGCGCCGCGTGCGCGTGTTGCAGGTCGACTCGGGACGCGAATGGCGCGGCGGCCAAAACCAGGTCTCGCTGCTCTGCCGCGAGCTCCAGAAGTATCGCGAGGTCGAGCAGGTGCTCGTCACCAAGCAGACGGGCGAGCTCGCGCGGCGCGTGGGCGACGATGGCGTGACCGTGCAGGGGACGACCTGGGAGATCGGGCTCGATCCGCGGGCCTGGTGGCACCTGCGGCGCACGATCGCGGCGTTCCAACCGGACGTCATTCATGCGCACGACAGCCACGCGCTCACGCTCGCCGCGATGGTGGCGTCGGGCCGGACGCTCGTTGCCACTCGGCGCGTGGATTTTCACGTCGGGCGCTTCGGCGCGTGGCGGCGGACAGACCGCATCATCGCCGTGTCTGACGCCGTCAAGCAGATCCTGACCGGCGACGGGATCGCGGCGGACGCCATCACCGTCGTACCCGACGGCATCGATCCGGACGAGATCCGCCGGGCCGCTAAGCCTGCGCTCGACATCCGCAGCCAGCTGCGTATACCCGCCGGCGCGCCGCTGGCCGTGAACGCGGCGGCACTCGTGGATCACAAGGACCAGCGCACTCTGGTGCGCGCCGCCCAGTACGCGCGCGCGCTGGAGCCCGAGTTGCACTGGATCATTGCGGGTGACGGACCACTCCGCGCGGCGCTTACCCGCGAAATTGCGCGACTCGAGCTCGGCGACCGCGTGCACCTCGTAGGCTATGTCGATCGCATCGAGGCGCTGATCGCCGAGGCGAGTGTCTTCGTCATGTCGTCCAAGACGGAGGGGCTGGGCAGCGTCATCCTGAACGCGCTGGCGCTCGAACGTCCCGTCGCGGCCACTGCGGCAGGAGGCATTCCCGAAATCCTCCCGGCCGAGGTGCTAGTCCCTCCCGGCGACGCCGACGCGCTGGCGCACAAAGTGGTGCAAGTCCTGCATCATCCCGCCCCAATTCCCCTCCCGCCACGCTTCACCGCCTACGCCATGGCACAAGGAGTCTTGGACGTCTATAGGACGCTTCTCTAGATTGCAGGGCCATGATCTACGTCTGCGTGCCGGTCCATAATGAGGCGAGTACCGTCGGGCTCGTGCTCTGGAAAGTCCGCCAGGTATTCACCGCGTTCCAGCGCGAATACCAGATCATCGCGTGTGACGATGCGTCGACCGACGGTACCACGGACGTGCTGATCTCATACGCGCGAGTGCTCCCCTTGACCGTCATCAAGCATCAGGCGCGCCAGGGCTACGCGCGCAGCCTCGAAGAGCTGCTGCGGCTCGCCTTGCAGCGTACCGACCGGCCCAAGCGGGACTGCGCGATCACGCTGCACGCCGACTTCGTGCACGCGCCGGAGACGATGGAGGAGATGGTCAAGCGGCTCGAATCCGGGGCCGACCTGGTCGTCGCGGAGCAGTATCGCGTACGCGGTGCCAGCCCCTGGCCCGAACGCTGGGCACGGCAGTGGGCGCCGCGTCTGCTGCGTGTGGGCGGAGGCGTGAAGGACTCGATTTCGGGATTCACCGCGTTGCGGCTGATCGTGCTGCGCCAGGCCACCCGGGGTGGCGATGCGCCATTGCTCACGGCGGAAGGGTGGGCAGCCAACGCGGAGCTGTTGGCGCGCCTGGGCGCTCACGCGCGACGGATCGAAGTGGTGTCCAGCGACGCCCGCTACGACCTCAAACAACGACCGTCGCGGTCCAGTCCCTGGCAACAGCTACTCGCCGCCTGGCGATCGCGCGGTCTGATCAGTGCGGCGCGCAAAGGCTCCGCGCTGCTCGTGCTGGCGCTGCTCGCAGCGGGACGCCCGCTCGCAGCCCAGGACTGCCCTTGCACACCGGCCGTGACGTTTCCGGTGGGCGAGCGGCTCACGTTCAACGCGAAGTACGGGATCTTCAACGTGGGCAACGCGGTGATGGAGGTCGTGGGGCTCGACACCGTGCGCAACACGGAGACGGTGCACATTCGATTTCGTATTTCCGGCGGCGCCCTGTGGTATCACCTCGACCAGACGATCGAATCGTGGGTGGGACGGTACGACTTCCGCTCACGCCGTTTTTCGTCGATCCAGGACGAGCGCGACAGGCATCGCGAGCGGCGCTACGAGATCTTCCCCGATTCCGGCTTCTACAGAGAGGAAGGGCGCGACACGACTTTTGCCACCGTGCCCGAGCCACTCGACGACGCGGCGTTCCTGTACTGGATTCGGACGGTGCCGCTCGAGGTCGGCAAGCGTTACGAGTACGCGCGCTATTTTCGGCCCGATCGCAATCCGGTCATCATCGAGGTTCTCGGACGCGAGCGTGTGAGCGTCGCGGGAAAGAAGTGGCGGGCGATCGTCGTACGCCCCAAGATTCCCCAGGCTCGTGGCATCTTCGGGGAGAAGTCGGAGACCCGTATCTGGCTCTCCGACGACCCACAGCGCCTCGTGCTCGCAATCCAGTCCAACTTCTCGTTCGGCCAGGTGACGCTGAAGCTCAAGGACTATGTCGTCCCCGGAGTGAGTGTGCCATGACCGATTACCGCGAAGCCGACTTCTCCCGCCTCAAGACCGTTCCCGTAGCCAAGCGCCCCAACAAAGTCGATCCCTCACTCCTCGCTCACGCCCCGCTCGCTTCCGATCGCTCGTTCACCGCCTTCGTCGACGCGCTCCCGGCGATTCTGGCCGCGCAGGATTTGCGCTACGTCGTCGATCAGATCGTCGCGGCAGCCGGGCGCCGGGCGGTCGTCGCAATGCTGGGCGGGCACGTCATCAAAGTCGGTCTCGGGCCGCTGCTGATCGCGCTGATGCGACAGCGCGCCATCACCGCCGTCGCGATGAACGGCAGCGCGGCCATCCACGACTTCGAGCTGGCGGCGTACGGAGGGACGAGCGAAGACGTCGCGGCCGGTCTGGGCGATGGGAGCTTCGGCATGGCGGAAGAGACAGGACGCGAGATGAACGCCGCGCTGGCGCGCGGCGCCAAGACACAGCAGGGCGCGGGTGAAGCACTCGCCGAATCCCTGCGCGCACGCAAGGACCTCCCTGGTCGAGACGTCTCGGTGCTCCTGGCCTGCGCCGAGCTGGGCGTTCCGGTCACCGTGCACGCGGCCATCGGGGCGGAGATCGTGCATCAACATCCGACCGCCGACGGTGCGGCGATCGGCGCGACGAGTCATCGCGATTTCAAGCGCCTAGCCGGTATCCTGCCGGATCTCGACGACGGCGGCGTCGTGCTCAACCTCGGGAGCGCGGTCGTGATGCCCGAGGTGTTTCTCAAAGCCCTGACGATCGCGCGGAACCTGAACGGCGGGCGGCCCAAGAACTTCACGGCGTGCGACTGCGACATGCAGCGTCACTACCGGCCGCGCGTAAACGTCGTGGAGCGCCCGACGCTCGCCGGTGGCCGCGGCATTCAGCTCACCGGACATCATGAGATTCTGGTGCCGTTGATCGCATGGGCGGTATTGTCCCAGCTGGAAAAACGGTAGGGGCGCAGCATGCTGCGCCCCTACAATTTCATCGTCGCGGTCTCTATCCTGGTCGCGTGCACCACGCGCACGATCAGGCCGCGCGAGGTTATGGCCGTCGGTGCCGGGACGGCCGAGGTCGAGGCGCTGGTGCGGCTCGCGCTGACGCTCGACGCTGCCGGTGACCGCAATGCCGACACGCTGTACGCGCCGGAGGCAGGGGTGGTGGGCAATGCCCGCTTGCGTCTGGCGGCGCCGCGGTTCGCGGGTATTACGCCGGGCGCCGGCCGGGTGACGATCTCGGCGGCGAACGCGACGATTGAAGGCCGGTTGGCCTGGGTGTTAGTGGACTATCAGTGGGTCAACCCGGCCGAGCGGCGTGCCGAAGTCGGTCGGGCGACCTTCATCTGCGAACGGCGGGGCGAGAGCTGGAAAATCGTGCACGCGCACTCGAGCCAGCCCCTGCCCTGGGAAGCGCCCTAGGCGTCGGCGGGACGTCCCTTGATCATGTCACGGACGCGATCCGCGGTACGCGGGCTGATGAGCCGTAACGCGAGATAGACGACGAAGCCGATGAAGGCGAGCCACAGCACTGTCATCGCGAGGCCGACCAGACTCCCAAGGATTCCGAAGACCAACTTGAGACCCAGCCATGCGAGAATCGCGAGAACGGCGAAACCCAAAATGCTCCGGAACATGATTGCCTCCGTGGTGTCCGGTGCGTTTTCAGCGTACGCCTAAATGTCGCACAAAGTTTCGTCCTGTGAAGTGTTGGTTGCAGGCGGCGGCATCATCGGCGCCGCCTGCGCGCGGGCCGCCGCACGGCGCGGCATGAAGGTTCTCATCTGCGAGCCCGGGCCCGATCCGGCGGCTGCCTCCGCGGCTTCTGCAGGGATCCTGGGACCTCAAATCGAACGCACCGACGAGGCCCTGCGCGCCCTGGGGTTGCGCGCCCGCGACCTCTACGAGAGCCTCGCCCCCGCGCTGGCGGAGAGCACCGGCATCGACATCGGGTTGTGGCGCGACGGGATAGCGTCCCTCGCGTTCGACGAATCCGAAGCCGAGCGGCTCCGCGACGCGGTGGCACACCAACGCCAGGCCGGACTGCGGTGCGACTGGCTGGAAGCGGCGGAGGTGGCAGAGCGCTTTCCCGCCACGGCGCCATGCCTGGGCGCGATGTTCGCACCGGAAGACGGTGCGGTAGACGCGCCCGCACTCGCCCGCGCACTCCACGCCGATGCCAAGCGCCACGGTGCACGCACGCTGAACTCCCGGGTGACCCGCCTCACCACCATCCTCGGCCGGGCGACCGGCGTCGAAATCCCCGCCGGCAAGATCAAGGCGGAGCACGTCATCATCGCCGCGGGCGCGTGGTCCACTCGCATCGAGCATCTTCCCCGCAGGCTGCCGATCGAGCCCGTCCGCGGGCAGATGGCGGCCGCGCCCTGGCCCGCCAACATGCCCCGCACGGTGCTCTATTACGACCACGGCTACGTCCTGGCGCGGAGTGGTGAAGCAATCTTCGGCAGCACAATGGAGCATGTGGGCTTCGATGGAGGCATCACCGAGTCCGGAGTGCGGACTATCGTCGCCGCCGCGCAGCGGCTGTTGCCGCAGTTACCGGCCGTCCCCCTGCGAGCCTGGGCCGGTCTGCGACCCCTCACGCCCGACGGACGTCCGATCGTAGGCCCAGATCCCGAGGTGCGCGGATTGTGGTATGCCACCGGCCACGGCCGGAACGGCGTCCTGCTCGCGGGCCTCACCGGCGAGATCCTGGGGGACCTGGTGAGCACAGGCACGACGGAAGTGGAGATTGCCTCGCTCGCCCCGGAGCGATTTACTTCCTAGGATGTTCAGTAGTTGCGCGTTTTGTAACGCGGCATTTGACGGAGATGGCGGCCCCTCAGGCCTCGGTGTCGGACGGCGAATCGCGTTCGATGAATGGAAGGGGCGGTTGTGGGTGGTCTGCCCCCGCTGCAGTCGCTGGAATCTCACCCCCTTCGATGATCGGCTGGAGCGGATCGAAGCCGTGGCTCGCGCCGCGAGTCAGGGACGGATCGCGGCATCCACGCAACAAGTCGCGCTCATCCGCTGGGAGCGCTACGACCTGGTACGCGTCGGAAAACCGCCGCGCGTCGAGCTGGCGACGTGGCGATACGGCGAGCGGCTGCGCAATCGCCAGCGCGAGCGCATGAAGGTCGTCGTCCCCCTGACGGTCGCCGCGATCGGTCTCGGCATCGCGGCAAACGTTGCCGCAGGCGGCGGCTTCGGTGTCGTCGTCTGGAATGTGCACCGCCTCGCCGATCGGTTTTACGTCTGGCTGGTGGGGGGCCGGAAAGTCCAGCTCCTCGAACCACCGATCTGCGCGCACTGCGGTACCCTCATGCAGCTACGCGCGCGGCACGTTCAGTACGCGCGCATCGTCCCCGATCGGCACGCAGAGATGGCGGTGTTGTTGAGCTGCTCAAAATGTCGCCACGAAGCGACGCAGCTCACGGGCACCGACGCCATTCAGGTGCTGCGCCAGGGTCTCACCTACATGAACCTGGACAAAGGCGGACGGCGCCGCGCCGAGGACGCGGCGCGTGAAGTCGATCAGGCGGGCGGCGCCGATCAGCTCGTGCGCGACATTGCGCGGCGCGAGCTGACGCTGCGCTCACTGCGCGCCGAGCGCGGCCTCGCGCTGGAGATGGCGGTGGACGAGCGGGCGGAAGTCGAAGAGCTCGAGCGCCAGTGGAAGGAAGCGGAGGAAATCGCCGAAATCGCGGACGGCACGCTCGGAACCTCGACGGAGATCGAGAACGAGCTGCGCCGCCTAAAGAACCGAGGTGGAGATCAACCGTCTGGTTGAAAAATGGCCTACCCTGCCCCGGAAGCTGTGCTTATCTTCGTGTTTCCATGGCCGCCCCCCTTGTTCAGATCCAGCCATCCTCTTCGCCTGCGGCCGACCCGTCTCGCAAACCCTCGTGGCTGAAGGTGAAGGCGCCGGGCGGGCCGAACTACGTCGCCCTCAAGCACATGATGCGCGACCTCAAGCTGCACACGGTGTGCGAGGAGGCGCATTGCCCGAATATCGGCGAGTGCTGGGAGCACAAAGCGGCGACGTTCATGATCCTGGGGGACGTGTGTACGCGCAATTGCGCGTACTGCGCGGTCGCGCACGGGACGCCCGGCCCGCTCGATGCCGGCGAGCCGCAACGCCTCGCTGACGCGGTCGCCCACATGGGCCTCAAGCACGTCGTCATTACGAGTGTGGATCGCGACGACTTGCCGAACGGCGGCGCGGAGGTCTTCGCGGCGTGTATCGCTGAGATTCGCAGCCGCGTGCCGCAGACATCGGTCGAGGTCTTGATCCCCGACTTCAAGGGCAATCCCGACGCGCTGCGCCTCATCGTCGATGCCCGACCCAACATCCTCAATCACAATCTCGAAACGATCGCCCGCCTGTACCGCATCGCCCGGCCCGGCGGCCGCTACGCGCGCGCGTTGGAGCTCCTGGACCGCGCCAAGGACATGAATCCCGCGCTGTGGACGAAGTCTGGTATCATCTGCGGGTTGGGCGAGGATTGGGACGAGCTGCTCGTCGCACTACGCGATCTGCGCGAGGCCCGCGTCGATATCGTGACCATCGGCCAGTACCTGCGGCCGTCCGATCAGCACCTGCCGATCGCCCGCTGGTACACCCCCGACGAATTCGCCGAGTTGAAGCGCTATGGCATGTCGCTGGGCTTTCGTCGCGTCGAATCCGGGCCCTTGGTGCGCTCCAGCTATCACGCCTGGGAGCAAGTGGAGGCAGCGACCGCATGACGGCAACCGCTAGATCCCCCAAGGACACTCCCCCTCCCCCCGCCCCTGCTCAGACCGAGCTGCATCTGAAGATGCTGCGGCAGATGCTGCTCATTCGGCGCTTCGAGGAAAAAGCCGCCGAGGCGTACGCCCTCGGCAAGATTGGCGGCTTCTGCCATTTGTACATCGGACAGGAAGCCGTGGCGGTCGGTGCGCTCGCGGCGCTGAAGGAGGATGACTACGTCATCTGCTCCTACCGCGAGCATGGCCAGGCGCTCGTCAAAGGGATCTCGCCCAACGCGGTGATGGCGGAGCTGTTCGGGAAGGCGACGGGGTGCTCGAAGGGCAAGGGCGGCTCCATGCACCTCTTCGATGCCTCGAAGGGCTTCATGGGCGGTCACGGCATCGTCGGCGGCCACATTCCCCTCGGAGCCGGTCTCGCGTTTGCCAGCAAGTACAAGAGCACGGACCAGGTGACCGTCTGTTTCTTCGGCGAGGCCGCGGTGAATATCGGCGCGTTCCACGAGACGCTGAACATGGCGTCCGTGTGGAAGCTGCCGGTGATCTTCCTGTGCGAGAACAACCGCTACGGCATGGGTACGGCGTTCGAGCGTGTCGCGGCGGTGACCGACATCGTCGAGCACGCGTGCAGCTAC
>Ga0193725_1000182_pt1 | contig 20887 bp, 17 predicted proteins | sample H2a2metaG_FD_143058 | JGI IMG/M metagenome (GOLD analysis project Ga0193725, IMG submission 143058) | Soil microbial communities from a riparian zone of the East river system, Colorado, United States - H2a2 | ecosystem: Environmental > Terrestrial > Soil > Riparian zone | place: USA: East River... | reverse complement strand
GCAGCACCGATTTCTGGGCCCTGGCGCGGTCGAGCTCACTGAAGCAGGAAACCAAGGAATTCGTGCCCCAGATCCACGCCGCCACCGTGATCGGCCAGGATCCGTCGCGCTACGGGTTCGACGTCTCGGGCCACTCGACGACCGCCGTCGAGTTCGTCTCGGTTCCGCCGGGCACGAGCCTCACCACGATCGCCATGGCCGCCGGCGTATCGACCGACACGCTGCGGACGCTGAATCCGGTGTTGGTCAAGGGCGTGACACCACCCGGGGCGCCGTATCGGTTGCGGGTTCCAGCGGGGACGAGCGGGGTCATCCAGTCGGCGCTGGCCGGCGGCAAGGCGATTCCCGATCGTCGCCCCCAGGTGAAGACTCTCGTGCACGTGGCCCGAGCCGGCGACACGGTCCGTGGCATCGCCCGGCGCTACGGCGTCGCCGTCGGCGACGTTCTGCGCTGGAACAACCTCGCCGCCAGTCATGTGCTCCGGCGGGGCGAACGCCTGGTCATCGCGGAGGTCCACGTGTCCGCCGCGCGTCAGGGGGTCCCCGCCGCGAGGTGAGGGTCGAAGTCCGGCTCTTCGCCACACTCGCTCGCTATCTACCGGACGATCACGACGCGGGCGCCACCGTCCTCGAGGTCGTCGAACACGGCACGGTCGCGGATGTGACGCGCGCACTTGGAATCCCCGCTGACCTGTCCCGTATCGTCCTCGTGAACGACCGAGACGCCACCGAGGACCGACCGTTGACGGAGGGAGACGTGGTGACGCTCTTCCCACCGCTCGCCGGCGGCGCGGCCCCGTAGTGATACACTCGGACGCTACACCGGGCTTGGGTTTGAAACTCGGAAGCGTCTAGGAACCCGGTGGGCCTCCCGGACTTCAAATCCGGTGTCCGGCTCTAGACAAGCTGGAGGTGGGTTCGACTCCCACACGCTTCCGCCAAACGAGTGAGCGATGAGCAAACGTCTCGGTCGAAGGGCGACCCCACACCGCCCGCGCCGTTCCTGGGCGGAGGTGGGGATCGTCGTCGTCATCGTGGCGGCCGCGGCGGTCGGGTACTTCGCCTATCGCGCGACCGCGGACCTGCCCGGCGTCAAGATGCCGGATCAGGGCAACGTGCATCTGCGGACCACCGCCGACCCTCACGATGCCTACAACTCCGATCCGCCCACATCCGGCCCGCACCTGCCGTACATCGCCCCCTGGGGCGTGCATACCCGTCCCATCCAGCGCGAGCTTCAGGTGCACAACCTCGAGGACGGCGGCGTGCTCGTCCAGTACAACTGCGAGTGTCCGGAGCTGGTCGCCAAGCTCCGCGACCTCGTGGGGACCTACGACAAGCAGGTGATCCTCGCTCCCTATCCCGACATGAAGTCCCCCATCGCGCTGACCGCCTGGACACGGATCGAGACCCTGCCGGCGTTCGACGCCGCGCGCATCCGCAGATTCATCGAGGCGTATCGTGGCATCGACCACCATCCGAAGTAACGCGCGCCTGGGGGTGACGGCGCTGCTGCTGTCCAGCTGCGGGGGGCTGTACGTCTCGCCGCTGTCCCCGCCGCCGTATCGCGCGGAGATCCAGGCGCCGTACGACGCCGCGTGGACGGCCCTCGTCCACGCGCTCGCCCAGGGCAACATCCCGCTGCGCGCGATCGCGCGCGACTCCGGGGTCATCGCGTCGGACGAGTTCGTCACGCCGATCGGCATCTTCGCAGACTGCGGCCGCATCGGCGACGATCGGATCGAAGGCGAGGCCAACGTGTCGTTCACGATCTTCGTGGAGGACAACGGACCGGGGACCCGGCTCTTGATCAACTCCAAGATGCGCACCCAGGCGGCCCGCCGCGGATCCTCCGGTGGCCTCAAGCCCACCCCCGTCTATCCATGCGCCTCCACCGGACGCTTCGAGGCCAACCTGTTCGAGGCCGTGCAGGACTCGACGAAGAAGTAGCATGGCGCCCCGACTGGCCGACCTCGTCCGCAAAGCCCGTCGCCTGGCGTCGGAGCGCGATCGGCTCATCGACGGCCTGGCCGAGGAGTGGGCGCGCGCGCTCCGCGGTCAGGGGCTTTCGCCGACCGACCTCGAAGAACTGTGGGCGGCGCTGACCGAAGACGCCGTTCGGCGGGGGGGTCGCCAGACGGGACCGTGGAGCGCGCAGGCCTGGCGTCACGAAGCCCAGGAGGTCGTGGCGAGGGTGCGCGAGAAGGTCGAGGCGGCCCTTGACGGCGCCTGACGAGTCCACGGGACTCCGCCGTCTGCCGTCGGTGGATCAGCTCGTTCGTCGTCTGGCCGATCGGCCCGAGCTGGCGGGTATCTCGCGCGCCCGGCTGACGTCGACGGTGCGCGAGGCCGTCGACGGCGCGCGCCGGCGCGCTCTGGCGGGGACCGGCGGCGACGGGGACACCCCCGAACACATGGCCGCGCAGGTCGTGGAGACGCTGACCCGCGCCGGCGTCTTTTCGCTTCGCGCCGTCGTCAACGCGACCGGCGTCGTCCTGCATACCAACCTGGGCCGCGCCCCCCTGAGCGATCTCGCGATGGCCCGAATGGCCGCCGTCGGCCCCGCCTACTCCAACCTCGAGCTGGACCTCGCCACCAAGGAGCGTGGCTCCCGCTACAGCCACGTCGAGGCCCTGCTGAGGCGCTTGACCGGTGCCGAGGACGCGCTCGTCGTCAACAACAACGCCGCCGCCGTCCTGCTCGCCATCGAGACGCTGGCCCACGGCAAGGAGGTCGTGGTCTCGCGGGGCGAGCTGATCGAGATCGGCGGAGAGTTCCGGATCCCCGACATTATGCTGCGCGGCGGCGCGCGGCTGCGCGAGGTGGGCACCACCAACCGGACCCATCTCCGTGACTACACCGAGGCGATCGGGCCCGACGTGGCGCTGCTCCTCAAAGTCCACACCTCGAATTACCGTGTGGTCGGCTTCACGTCCGACGTGCCGTCGCGCGAGCTGGCCGTGCTGGGCCGCGAGCGTGGCGTCGCGGTGATGGAGGACCTCGGATCCGGCTCGCTGCTCGACCTGCGGCAGTGGGGGTTTCCGTACGAGCCGACCGTCCCCGAGGTCGTCGCCTCCGGCGTCGACCTCGTCTCGTTCTCCGGCGACAAGCTCCTGGGCGGGCCTCAGGCGGGGATCGTGGTCGGCCGGCGCGCGCTCGTGGGCCGGCTGAAGCGGAATCCGTGGAACCGGGCGCTGCGCATCGACAAGTTCACGATCGCGGCCCTGGAGGCGACGCTCTCGGCCTACGACGCGGGCACCGCGCTCGAAACGGTGCCCACGCTCCGATCGCTCACCGAGCCGCTCGCCAGCATTCGCCGGCGGGCACGCCGGCTGCTCATGCGGCTGGACGCGGACTCGCGGCGGCGCCTGGCCGCCGCGATCGTCGAGGACCATTCCGAGGTCGGCGGGGGCGCTCTGCCCGAGGTGAAGCTGCCCACGGCCGCGCTCGCCCTCGGCGCGACCCCCGCGGCGGCGCGCGCGCTCGACGAGGCCCTTCGCCGCGCCGATCCGCCGGTGATCGGGCGCGTCTCCAAGGACCGGCTCCTCCTCGACTGCCGGACGATCCGCCCGGCGGACATCCCCGCGGTGGCCGCGGCGCTGGCCCGCGCATGACCGCCCGCCACGTCGTCGTCGGCACCGCCGGTCACATCGATCACGGCAAGACGTCGCTGGTCAAGGCCCTCACTGGAACAGATACCGATCGGTTACCCGAAGAAAAGGCCCGCGGGATCACGATCGACCTGGGCTTCGCCTTCCTGGAGGAGCCCGAGGGGCTCACGGTGGAGATCGTCGACGTCCCCGGCCACGAGCGGTTCGTCCGTAACATGCTGGCCGGCGTGGGCGGCATCGACCTGGCGCTGCTGGTCATCGCGGCCGACGAAGGCGTGATGCCGCAGACGCGCGAGCATCTGGCGATCTGCTCGCTCCTCCGCATCAAGACCGGTCTGATCGCGCTGACCAAGACCGATCTCGTCGAGCCCGATTGGCTGGAGCTGGTGAAGGACGACGTGGCCGCTCTCGTGCGCGGCACGTTCCTCGAGGGCGCGCCGATCCTGGCCGTTTCCTCGCGAACGGGTGAGGGCCTGGTGGAACTACGGACGGCCCTGCGCACGCTCGCGGCCGGAGTCCCCGCGCGGGCCGCCGACCAATTGCCGCGGCTGCCGATCGATCGAGTGTTCACGGTCAAGGGCTTCGGCACCGTGATCACGGGCACGCTGATGACCGGCCGGTTCACCGCCGAGGATCGAGTCGAAGTCTACCCACGTGGAGTCCAGGCCAAGATCCGTGGGCTGCAGACCCACGGACACGCAGTCGCCGAGGCGCGGGCCGGTCAACGCACGGCCATGAACCTCCAGGGCATCGAGCGCGCGGCGGTGACCCGCGGTGACGTCGTCGGACCGCCTGGCGCGCTCATCGCCGCGGTGCTCGTGGACGGGACGCTGGAGCTGCTGGAGGACGCGCCGCGCCCGCTGAAGTCACGCGACCGTATCAGGTTTCACACCGGGACCAGCGAGATCATGGCGCGAGTGCTTCTTCTCGATCGTCCCGAGCTCGCCCCGGGCGAGCAGGCCTTCGCCCGCTTCCGCCTGGAGGCGCCGCTGGTCGCGCTCCCCGGCGACCGTTTCGTGGTCCGGTCGTATTCGCCTATCGTCACCATCGCTGGCGGCACGCTGCTCGACATCGATCCCCCTCGTTTCAAGCGCCGGGCGCCGGCCCTGGTCGCGCACCTGACCTTGCTCGCCGAGGGCGGACCGGAGGACGTGGTCGAGGAGCATGTCCGCCAGGTCGGGACGGCCGGAGCGAGAGTGGCGACCCTCAGTGGGCGCGTGCCCTTCGGCCCGGAGCGGCTGACCGGTGTGCTCACCACGCTTCAAGCGAGCGGACGGATCCTCGGCGTGGAGCGCGACTGGTTCCTCCATCCGGAGAGCGGCGAGCGCGTGCGGTTGCAGGCGCTCACGGCGCTCACGGAGTTTCATCGCGCCAACCCGCTCAAGCCCGGCATGTCGCGCGAGGAGCTGCGCCGCCGCGCCGGGGACACCGACGAGCGCATCTTCGCGCACCTGCTCGGCCGGCTCGACGCGGACGGTCTCGTACGCAGTGAGCGCGACAAGGTCCGGCTGGCCTCGCACGAGGTCCAGCTGTCTCCCACGCAGCAGCGGGTCGTCGATCAGGTCGAGACCGACTTCCTGCGTACCGGCGCCGCGCCGCCGAGCCCGGAGGAGGCCCTCTCACACGCGGGCGTGACCGGCGACGAGGAGCATGAGCTGTTCCAGGTGCTCGTCGAGAGCAAGCGGCTCGTGCGGATCAAGGAGTCGCTGTTCTTCCACACGCAGGCCCTCGAGACGATCCAGGAAAAGCTGGTCGCCCTCCTCCGGGAGCGCAAGGACATCGGGCCGGCGGACATCAAGGACCTGCTGGGGGTCTCCCGAAAATACGCCATCCCGCTGCTCGAGTACTTCGACGGGCGCCGGGTCACCATGCGGGTGGGTGAGCGCCGGGTCTTGCGGGGGTCGTAGGGGCGCGCTAAGCTCGACGCGTCGGAAAGGAGTCCCTCATGTTTGGTCTCGGCTATCAGGAATTGCTGATCATTCTCGTCATCGTGTTGATTCTGTTCGGCGCCAACCGTCTTCCCGAGCTGGCCCGCTCGCTCGGCTCGAGCGTGAAGGAGTTCAAGAAGGGCGTGAACGAGGTCCAGAAGGACGAGGCCACGGCCGCCGCCAAGAAGGACGAGGAGAAGAAGGCGTAGCTCACGTCATCGGCGTCGACATCGGCGGCACCCACATCCGGGTCGGCGCCGTCGGAACCGATGGTCGCCTCCTGACGCACACCGAAAGCGCCACGAACTCCGGTCGGGGACCGGAGGCCGTGATCGCCACGCTCCAGCCTCTCATCGCCAGTCTCACGACGTCGACCGAAGCGCCGCTCGCCCTCGGCGTGGCCTGCGCCGGACAGATCGACCCGGCGACGGGCGCGGTCGTCTACGCGCCGAACCTCGGCTGGCGCGACGTTCCGCTGGGCGCTCGACTGAGGGAAGCCTTTCGCATCCCGGTGGTCGTCGAGAACGACGTCCGGGCCGCCGCCTGGGGCGAGTTCACGGCCGGGGCGGTGGGCCGCGGGGGAAGTCTGGTGGCGATCTTCGTGGGCACCGGCGTCGGCTCCGGCGCGGTGATCGACGGAACGCTCTGGCGCGGGGCGAGCAACGCCGCCGGCGAAGTCGGCCACACGCAGGTGGTGGCCGACGGTCTGCCCTGTCGGTGCGGGCGCCACGGGTGTCTCGAGCAGTACGTCTCGGGGAGCGGATTTCAGCGTCGCCTCGCCGCGGCGATGCAGGCGGGACGCGGCGGCCGTCTGGTCGACGTGTGCGGCGGCGACGCCTCGCGGCTCACCGCGCTCGACGTGTATACGGCCGCGCGGGCCGGCGATGCCCTCGCTCACGAGTTCTGGAGCGACGCCGTGCGCTTCCTGACGATGAGCACGGCGAACTACGTCACGCTGCTGAATCCCCACGCGCTGGTGATGGGCGGTGGCGTCATCGAGACGGTCCCGGCGCTGTTCGACGCCCTCGTCGACGCCGTGCCCCGCTTGACCACGATTCTCAGCGGACGCTCGTTGCGGATCGAGCGCGCGCGGCTCGGCGACCTCAGCGGGCTCATCGGAGCGGCCTCACTCGCCACGCCGGCCCGACCAGACTATGCTTGACCCGCATCCCATGGAACGCCGAGTCGACCGATACGACCTGGTGTGGGCGGCGGCCCTGGCCGCCCTGACGATCTGGTCCCGCCTGCCGTACCGGGCGCGGATGCTCTACAACTGGGACGCGGTCCAGTTCGCGCTCGCCCTTCGCGAATACGACGTGGTCAAGCACCAGCCGCACCCGCCGGGCTACATCCTGTACGTCGCGCTGGGCCGCCTCGTGAACAGCTGGCTCGACAATCCCACCGCGACCTACGTCGTGCTCGCGGTCGCCTGCAGCGGGTTGACGACGTTCGTCGTCTACTTCCTGGCCCGCACCGCCTACGACCGCGCGACCGCCCTCGTCGCGGCCACCCTGTTCGCGGTGAGCCCGCTGTTCTGGTTCTACGGATCGGTCGGGTTGACCTACGCTGGCGAGGCGCTCTGCGCGACGACCGTCGCCTACTTCGCCTTCCGCGCGCTCCGGGGGAGCGAGACCGATGCCTGGCTGGCCGCCGGGTACCTCGGCCTGGCCGGCGGGGTGCGCCAATCGATCCTGTTCTTGCTACTCCCGCTCTGGCTCGGCGCGACCATCGCCGGCGTGCGGCGGCTGCGCACCGTGGTGATCGGCCTCGCCATCATGCTGGTGACCGTCATCGCGTGGTTCGTGCCGATGATCTGGCTGACCGGCGGGTTCGAGCGGTACCTGGCCGCGTCCGTGGATTTGGCGGAGACGGTGGTCAAGCCGACCTCGATCCTCGGCGGTTACGTCGAAACGAACCTCCGCATGGCGCGGTACCTGCTCGAGTCGGTGCTGGTCGCGCTCGGACCGCTGGTGCTGGTCGGCGTTCTGATTCCGTGGTACGCGCGTCGTCGCGGTTGGACCTCGCGCGAGTGGTTTCTCGTGGGATGGACGGTCACCCCGGTGCTCGTCTTCACGCTCGTGCACTTCGGGCAGGCGGGATACGTGCTGACGTTCTTGCCGGCGCTGGTCGTGCTGCTCTCGGCGGTGCTCGTGGCCGCGCTCGGCGGTGCCGCCGCCTCGCTCGCCCGTCCCTGGCTGCGCCCGCTGGCGCTGGCCGCCGCGGTGGCGGTCGTGGTGTTCGTCAACGGCTCGTTCTTCGTCAGCGCGCGTCCCCTCCAGCGTGACTTCGAGCGGCCCCGGGCCGCCTGGGTGAAGATGGCCGAGGACGAGGCGTTCGACTGGATCTTCAGCCGGACCGCCGCCGCCCTCCGCGAGCACGAGGAGGTCGTCCGCACGTTCGTGGCTTCGATCACCGGACAGTTCCCGGCCGAGGACACCGCGGTCATCACCGAACTCGGCAATCCGCGCTCGTATCCGTGGATGCGCCACGCCGTCTTCTATCTCCCGTCGTACGCGCTCTACGAATTGCAGGTCGGCGATTTGCCGCCGGGCTACTACGCCCCCAAAGCGTCGCTGGCCATGACGCGGGTGCGGGACAGCGAGATCCGCATCCCCGCCGGCATCAAGCGGCTCGTGTGGTTCGTGGACCACTGGAGTCCCACGTCCGAGCGGCCCGACGGTCTCATGGAGATCGAGATTCCCTACGGCCGGTTCCTCTACGTGCTTCCCGTGGGCAAGAAGCCGGTGCGCTACGCCGGCTACACCTTGATCCGCGAGGAGCCGCCGCGCCGTGCCGGCCGCGCGGGGCGCTGAGCCGGTCGGCTCCGGGCTGCGCGATGATCTGGTCGTCGCGGTCGCGGCCTGCCTGCCCCTCGTCCTCTTCGCGCTGACCGAGCGGCGCCTGGCCGGCGTCGCGGGTTTTCCGCTGGACGATTCGTGGATTCATCTGCACTTCGCCCGGAACATCGCCGAGGGAGCGGGGTTCTCCTACAACCCCGGCGTGCCCGTGGCCGGATCGACCGCGCCTCTCTGGACGCTCCTGCTGGCCCTCGCTGTGGCCGTATTCGGACCATCGATCGCGGTGGTCAAAGCGGTCGGCACGGCCACCGCGCTGGGGGCGACGGTCATGGTCCGCCGCGCGGCGATCGGCTGGGGCGCTTCCCGGCTCGGCGCGCTCGGAGCGGCGGTCGGCCTCGGCTGGACGGGCGCGATGGCGTGGGGAGCGCTCTCCGGAATGGAGGTGACGCTGGCGGCGCTGCTCGTCGGGGCGTCGCTCCTCGCTCACGCGCGGAGCCGCGACGTTTGGACCGCGGTCTGGGCCGCGCTGGCCGGCGTCGCGCGTCCCGAGGCGCTCATTCTCGTGCCGCTGCTCGCCGTGTCACGACCGCTCACGATCCGGCGCGTGCTGTTGTTCGCCGGAATCACCGCGATGGTGCTGGCGCCGTTCGTCGGCTTCAGCCTCGCCACCGTCGGAAGTCCCGTTCCCGCGACGGCGAGCGCCAAGATCGAAGGCGGACTTCTGGGCTGGCTGTCGGGGGTTCGCGAGCCCGCACGCGTGACGTGGCTGTCGAGGCCGGCTGACTTCTTCGGCGGCTGGGTCCGATGGCTGTGGACGACCGACGGGCTATTGCCGCTCGCCCTGCTCGTGGCGCTCGTGCTCGTCTGGCGACGCGCGGGCCGCGCGCTCGCCCTTCCGGCGCTCGTCCTGGTGATGCATCCGCTGGCCATGGCGCTCTTCGCGCCCTATCGTGACCCCGCATTCCAGGAGGGGCGCTACTCCATTCACCTCCTGCCGCTCGCGTTCATCGTGCTCGCGGTCGCGCTCGGCGAGCGGGTGACCCACTCACGGATCGCGCTCCTCGTCGTCTACCTCGTCTTGGCAGCGGTCGCGCTTCCTCCGGCCGCCGCGCGGTATGGCTGGGCCGTGCAGAACATCAATGCGATGCAGGTCCATCTCGGGCGCTGGGTCGACGAGCACTTGCCAAAGCGTGAGACGATCGCCGTCAACGACATCGGCGCGATCGCGTACCTGTCGCGGCGCGAGGTCATCGATCTGGTCGGGCTGGTGAGCCCGGACGTGTTGCCCTATCGACGCGGCGGTGAGGCGGGCATCGTGCGCTATCTCATGGAGCGCTGCCCCGGGCACGTCATCGTGTTCCCGGCGTGGTTTCCGAACATGACCGCTCGCCGCGACCTTCTCGAGCCGATCTACCGCGTGCGGCTCGACCACAACACGGTGGCGGGCGCCGACGAGATGGTCGTCTATCGCCTCGTCGGCTGTCGCCCCGAACGCCCAAACGCTCGTCACGCCCCGGCGTAGCCGGGGCGCTCCTCGAATTCGCCGTGTTACCATGAATTCCCGACCATGGACTACAAGACCACGCTGAATCTGCCGAAAACCGAGTTCCCGATGCGGGCGAATCTCCCGAAGACCGAGCCCACCATGCTCGGGTGGTGGGAGGGGATCGGCATCGAAAAGCGCCTGCGCGCGGTGTCGGCCGATCGCCCCCCGTGGATCCTCCACGACGGGCCGCCGTACGCCAACGGTCACATCCACATGGGCCACGTGCTGAACAAGGTCCTGAAGGACATGGTCGTGAAGTCGCGGGGCATGTCCGGCTTCAACGCGGTGTACATCCCCGGCTTCGATTGCCATGGGCTCCCCATCGAGCACCAAGTCGACAAAGAGCTGGGCCTCGACAAGCCCGGTGTCGACGTGCGCCGGGCCATGGACCCGGTGGAGAAGATCCGCCGCTGTCGCGCGTACGCCCAGGCGTTCGTCGACATCCAGCGCGAGGAGTTCAAGCGCCTCGGCGTGTTCGGCGACTGGGACAATGCGTACATGACGATGACGCCCGCCTACGAGGGCGTGATCGTCCGCGAGCTGGGACGTCTGGTCGGCCGCGGGCTCGTCTACAAGGGCCTCAAGCCCGTGCACTGGTGCATGTACTGCAAGACGGCGCTCGCTCAGGCCGAGGTCGAGTACGAGGAACAGCGGACGCCGTCGGTCTACGTGAAGTTCCCGCTGGTGACGCCGCATCCGGACCTGCCGGATGCCCCGCGACAATCGGTGGTCGTCTGGACCACGACGCCGTGGACGCTTCCCGCCAACCTCGCCGTCGCCGTGAGTCCCAACGCGCGTTACGTCGCCCTGGACGTCGCCGGGGAAACGCTGTTCGTCGCCGAGGACTTGGTCGACGAGCTCGTGAGGGTGGCCAGACTCGCCACGCCGAGGGTCATCCGCCGTCTCGACGGCGCGGCGCTCGAGGGCATCGAGTACAAGCATCCCTGGATCGATCGCGTCGGCAAGATCTACGCGGCGGACTTCGTGACCATGGACGCCGGCACCGGACTCGTCCACGTGGCGCCGGGTCACGGAGAAGAAGACTACGATCTCGGCAAGAGCCAGGGTCTGCCGATCTACAACCCGGTGGACGACGACGGGCGCTTCGTTTCCGAGGTCGAGCATTTCGCGGGACTGACCGTCTGGGACGCGAACCCCAGGATCATCGATCTCCTGCGCGAGCGCGGAGCGCTGATCGCCGAGGTGCCGCTGACCCACACGTATCCGCACTGCTGGCGCTGCAAGAACCCCACGCTGTTCCGCGCCACCGAGCAGTGGTTCATGGGTCTCGACCGCGATGGCCTGCGCGCGCGCACCCTCGACGCGATCCGCCGCCAGGTCCAGTGGATCCCCGCCTGGGGCGAAGAGCGCATCTTCAACATGGTCGCCCATCGGCCGGACTGGACGCTCTCGCGCCAGCGCGTGTGGGGCGTGCCCATCGTGGCCTTCTACTGCGCGGGCTGCGAGGCGCTCTTGCTGGAGCAGCCGGTCATCGAGCACGTCGCCCAGCTCTTCGCCGAGGGCCGCGGCATCGAGGAGTGGTACCTGCGCAGCGAGGACGAGCTGCTGCCGGCCGGCATCCGGTGTGCTCGCTGCGGAGGCACGAGGTTCCGCAAGGGCACGGACACCCTCGACGTCTGGTTCGATTCCGGCTGTAGCCACGCGGCGGTGCTGGAGACGCACCCGGAGCTGCGCTGGCCGGCCGAGCTCTATCTCGAGGGCTCCGATCAGCATCGCGGCTGGTTCCACTCGTCGCTGTTGGAAGCGATGGCCACGCGGGGCGCGCCGCCCTACAAGGCCGTGCTCACGTGCGGCTTCGTGGTGGACGGCGAGGGCCGCAAGATGTCGAAGTCCGTCGGCAACACCGTCGGCCCCGAAGATCTGATCCCGAAGTACGGGGCCGAGGTGCTGCGCCTGTGGGTCGCCGCCGAGGACTACACGGAGGACATCCGGCTTTCGGGCGAGATCCTCGAGCGCCTGGCCGACGCGTACCGGCGGCTCCGCAACACCTGCCGGTTCCTGCTCGGCAACCTCGGCGATTTCGATCCCGGCCGGCACCGGCAGCCCTACGCGGCGCTCGACGAAGTCGACCGCTTCGTCCTCGACCGGCTGGCGCGTCTCGTCGATCGGGTGGCGCGCGCCTACGACGAGTACCAGTTCCACACGGTGTTCCACTCGCTCCACAACTTCTGCGCGGTGGATCTTTCGGCACTCTATCTCGACACCATCAAGGATCGGCTTTACACCTCGGCGCCCGACGATCCGCGCCGCCGCGCCGCGCAGACCACCTGCTACGACGTGCTGAGCGCGCTGCTCCGCCTGCTTGCGCCGATCCTGAGCTTCACCGCCGAGGAGGCCTGGCGGCACTTGCCGGGCTCCAAGGCCGAGAGCGTCCACCTCGAGCGCTTCCCCGAGGTGCCGCTGGCCTGGCTCGACGACACACTCGAGCAGGAGTGGCGACGGTTGCTCGAGGTCCGACGCGAGATCGCCAAAGCGCTGGAGACGGCGCGCGCCCGTGGCCTCATCGGGAGCGGGCTGGAGGCGGCGGTGACGATCGCCCAGGCGCCCGAGGACCTGCCCGAGCTGCTCGCGCGCAAGCGCGGGCTGCTGCCGACCCTGCTGATCGTGTCCCAGGTGTCGCTCGTCCCGGGACCAGAGGCAGCCGCGGTCCAATACGAGAGCCAGGAGATCCCCGGCCTTCAGATCGGCGTGGACCACGCCCGGGGGGCGAAGTGCGCACGCTGCTGGATGTGGACCGAGGAGGTGGGCAGGGACGCGGAGCATCCGACGCTGTGCGAGCGCTGCGTGGCGGTGCTGCGCGGCCGCTGATGACCGCGATCGTCGTGATCGCGAGCGCGATCGTCGTGCTCGATCAGATCACGAAGGCCGCCGCTCTCGAGCGTTTGGCCCCCGGCGTGGCCGTTCCCCTGGTGGACGGCCTGCTCTCGCTCACCCTGATCATGAACTCGGGCCTGGCCTTCGGACTGCTCGCCGGTCTGCCCGCGGCGTGGCGCTGGCTCGTCGCGCTCCTGTCGATCGTCGCCCTCGTCGTGCTGGCCCGGGTGGCGATGCGGGTGCTCGCCGGCGGTGGCTGGACGGCGCGGCTGTCGGTGGCGCTGATCTTCGGCGGGGCCGTCGGCAACCTGATCGACCGCGCCCGGTTCGGCGCGGTGGTGGACTTCGTGGACGCTCATTACCACGGCTATCACTGGCCGGCCTTTAACGTGGCGGATTCGGCGATCACGGTCGGCGTCGCGCTACTGGCGTTTCACCTCATGCTGGCCCGCCCGGCGGCGGCCGGCCAATGACAACGGGCCATCGGCGTCGCCGGCTCGGTCGCCTCACATCGGCCCCGTTCTGACGGCAGCGGCATTCGTGACGGAGTCGTGGAGCGAGTGCTGAGGGTGGAGGACGCGGCGGCGGGGATGCGGCTGGATCGCTGGCTCGTGCTGGCCGTCCCCGATCTCTCCCGTGCGCGCATACAGGGCCTGATCGACGATGGACACGTCCGCGTCGGCGGCGCCGTGACCAAGCCGGCCCACCGGCTGCGCGGCGGTGAAACGGTGGACATCGAGATCCCGCCGACGCCAGCGCAGGAGCTCGAGCCCGAGCCCATCGCGCTCGCCATCGTTCACGAAGACGAGCACGTGCTGGTCGTCGACAAACCGGCGGGCATGGTCGTGCACCCGGGGGCCGGTGTCTCGCGGGGCACGCTGGCCGCCGGCGTTCTCGCCCACGCGCCGGAGACCGCCGGCGTCGGCGGACAGCGACGGCCCGGCATCGTGCATCGGCTCGACAAGGGCACGTCGGGGTTGCTCGTGCTCGCCAAGACGACCCTCGCGTACCACGCGCTGGTCGCTCAGCTCGGCGCGCGCGAGGTCACACGCGAATACCTGGCGATCGTCCACGGCCGCTTGGCGCGCCCTGAGGGGCGCATCGACGCGCCCATCGGCCGGGACCCGCACCATCGCCAGCGCATGGCCATCCGTCCCCTCGGGCAGGGCCGGCGCGCGGTCACGCGCTTTGCCGTGCTCGAGCGTTTCGGCGACTTCACGCTGGTCCGGTGCCGGCTCGAAACCGGGCGGACGCACCAGATCCGCGTCCACCTGGCATCCCTGGGACACCCGGTCGCCGGAGACGCGGCCTACGGGCAGGGCCGGCCACGCCTGCCCATCGATGTGGAGGGCGTGGCGCTTCACGCGGCACGCCTGGTGTTCGTGCACCCGGCTACCCAGGAACGGATGGAATTCTCCGCCCCTCTGCCTCCCAGGATCGCGCGCTTCTTGTCTCATCTGCGGGACAGCGGCTAAGCTGGTCGTCGCACGGGGGCCACAGTCCGCCGAGAAGTGCCCCCAGAAAAACACCTGGCCCGGGGCTTGCGTCCCGCGGGCTAGAATGGGAGTGAACCCATGAACGGTGTGACCGCGATCGTCCTCGCGGCGGGCGAAGGCAAACGGATGCGGTCGCGCCGCCCGAAAGTCCTCCATCCTCTCTGCGGTCGTCCCCTGATCGGCTACGCCCTCCGCGTCGCGCGGGCTGTCGCCGATCGTCTGGTGATGGTCGTGAGTCCCAACGCTGACGACGTGGTCGCCGTGGCCGGCGACGGTGTCATGGCGGTCGAGCAGCCGGAACGGTTGGGCACGGGTCACGCGGTTCAGGTGGCCCGAGAGGCGTGCGGCGAGGCCCCAACCGTTCTGGTCTTGCCGAGCGACATGCCGCTCTTGACGGCCGAAACCTTCGAGCGTCTGGTCGCCCATCATGCCGCCACGCGAGCCGCGGTCACCCTGGTGACCGCGCAGGTGGCCGAGCCCCAGGGGTACGGCCGCGTGCTTCGACAGCGCGGTCGGGTGACCCACGTCGTCGAGGACCGGGACGCGACGGACGACCAGAAGCGAATCACCGAGATCAACACGGCGGTCTACTGCTTCGATGCCCGCCGCTTCTGGCCCGCGCTGGCCGAGGTCCGGCCGAACAACGATCAGGGGGAGTACTACCTGACCGACGTGATCGCGATCATGGCGCGGGCCGGGGGCCGGATCGAGGCGATCACCGTGCACGATCCCGCCGAGGCGCTGGGAGTGAACGATCGCCGTCAGCTCGCGGTGGTGGCCGCCATCCAGCGGCGGCGCATCCTCGATCGGCTGATGGAATCGGGCGTGACCATCATCGATCCCGCCACGACCTACGTCGAAGACGGGGTCACCATCGGTCCCGACACGATCATCTATCCGCAAGTTTTGATCGAGGGCGCCTCCGCCATCGGCAGCGAGTGCGTGGTCCACTCCGGGTGTCAGATCAGCGCGTGCCGCCTCGGCGACCGGGTCCTGCTCAAGCCCTACTGCGTCATGTCCGATTCCGTGGTGGAGGACGACGCTCAGCTGGGACCGTTCTGCCATCTGCGGCCCAAGGCGATGATCGGTCCGCGCGCCCGCGTCGGCAACTTCGTCGAGGTGAAGAACGCCCGCCTCGGCCGCGGCACCAAGGCGCCGCATCTCTCCTACATCGGCGACGCCACCGTGGGCGAGGGCGTTAACGTGGGCGCCGGGACGATCACGTGCAACTATGACGGCGTCGCCAAGCACGAGACCCGGATCGGTGACCGCGTGTTCGTGGGCAGCAACTCGACGCTGGTGGCGCCGCTCACCGTCGGCGAGGGCGCCTACGTGGCGGCGGGCTCCACCGTCACCCGCGACGTGCCGGCCGGAGCACTGGCCCTCGGCCGTGCCCAGCAGGTCGACAAGCCCGGCTGGGCCGAGCGCAAGGCGCGGGAGCGCGCGGCGAAGACGAAGGGAAAGGACTGAGCGCGATGTGTGGGATCGTCGGATACGTCGGTGACAAGAGCGCGGTCGGCATCATCGTCGAAGGCCTCAAGCGCCTCGAGTACCGCGGCTACGATTCGGCGGGCGTGGCCATCCTCGGCGCCGACGGGACGCTTCAAGTCCGGCGAGCGGCGGGGCGGCTCAAGATGCTGGAGACCGCGCTGCGCGATCGCCCGCTCACCGGCTCCATCGGCATCGGCCATACGCGGTGGGCCACCCACGGGCGCCCCTCGGAAGAAAACGCCCATCCCCACACGGACTGCACGGGCGGCCTCGTGGTCGTCCACAACGGAATCCTCGAGAACTATCTGGAGATCAAGGAGCGCCTCGCCGCCGAAGGGCACACCTTCCGCTCCGAGACCGACACCGAGGTGCTGGCGCACCTCATCGAGCATCACCTGAAGATCGTCGGACGTCTCGATCACGCGGTGAAGCGGGCGCTGGCCGAGGTCCGGGGGTCCTACGCGGTGGGCGTGGTGGCGAGCGCGGCTCCCGATCGGTTGATCGCGGCCAAGCACGGCGCGGGCAGCGTGGTGGTCGGTCTCGGGCGCGGCGAGATGTTCATCGCCTCCGACATCCCCGCGATTCTCTCCCACACCCGCGACGTGGTGATCCTGGAAGACGGCGAGGTCGCCGTGGTGACCGCGGCGGGCGTGGAGCTGTCGACCCTCGACGGCGAGCCGGTGCAGCGCGAGCCCGTGCGGATCCTGTGGGACCCGATCATGGCGGAGAAGGGCGGCTATCGCCACTTCATGCTCAAGGAGATCTACGAGCAGCCGCGGGCCATCACCGACACCTTTCGGGGGCGGATCGCGCCCGAGACCGGCAGCATCGTGCTGCCCGACGTCAGCCTCGATCCCGCGACGGTGCGCGCGATCCAGCGCGTGACGTTCGTGGCCTGCGGCACCGCCTGGCACGCATCTATGCTCGGCCGCTCGATGGTCGAGCGCCTGGCCGGCCTGCCGGCCGAGGTCGATCTCGCCTCCGAGTTCCGCTATCGCGACGCGATCGTGGGGCCGGAGACGCTGGTGGTCGCGGTGTCGCAGTCGGGCGAGACCGCCGACACGCTGGGCGCGGTGAAGGCCGCTCGTCTCAAGGGCTGCCCGATCCTCGCCATCACCAACGTGGTCGGCTCGGCCCTGGCGCGCGAGGCCACGGGCACGCTCTACATGCACGCGGGGCCCGAGATCGGCGTGGCCTCGACCAAGGCCTTCTCGACGATGATCGTGGCGACGTACCTGCTCGGTCTCTGGCTCGGCCGGCAGCGCGAGGCGGTCACCGCGGAGGACGTGCGCAAGCGCATCCGCGACCTCGTCGAGATCCCCCGCCTGGTCGAGCAGACGCTGGAGCTGGACGGTCGAGTGGCGGAGCTGGCGCGTCACCTCTCCGGCGCCACCGACTTCCTCTACCTCGGCCGCGGTCTGCAGTATCCGATCGCGCTGGAGGGCGCGCTCAAGCTCAAGGAGATCTCCTACATCCACGCCGAGGGCTACGCGGGCGGCGAGATGAAGCACGGGCCGATCGCGTTGATCACCGACGGCCTACCCGTCGTCGCGGTCGCCCCCCGTGACGGCTCGTACGAACGCATGCTCGGCAACGTGGAGGAAGTTCGCGCCCGCGAGGGCTTGGTCATCGCGGTCGTCCAATCAGGTGATCGCGCAGTCGCCTCCAAGGCCACCCACGTCCTAGAGGTCCCGCCCTGCGCCGACTTGCTGGCCCCGCTGCTGACCGTGATCCCGCTCCAGCTCCTCGCTTACCACATCGCCGTTCGTCGCGGCTGCGACGTCGACCAGCCGCGCAATCTCGCCAAGAGCGTGACCGTCGAATAGCGAGCCGTCTCGCGCGGCGGAGCGCGGGCGCGGCCGTGTGACGATCAGACGACGCGGAGTTTTCTGAGGGGCGGCAGGCCGAACGCTTTCTGATGCGTGGGGCCGAATCGCACGACGAGATATCCGAGGCTCGAGAACGGCGCGGTGCGAATGCGCCGGCTCGTCCGACGCCGCTCGGTCGCGACGACCGTTGGCGTCTGACGGCGCTCGCGCTGCCGGCGATCGACGATCACCGCGACCTCGGGGAGCACGGCGAGTGACCGGGTGAGGTGGTCGTAGAGGGCATTCTCGGCCCTGCGGACGACGATCAGCATACGGATCCCGGGAAACGAGGGCGACGGCAGCTGCTCGATCATCTCCTCGGAGTGCCGAGGGCACATGCCGTGCGTTTCGGTCGGGTCGTCGAGTGGCTCGCGTTCGGCGAGCACACGATTGCGTCCCTCTCGCTGGCACCAGGCACAGACGACTTTCATGTTCGCAGTGGTGGTTCCGGCTTAATTGTAATCGCTTCGTACGATCATCGGGCCCTAATCGTCGCGCCGCCCGGCTGGTGTTACCTTATGGGCTCGACAGAGAAGCCGATGCGGCCGGGCATGGCCGGGCAAGGAGACTCGCGAGCATGGTGACGATCGAATCGACGCCGGCGATGGCGGCGAAGGTCTACGAGACGATGGCGAAGAACCTCGCGGTCGTGCGGCGCCGACTCGGACGGCCGCTGACCCTGGCCGACAAGGTCCTGCTGGGGCACCTGGACGATCCCGAGCATCAAGAGCTGGAGCCGGGGCGGAGCTATCTGTTCCTGCGTCCCGACCGGGTCGTGCTCCAGGACGTGTTGGGCCAGACCGCCATGCTGCAGTTCCGCCAGACGCTGCGAGAGACGGCGGCGGTACCGACCACGATCCACTGCGACCATCTGATCCAGGCCCGCGTCGAGGGCGCGCGCGACCTCACCGAGTCGCTGGCCGAGAACCAGGAGGTCTACGACTTCCTGCGCTCGGCCGCGGCCAAGTACGGCGCGGGTTTCTGGGGGCCGGGCGCCGGCATCATCCACCAGGTCGTGCTGGAGAACTACGCGTTTCCGGGCGAGCTGATCATCGGCACCGACTCGCACACGCCCAACGCCGGCGGGCTCGGGGCCTGCGCGGTCGGCGTCGGCGGCGCCGACGCGGTCGAAACCATGGCCGGGCTGCCGTGGGAAGTGCTCTATCCTCGCCACATCGCCGTGTACCTGACGGGTGCCCTGAACGGATGGACCGCGCCCAAGGACGTGATCCTCTACGTCGCGGGCCAGCTCACGGTCTCCGGCGGCACCAACGCGATCCTCGAATACATCGGGCCCGGGGCCCGGACCATCAGCGCCACCGGCAAGGCCACCATCACCAACATGGGCGCCGAGCTGGGCGCCACCACGTCGATGTTTCCGTACGACGCGAAGATGGCCGCGTACCTGCGCGCCACCGGCAAGCCCGACCTGGTGCCGCTGGCCGAGCGCGCTCAGGCGATGCTCGCTCCGGACCCGGAGGTCGAGCAGAGCCCGGAGAAGTTCTACGACGTGGTGGTGGAGCTGGACCTGTCCAAGCTCGACCCGTACGTGGTCGGCCCGCACTCGCCCGATCGCGCGCGCCCGATCAGCCGGCTCGCCGCCGAGGTGACCGATCCGGGCAACGCCTTCATCGACAAGATCGCCAACGCGCTGATCGGGAGCTGCACCAACTCGTCCTACGAGGACATGAGCCGGGCCGCCGACGTCGCCGAGCAGGCCAAGCGGCACGGGCTCAAGGTGGCGGTCCCGTTCATGGTCACGCCGGGTTCGGAGCAGGTGCGCGCGACGATCGAGCGCGACGGCCAGATGCAGTCGCTGCGCGACATCGACGCGATCGTGCTGGCCAACGCCTGCGGCCCGTGCATCGGCCAGTGGCGCCGGGCCAAGGAAGCCTCGGCCACGCCCAACACGATCGTCACCTCGTACAACCGGAACTTTCCCGCCCGCAACGACGGCGAGCGCACGACCATGAACTTCATCGGCAGCGCTGAGATCGTCACCGCGCTCGCCCTGGGCGGCCGGCTGTCGTTCAACCCGCTCACCGACACGCTGACGGGGGCCGACGGCAAGCCGTTCAAGCTGGAGCCGCCGAAGACCGCTCCCGAGGTGCCGGCCCGGAACTTCGAGCGCGGGCAGGCATCGTACATCGCGCCCCCCGCCGACGGCAGCGGGGTCACGCTCTCGGTGAGTCCGACCAGCGAGCGCCTGCAGATCATGGAGCCGTGGCCGGCGTGGGACGGCAAGGACTTCGTCGAGATGCCCGTGCTCATGAAGACCAAGGGCAAGACCACGACCGACCACATCTCGCCGGCCGGGACGTGGCTGCGCTACCGCGGTCACCTCGATCGGTTCAGCGACAACATGTTCCTCACCGCCATCAACGCGTACACGGGCGAGGCGGGCAAGGGCAAGAACGTGCTGACCGGGGAGCCCTCGCAGCCGATCGCGAAGATCGCCCGCGACTACAAGGCCAGGGGCGTCAAGTGGGTGGTGATCGGCGACCACAACTACGGCGAGGGGTCGAGCCGCGAGCACGCCGCGCTCTCGCCGCGGCTGCTGGGCGGCGCGGCCATCATCGTCCGGGCCTTCGCGCGCATCCACGAGTCCAACGTCAAGAAGCAGGGCCTGCTCGCGCTGACGTTCCAAGATCCAGCGGAGTACGACCGCATCCGGGAGGACGACCGGATCAGCCTGGTCGGCCTGGCCGCGATGGCGCCCGGCAAGCCGGTCGACTGCGTCGTCAAGCACGCCGACGGCACCACGGAGACGCTGAAGCTCAATCACACCTTCAGCGCCTCCCAGCTCGAGTGGTTCCGGAAGGGCTCCGCGCTCAACCTGTTCCACCACTGAGCGCGGCGGCCGGATCAGTACAGCTTGACCGCCCGGTAGGCGACGACGTCGCCGTCGCCGGGGTCGAAGAGACTGCCGGGAAGATCTCCGGGTGAGACGAGGAACGCGAACAAGGTGTAGACGCCCGGCGGCACCCCTGAAGGAAGCCTGAACGCCAGGAGCGCATTCGCTTCCGAGAGCGTCAGGACCTGGCCCGGCCCGACCAGCGCCAACGGACGCATGTTGGCGAGCGAGCCCGCCGTCGCGTAGCCGCCAATCGTGTTGGGACCGGTGAAGTAGATGATCGTCTGGTCGTCCGGTCCCAGCACGCCCGTATACAGCTCTCGGTGAGATTGCGCGCCATTGGAGGCCTTGAGCGACACGTCGAGCTGATCGCCGGGACCGAACGTGTCGGAGGCCATGGTGAAGTCGATGAAGCTGGGCACCGAGGGTGGTGGCGGCGGTGGCGGCGGTGGAGGCGGCG
>Ga0193725_1000181_pt1 | contig 21132 bp, 22 predicted proteins | sample H2a2metaG_FD_143058 | JGI IMG/M metagenome (GOLD analysis project Ga0193725, IMG submission 143058) | Soil microbial communities from a riparian zone of the East river system, Colorado, United States - H2a2 | ecosystem: Environmental > Terrestrial > Soil > Riparian zone | place: USA: East River... | reverse complement strand
GACCGCGGTCGAGATCGGCAAGGCACTGGGCGCGCGCGTGATCGCCGGCGCCAGCACCGCCGAGAAGCTGGCGGCGGCGCGGGAGCGCGGCGCCGATGCCCTCGTCAACTACGCGAGCGAGAACCTCACCGAGCGCGTGATGGCGCTGACCGACGGCCAGGGCGCCGACGTGTGCTTCGATCCCGTCGGCGGCGATCTCTTCGACGCCGCGCTGTCGTCGTTGGGCTGGGGCGGACGAATTCTCCTGATTGGCTTCGTGGGCGGAGTCCCGCAGATCCCCGCCAATCGATTGCTGGTCAAGCACCGCTCCGCGCTCGGCTCCTCGCTTCGCTATTTCCGCTGGCACGCGCCCGACAAGCTCGGCCGCTCGGTGGAAGAGCTGGCCGCCTGGTACGAGGCGGGAAAGCTCGCCCCCTGCGTGACCCATCGCCTGCCCCTCGAGAAGAGCATCGAGGCCATCCGCCTGCTCACCGATCGCAAGGCCCACGGCAAACTCGTCGTCATGCCGAACCTTCTCTGAGCGGCATCGTGGAAATTCGCGTGCGCGACCACGGGGCTCACATCGTGGTCGTGACCATCGACAATCAGCCGCGTCGCAACGCGATGACGCGGGCGATGATGGCGGACCTGGCGCGCCTGTGGGAGACGCTCGAACGGGGACCGTGTCGCTGCATCGTGCTCACGGGAGCGGGGGAGCGCGCGTTCAGCGCGGGCGCCGACGTGAGCGGCGACCTCTCGGCCGGTCCAGAGACCGCGCGCATCGTCAACGACGCGCTCCTGAAGAACCGGACGTACACCAAGCCGATCGTGGCCGCCGTCAACGGCGACTGCATCGGCGGCGGCGTCGAGCTGCTGCTGTCGACCGACATCCGCGCGGCGGCCCCGCACGCCCGCTTCGGTCTCCCCGAGGTCCGCTGGTCGATCTACCCGTTCGGCGGCGCCACCGTGAAGCTCGTCCAGCAGATCGGCTACGTCCACGCCATGGAGCTGTTGCTGACCGCCAAGCTGATCGACGCCCACGAGGCCGCGCGGATCGGTCTCGTCAACCGCGTGCTGCCCGTCGACGCGCTGATGCCGTGGGCGCTGGAGACCGCGGAGACCATCGCCGCCAACAGCCCCACCGCCGTGCAGGCCGTCAAGGAGCAGATCAGCGCGACCATCGCCGACCACGCCCACTCCCGCGAAGCCCTCGAACAACAGCTCGGCAACCGCGTCCGCGCCAGCGAACACTTCCAGGAAGGCATTCGCGCCTTCCTGGAAAAGCGCCCCCCGAACTATCCCTGAACCGGGGAGGGTTTGGCGCGACTGGGCTTACCGGGCCAGCGGCACGCGTCGAGAGCGTCGCATCCTTCGATCGCGCGTGATCAGGGGGACGTCGTGAGCGACGCTTGTCGCCGCGATGAGTTCGTCGGCGGGGTCCCCCCGAAAGTCGAGGGTCCGGATGGCTCGACACACCTCCAGCGTGATCGGCCAGACGTGAACGCGTGCGAGCATGCGCTGCAGTTCGCGATCATTCAGGTCGAGATCGATCCGGCCAAGTTCGGCCAGCTTTCCGATCTCCCAGAGCACGATGGGACAGATGCTCCACGCGTCTCCGGACAACAGCCGTGACTCAGCGGCGGTGAGCTCGCCGCCGAGCGCGTGCAGCAGGACGTGGGTGTCGAGATTCAGCATCCCATCGCACTCCGGTCGACAGAATGTCGCCCTTGATGTTCAGTTTGCCCTTGAGGCTGCCGATGAGGTCGATCGGCGCCGAGCCCACCGGCACGAGTTTCGCCACGGGCCGGCCGTGCTTGGTGATGACGATGCCGTCCGGATCGATATGGTCGAGCAGAGCCAGGCACTGGGCTTTGAATTTTGCGGCCGCAAGCTGCTTCATGGGGTGAGGCTAATACTGGTCACACAATATGTCCACTTTCATCCGAGGGGTCGCTCGAAGTGCGCGCGCCTGGAACGCAACCGGCGGGGAGCTGTGCTAAACCGCCGCTTCGGCCAGGCCACCGGGAGATCGGTCGAGCTCGATCGTCGAGATTCGGCGGTAGCTGACTCCCACTTCCCGCCCATTGTCGTCGAGGAGGACGCCGTCGTTGGTCACCTCGAGCACGGTACCGGCGATGGGACGCGTGGAATTTCTCACCGAAACCAGCACCCGCTGACCCAGGTACGGTTCCGCTTTGGCCTTGGAGACAGACCAGAGCATTTCGGCGATCTGGCCGAACTCCTGGATCGGGCCGATGCCGGGCACCTGGAAGTCTTTTGCGGCAGCTGGGCCGGGAGCGGCCCCCTGCTCGGCGACCTGGCGGACGGTATGGAGGAGATAGAGGAGATTGGACATGCGCGTGACCATGAGCCTGAGAATGCCGAAGCCCGTGAGGGCCGCCATGAGAGTCACGCCGAGGGCGATCTGGTTCTGGAGGTCGTGGAGGGCGTTCAGGCGGACCAGGGTATAGGTGAACATCAACAAGGGAATGATCGCGACGAGCGCGAAGACGACCGAGGCCGCGTACTGTAGCGTCTGGCTCTTGTCCTTAGGCATCGGGGTATCTCCATTCTCAGCCTTCACACCACAAAATCTATCGAATCACCCGTCGAATTCACCCACTAATTGTGTGTGGAGCCCGATCAGCGATCAACCGAGGCGGTCCCCGTGCTGTCGAGACCGTGAGTCAGCTCGTCACGGAGCTGCGGCTTCTGCACCTTGCCCGTTGGGGTGCGGGGGAACTCGTCGGCTTTGCGGAAGACGAAGCGGGTGGGGACTTTGTAGCTGGCCAGGCGCTCGCGGCAGAACGCGGCGAGCGCTTCCGGCGTCGCCTCCGCGTCTTCCCGTAGCTCGACCGCGGCGACGACCAACTCGCCGCGCGTGCGATCGGGGACGCCGACGACATAGGCTTGCTTGATCGCTTCGTGGGTGGCGAGGATCGCTTCGACTTCGAGCGGCGCCACGTTCATGCCGGCGGTCTTGATCATTTCCTTGAAGCGTCCGCGGAACTGCACGCGGCCGTCCTCGCGGATCACGCCGAGATCGCCGGTCTTGAAGTAGCGGTCGGTGTCGAATGCGGCGCGGGTTTGCTCGACGTCTTCGTAGTAGCCGGGTGTCACGTGACCCTTGACGCGCAGCTCGCCGACCTCGCCGGGGGCGAGCACGCGCTCGCTGTCCGCGTCGACCACGCGGATGTCCATGCCGGGCAGCGGCAACCCCTGCGTCTCGAGCCTCAGCCCGAGTGGGTCAGCGGCGTCGGTGACCGCGCAGTTCCCGTACGTTTCCGTCGAGCCGTACACGTTGCACAGCTCGCGCGCGCCGACGGCCTCGATCGTCATCCGGACGTCTTCGGGCAGGCCGATCGTCAGCCCCGTTCGCATGGACGTCAGGTCACGGCGCTGACGATCGGGATGCTCGCCGATCGCGCGAGCCATGTTCGCCATCCCGTAATAGACCGTGCAGCGTTGCTCTTCGATGAGAGCCAGCGCCTCGCCGGGCTCGAAGCTCTCCTGAAGGACGAGCGCGCCGCCGTGGGTCATGAGCGCGGGCAGCGCGTTGGCGGAGCCGAACGACCAGAAGAGCGGGACGGCGAGCCAGACGCGGTCGGCCGCGGTCAGGTGCTGGCGCTCGCCGATGGCGAAGCCGTTGGCGATGACCCCGGCGTGAGCGAGCGTCACGCCCTTCGGCGTCGCGGTGGAGCCCGACGTGTAGAGGATGTACGCGAGATCGTCGGGCGCCACCGCCGTCTGGGCCTCGGCGCGATCGGCTTCGCGGACCTCCGACGCGCGCGCGATGAAATCCACGAAGCGATCGACGCCGTGGTGTCGCCGCTCGTCGACGCAGATGACCGCGCGCAGCTCCGGCAGGCGTTCGCTTCGGAGCTGTCCGGGCGCCGAGCGCGCCAGCTCGGGACAGGTCGCGGAGAGGGCCTCGAGATAGTTGCGGCCGCGGAACGACTCGAGGGTGACGATCGCGGCGGGCCGGCAGTGCTCGATGGTCCACGCGATCTCGCGGGGCGACGAGAACGTGCTGACCCCCACCGTGATCGCACCGATCTTGCTCGCCGCGAACATCGCGATCAGCCACTCCGGGCGATTGGGCAGGATCAGCGCCACCCGATCGCCGCGGCGGACGCCCGCGGCCAGGAACGCGCGAGCCAGCTCGTCGGCGCGCGTCTTCAGCGCGCGGTAACTCGAGCGCTCGCCGCGGAAGACGACGGCGTCGGCATCGGGCCGCGCGGTGGCCACCTCGTCCAGGAGATCGCCGAGCGTTCGGCTGCGTGGAGGCATCGACGAGTCCTTGGTAAGCTGCGAGGCGAGCGATGTCAACGATGCGCGCCCCCATCCGCGTCGCCGCCATCGAGGTGAGCCACTGGCACTCGCTGTACGACGCGGCCTATCTGCGCCACCTCGCGGCGATGCCCGACGTCCGCCTCGTCGGTCTTTCCGATCCGTCGCCGGAGATCCTCGCCCATCGCGCGGCGGCGCTCGGCCAGCCGCCGACGTTCACGGACTACCGCGCGATGCTGGCCGAGACCCGGCCCGATTTCGTGATCGCGCTCGGCCGGCACAGCGGCATGGCCGAGACCGCCCACTATCTGCTCGATCAGGGGTTTCCGTTCCTGATGGAAAAGCCCGTCGGGATCAACGCGGAGGAAGTCCGAGGCGTCGCCGACAAGGCGGCCGCGAGGGGTGCCTTTGCCGCGGTGCCGCTCTACCAGCGGTTTCACCCGTTCATCGCGCGGGCCAGACAGATGATCGCCGAGGGCCGGTTCGGCCCGCTGTCGCATCTGTACTTCCGCGTGAACCGACCGTCCTCGGCGCGCTATCCCGCCTGGGGCTCGCCGTGGATGCTCGATCCCGCTCAGGTGGGCGGCGGCTGTCTGCGCAACCTCGGCTCGCACGGACTGGATCTGTTCCTGCACCTCACCGGCGAGGGCGCTCGGGTGACCGGAGCGCAGGTGAGTCACGCGGCGCTCGGGCAGCGGGTGGAAGACTACGCGTCGGTGCTGCTGCGCTCGACCGGCGGCGTGCTCGGCACCATCGAGGTCGGCAACACGGTGCCGCGCGACGCGACCGACAGCGAGTGGAAGGTTGCCGGACGCGACGCGATCCTGAGATTGATCGACGGCACCATGCGAATGGTCACCGCCGACGGGGAGGAGAGCGTGGCCGCGGTTCCGCCCGAGCCGCTGTCGCTGACGGGCCTGCGCGACGCGCTCGACCGCTGGCGCCGCGGCGCGCCGCCCGCGACCAGCGTCCACGACAGCCTCGCCGTCGCCGAGCTGATCGACCAGGCTTACTCGCTCAATCCTGCATGAGGTTCCGGATCTTCTCAGACTCTTGAACAACGAGCCCGGCCACGGCGCGCGTCATGCGCTCGCCGCGCTCGTGGCTCTTCTGAGCCGACTTCTTGCCGTCCCAGACCATCCAGCCGAGGATGCCGAGGCATGTGAGGCCGAAGCAAAAGAAGACCGTGATGAGGACCGCGATGTCGAAATGCGTAGGCATCTCTGAGCCCATGGCCGGCAGTGTACGCCGCGAATTTTCGCTCTGACAAGAGTGGACAAAATCAGACAGTGACCCCGACCAGCGCGCGTCAGCGCCGTTTCACGAGATCCCGGGAGAAGAACAGGAGCAGGCCGGCGCCGAGCCACGCCAGCGCGGCGTTGATGAGGTACGCGCGGGGCAGGCTGGTCGCCGCGACCCAACCGTTGAGGAGCGGGCTCACCGCGGTGCCGATCTGGACGCCGAGGGCGAGCCAGCCGAACGCGGCGCCGCGCGTGGCCGCGGGGACGACCAGGCCGCCGAGCGTGTAGGCGAGAGTGAGCGCCCCGCCCAGGCAGAGCGCCACCACGGTGCGCAGCACGAGGAGGGGAAAGCGCCGCTCGGCCAGCGCCATCAGGGCGCAGAACGCGCCGCCGACGATCAGCTGCCCGAGCAGGAGCTGACCGGCCGGCACGAACTGCGAGATGCGGGCGACCGCGCTGGCCGACAACGTCGCGCCGACCGCCGCCACCGCGATGATCAGCCCCGAGGTCGCCGCCGCCTCCACCCCGGGCATGTGCGCGACCTGGAGCGGGATCAGCAGCGACAGGCCGCGGTCGACGAACTGCGCGATCAACAGGAGCGCCATCACGGTCATGAAGTGCGGATAGCGCAGGAACTCGGCGAGCGGCGTGGAGCGCGGCCTCGCGCGAGGCTGGCCGGCCGCCGCTTCGGGGCGCGCTTCCTTGAAGAGGAAGATCAGGGCGATCAGCGCGATCACGCACATGCCGGCGGTGACGAAGAAGGCCGGGCGCAGACCGACGTGAGACGCCACCAGCCCGCCCACCGCCGGCCCGACGGCGACGCTGAGGAGCTGAGCGCCCTGCACGCGCGCGATCGCCACCGACGCGCGCTCGCGCGGGGCGGACACGCTGGCCACCGCGATCGCCATCGGCGTGAACCCGGCGAACAAGCCCATCAGCAGCCGCGCGACGAAGAGCTGCCAGACCGATCGCACGAGCCCCATCGCCGCGATGATGACCGTGAAGGCGCCGAGCGAGCGGATCAGCATCATCTTGCGTCCGAACCGATCGGCCAGCCGCCCGAACAGCGGCGAGAGCAGCCCGGACACCGCCGGCGTCACCGCCGCCAGCACTCCCGCCCACATCGCGATCGCCGAAGGATCGGTCACCCCCAGCTCGCGGATGTAGAGAGGAAGAAACGGCGAGAAGAACTGAAACCCCACGAACGCAATGAACACGCAAAGCGACAGCGCCCAGACGTTGCGCTCCCAACTCTCCGGCGCCCGCGGCGTCGTCGCCACGGCGCGATTGTCGCACCGGCTTGCCGTCTCGCGCCGACTCCCGTACGCTCTCCTCCGCGTAGAAATCAGAGTCTGACCCGAGGAGACAAACATGGAATTCGGAACGTTTTTGCTCCTGCAGACGCCTTCGGCGGATCCTTCGGACGTCGTGTATCGGCGCGGGGTGGAGATCACGCAGGCCGCGGAGGAGCTGGGCTTTCGCAACATGTGGCTGGCCGAGCACCACTTCTCGACGTACGGCCTGCTCTCGCGGCCGTTGACCTACGCGCAGCACCTGGCCGACAAGACCCGGACCATCCGCGTGGGCACGGCGGTCATCGTGGTGCCGCTGCATCACCCGCTCACGATCGCCGAGGAGATCGCGACCGTCGACCTCCTGAGCGGCGGCCGCCTCGACGTCGGGCTCGGCCGCGGCTACCAGCGCTACGAGTTCGAGCGCTTCGGCTGTGACCTCGGTGAGAGCCGTCAGCGCTGGGAAGAGGCCGTAGACGTGATGCTGCTGGCGCTCTCGGGCAAGACGTTCAGCTACGACGGCAAGTACTACCGGATTCCCGAGACCACGGTCTTCCCGCAGCCCGTGCAGAAGCCGCACCCGCCGATCTGGGTGACCGCGCAGAGCCCGGACTCGATCGCGACCACGGCCCGGCGCGGGTTCAACCTGCTCACCGGCGGTTACGGTGTCTCCATTCAGAAACTGCGCGAGTTCCGGACCGCGTTCGAGGCGGGACTGGCGCAACATCATCACGCCCAGGCGCCGCACGTCGGCGTGCAGCGGCCGGTCTACGTCGCCGAGAGCGACGCCGAGGCGCGCGCGGTGGTCGAGCAGGCGCGCTGGAACATGCGGGTGACGCTGAGCCTGCGCAACAACTACGAGCGCGTGGAGAGCGGGCGCGCGATGCCCGTGCCCTACGCCAACGAGCCGACGATCGAACGGCTTCTCGGTCATCGGCACGCCCGACACCTGCGTGCGCCAGATCCGCCGGCTGCAGGAAATCATGCACATCGACCACTTCAACTGCAGCTTCTCGTTCGGCGACCTCTCGCAGGACGTGATCCTGAAATCGATGCGCCGCTTCGCCGCCGACGTCATGCCGGCGTTCCGGTGAGCGCGGTGAACACCGCGTGAGCCCGGCCGGCGATTCGCCGAGCGCACGTCCATGAAGCTCGCCGTCGAGTTTCCGAGCGTGGCGCATCGAGAGGGCGCGGACGGGGTCGTGCGGATGGCCCGGGCGATCGAGCAGATCGGCTACGACCACATCGACATGTTCGACCACGTGGTGATGGGCTTCCCGATCGACGGCCGCCCGCCTGGTCCCTACAACCCGGCGATGCCGATCCTCGAAGCCCTGATGACGCTCGCTCACATCGCCGCCGTCACCACGCGGGTGACGCTCGGCACGGAGGTGCTGGTGCTGCCGCAGCGCCAGCCGACGCTGGTCGCCAAGCAGGTGAGCACGCTCGACACGCTCTCGGGCGGACGCGTGCGACTCGGCGTCGGCGTGGGCTGGCAGGAATCCGAGTACGAGGCTCTCGGCGAGGACTTCCACACCCGCGGCGCCCGCATGGACGAGGCGATCCGGATGCTGCGCGCGTACTGGACCGACCCGCGGATCGACTTCGACGGCAAGCACTATCACGTCACCGCGATGGCGATGGAGCCGAAGCCGCCGCAAGGACGGATTCCCATCTGGGTCGGCGGCAACTCCGAGGCCGCGCTCCGACGGGTCGGTCAGCTCGGCGACGGCTGGCTCGCGAGTCGGATCACCGACGCCGCCGATGCTCGCCGCGCGATCGACACCATTCGCCGCCACGCCGAGCAGGCCGGCCGCGATCCCGACGCCATCGGCTTGCAGAGCATGGTCGCCCCGCCGCCGCGCGACGCCGAAGGCAAGCGCTTCTACGCCGAGCCCGACCTCGTGGTCGCCCGCGTCGCCGCCATCAAGGCGATGGGTTTCGAGTGGGCGACGTTGAACGCCACCGCGATCTTCCAGTCCGGCGCCCGCTCGGTCGCCGCGATGACCGACACGCTGGCGACCCTCCACACGAAGATCCGCGCCGAAGTCTCGTAACGCGAAGCGGGCGGAAGTCCCTCCGAGTCCTACTCGCCTCCGGCGCCTTCCTTGGCGAGCGGGGACTGGACCTGCCAGAACGGGGCGTTCTCCGTCGTGACCACGTCGAGCAGGATCGGGTCCTTCGCGTTCTTCACGCGGTCCAGCTCGCCGACCAGGTCTTTGATCGACTCCACGCGGACGCCGACGCAGCCCATGGCCTGGGCGATCTTGGCGTAGTCGTAGCGGCCGAGCTCGGAGGCGATGAAGCGGTTGTTGCGGCGGCGCTGGCCGTCCTTGACCCAGCCGAGCACGCTGTTGTTCAGCACGACCGTGACCGCGGGGATCCGGTACTGCGACGCGGTGAGCAGCGCGTTCATGGTCATCGCGAAGCCGCCGTCGCCGCACACGGCCACGCAGTCGCGCTCGGGGAAGGTGAGCTTGGCGCCCATGGCCGCGGGCAGCGCGTAGCCCATGCCGCCGATCGACGAGGGCTGATAGACCGTGCCGGCGCCGCGGCACTGGAAGTAGTGGGTCATGTAGAGGCGGTTGGCGCCCGCGTCCATGGTGACGATCGCGTTCTCGTCGAGCCGGCGTGACAGCTCCGTGATCACGCGCTCGGGGCGGAGCGGGACGTCGTCCAAGCGCTGCTCGGGCTCGGCGAAGTAGCGGTGCAGGGTCTTCAGCTCACCCAGGTGTTCGCGGCGGCGCCGCGCGGCCTCGCGGACGGCCGGGGTGAGGCGCGGCGTGATCTCGGCCACCAGCGCGGCCAGAGCGTCGCGCGCGTCGGCCACGATGGCCTCGGCCACGGGATAGTTGCGGCCGACGTTGAGCGGCTCCACCTCGATCTGGAGGAACTTCTGGCGGTCGGCGTCGAGCAGCTCGGGATTCTCGAAGCACGTATCGGTGGGCGCCAGGCGAGAGCCGACGACCAGCACGACGTCGGCGGTGGAGACGACCTCGTTGGCCACGGTCTGGCCCCAGTTGCCGAACACCCCGAGGGCCAGCGCGTGCGTCTCGGCCATCGCGCTCTTGCCCGTCGCCGTCGTGCCCACGGGGATCGCCAGCAGTTCCGACAGCGCGGCCAGCTCGGTCCACGCGCGCGAGGCGTGGACGCCGTTGCCGGCCAGGATGACCGGACTCGACGCCGCGAGCAGCGCGTCGGCCACCCGGCGGACGTCGTCGGCCGCGGGATGCACGGCGCCGTGAGCGAGCACGCGGTCGGTGGCGTGAACGCGGGGCGGCCGGCGCGTCTTCACGGTGCCCTGGAGTGAGCGGCTGCCGAACACCACGGCCACCGGGCCCGGGGTTCCGGTCGTCGCGTGCTTGATCGCGAGCTGGATGGTCTGCATCGCCTGCTTGGGCTCGTACACGGCGGCCGTGTACTTGGTCGCGCTCGAGAGCAGATTGCGCAGGTCGTGGTTGCCATGCTCGCCGGTGCCGGCCTGATACGGCGCGTGGTGCTGGAACGGCGCCATGTCCGTGAAATCCCCGAGCAGCAGCATCGGCGAGGCGCCCTTGACGGCCTCCAGCGTACCGAACAGCGCGTTGCAGGCCAGGAAGATGCCCTGACCCATGACCACGCCGGGCTTACCGGTGAGCCGCCCGCACATCTCGGCCATGATCGAGCCCACCTGCTCGTGACGCACGAGCACGGTCTGGATCGCGTTCGAATCGTGGAGCGCGTCGAAGATGCGGCCGGTGTCGCCGCCGGGCATGCCGAACACGAAGGGGATGCCGGCCTCTTCGAGCACGCGCACGACCGCCTGGGGGACGGGGATCTCGTCGGGGATCATGACTGGTTCCTGTAGGCGGCGAGCACTTCGGCCGCCATCCGCGTGGTCGTGGCCGATCCGCCCTGGTCCGGAGTGAGTGCCTTGCCGTCGCGGTACACGCGGGCCAGCGCCGCTTCGAGCCGCGTGGACTCGTCGGTCAGGCCGAGATGATCGAGCATCAAGACAGTGGACAGGATCGTCGCGGTGGGATTGGCGATGCCCTGGCCCGCGATGTCGGGGGCCGAGCCGTGGACCGATTCGAAGTAGCACCAGCCGTCGTCGCCGAAGTTGCCGGAGGGCGCGACGCCGAGCCCGCCCGCGACCTCTCCCGCGATGTCGGAAAGAATGTCGGCGTACTGGTTCATCGCGACCACCACGTCCATCGACTGCGGGAAGCGGATGAGCCGTCGCGCGGCGTCGTCGACGTGGAAGTGCTCGAAGGTCAGCTCGGGATACTGTGCGGCCACTTCCTGAGCCGCCCGCTGATAGAGCCCGTCGGTCTGCGGCAGCACGTTCGACTTGGTCACGCACGTGACCTTGCCCGGGCGGCCGCGCGCCTTGCGCTTTCGCGCCAGCTCGCAGGCGACGCGTGCGATGCGCTCGGCGCCCTTGCGGGTGGCGACCTTCAGGGCGAAGCGGCCCTCGCCGAAGCGGTCGAGGTTGCGCCCGAACCGGTCGCGCAGGTCCGGCAGCGCGCGCTGGGCGTCGGCGAGATCGCCCTCGCGGCCGGGATACATGCCCTCGGAGTTCTCGCGGATCACCACGAAGTCGATGCCCTCGGGATCCATGAGCGGCGAGCGCATGCCCCGGTAGAACTTCGCGGGGCGCACGCCGCCCCACGCCTCCATCTCCCAGCGCAGCCAGCCGACAACGTTCGAGGTCGACGGGCCGGCAGCGCCGAACAGCACCGCGTCGGCCTCGCGACAGAGCCGCCGCGTCTCTTCGGGGACCGGCGAGCCGGGGCGCTCGATCTGGGGCGGGGTGAGGATCTTCACGGGCATGCCGGCCGCCGACATGATCTCGCACGTGGCGTCCACGACTTCGACGCCGATGCCTTCTCCGGGCAACGCGACGACGGTCTTGTTCATGCCCGCGAGAGTAGAGCCAATGCCCGCGGTGCGCAACGCGGGCTCGTGCGGACGTCAGCCGGGAGAGTGAGGGGAGAGCGCTACTGGTCGTCGCGGAGGCGCAGGGCTTCGTCGTCGTCCAGCGGGGGCTCGTCGCGCAGGACTGTGTCCGCGCAGTGCGCGTGGACTTCGAAGCCCAAGGAGGCAAGGCGCGCCACACGCTCTCCCTTGGCGAGAGGCAGCGAACACACCCAGCAGGTTGTCTCGGCTTCCATGGAAAGACCTGCGCGTGAGAGGTGCAATCCAGGTGCCTTCAGGCAAGAAAACAGGTCGGGAGGGAAAAGAACGCCCCAGCGCTCGCGAGGGTTGACGTAAGCTGTCGTCATGGAACTGGTCAGCCGCATGATGGATGGATCGATCGGCGGACCGCCCGACGCCGATTCCCGGCCACAGGAGGCACCAGCCAAGCTGGGACAGGACGAAAAGATGACTTATCTGCAAAGAGTTCATCTCTTCGAGGCCTGCTCGTCACGCCAGTTGCGGGCGATTGCACGCATCGCCGAGGTACAAGAAGTGCCCGCGGGCGAGGTGCTGGCCCGCACGGGCGACCCCGGCGACCGCTTCTTCGTGATCGTCGACGGGTCCGCGCGCGTCGAAGTGTCGCCGCAGAATCAGGGTCGGATCGGGCCCGGCGCGTTCTTCGGCGAGATCAGCCTGCTCGACGGCGAGCCGCGCTCGGCCACCGTCATCGCCGACACCGCGATGCGGCTGCTCGTCATCCCCCGTCGCGATTTCGTCACACTCCTGCGTGAGGTTCCCTCGCTGACCGAGCGGATGCTGATCACGCTCTGCCAGCGTCTGCGCAGCGCCGAAAAGGCCATGAACGGGTAGCCAAGTGGTTGTATGTCTCGTGCCGGCGTTGTGAGAAAATCGGCCCCGTGCTGACATTGCGCGGGTCGCGGCTGGTCCTGGCGTCGGGCGCGTGGCTCACCATCTACGTGTTCTGCATGCTGATGGTGGCCTCGTTCATCTTCTTCGAGGTGCTCGACGTCGATGGATCCGATTTCCCGACGCATCCCACCCAGATGGCGGTGCGACTGGCCGAGGGGCACCACGACGAGATCAAGCGCCTGTGGCTCCAGCAGCCGGTGAAGATCTGGACCGACGACGCCGCCATCCTGGAGATCCAGCGGCCCGAGCGCTCCGATCGCGACGTGCCATCGATCGCGTCGCCGCGCCCGCCGCTCCGTCAGCACCGCGTGGCGCTGCCTCGCGCCGCGCTCGTCGACGTTCCGCCCTCCGCCTGACCGTTTCCGCCTCCCGCTCGCTTCACTCGAGAACGGAGGACTCTACGTATGGTCAGGATCACCGTCATTCTGTTGTGCCTGGCGCTGGCGTCTGCCATGGGGGCGCTGGCGCCGCCCGCCGGCGCCCAAACGCCGGTGCCGCGCGTCACGATCGATGACGCCGTCGCCCTCGCCCTGCGCGAGAACCGCTCGTTGCGCGCCAAGCAGTTCGAGCACCAGGCCACGCGCGCCGGCGAGATCACCGCCGGGCTCCGGCCGAACCCGGTCGGCACCTACAGCGCCGATCACCTGGGCGCCCGCAACGTCGATCGGGAGTACGCGGTGTCCGTGGGCCAGCCCATCGAGCTGGGAGGCAAGCGTGAGCGCCGCCTGGACAGCGCGCGCGCCGCCACCCGGGTGAGCGAGCTGGAGCTGGCCGACGTCCAGCGGCAGATCGTGGCCCAGGTGAAGCGGACGTTCGCCGACGCGCTGGTCGCGCGGGCCACGCAGGCCCTGGCCCAGGACAACCTGCGCGCGCTCGACGACATCGAGCGTATCCAGCGGTTCCGCGCCGAGCGCGGCGACATCTCGGAGCTGGAACTCACGCGCATCCAGATCCAGCGGTTCGCCTTCGAGCGCGACGCCGCGGACGCCGGCCAGGCCATTCAGTCGGCGCGGATCGGGCTGCGCGCGCTGAGCGGCCTCGACGGCCTGCCCAGCGAGTTCGAGATCGCGGGCGACCTGGAGTTCCGGGATCGGCCGTTCGATCGCGAGGCGCTGTACCGGATCACCATGGCCAACCGTCCCGACGTGCGCGCGGCGGAGGCCGCGCGCGACAAGGCGCGCGCGGACGTGGACCTGGCCCGCGCCAACGCGTGGTGGGACGTCACCCCTCAGGTCGAGTACCGGCGGGTGGGTCCTGACAGCACGATCGGGATCGGGGTGAGCGTGCCGATCCGGATCTTCGACCGCAACCAGGGCGAGATCGCCCGGACGCGGGCCGAGGTGCAGCGCAGCGACGCGCTCCGCCAGGCGAGCGCGGTGCAGGCGCTGGCCGACGTCGACGCGGCGCTGGCCGCGGTCGTCACCAGCCGCGACAAGGTGATCCTGCTGCGCGACACGTACCTGCCCAAGGCCCAGCGCGCGCGCGAGACCGTCGAGTTCGCGTATCGGCGTGGTGGAGTCAGCCTGCTGGACTACCTCGACGCCCAGCGCACGTATCGGGAGACCGCGCTCGAGCACATCCGCACGGTGGGCGCGTACCTGGGCGCCGTCTACCAGCTCGAAACCGCCGTCGGCGGCTCGCTTCAGCCATGACGCGCGTCGGCGTCCTCGCCGCGCTCGGGCTGATCCTGGCCACCGCCGGCTGCGGTGATCGATCGTCGCGAGGCCCGGCGGCGGCCGCACCGAAACCGGAGACCCGCGCCGCGGAGTCTCCGCCCGCCTCCGCGGTGACCACGGTGACGCCCGAGTACCGCACCCGTCACAGCGCGCTCGAGACCAGCGGCAAGGTGACGTTCAACGAGGAAGCGCTGGTGCGGATCAACGCCACCGTGACCGGGCGCGTGCTCGAAGTGCTGGCCAAGCCCGGCGACGCGGTGGAGACGGGGCACCGATTGCTGGTGGTCGACAGTTCCGACCTCGGCCTGGCCAAGACCGACTACGCCAAGGCGGTGTCCGACGTCGAGCGCTCGGAGGCGGCGCTCAAGCTCGCCCGCGAGCTGTTCGAGGTGCGGGCCATCGCGGCCAAGGAGATTCGCGACGCCGAGAGCGAGTACCGGCGCACGATGGCCGAGCGCGAGCGCGCCTCGTCGCGGCTGCGCACGCTCGGGGTCAAGACCGAGCAGCTCGCCGACATCGCCGCCCGCAAGGACGCCGCGACCACGCTGGTCATCACCGCGCCGCGCGGGGGCGTGGTCGTGGAGCGCAACGTCACGCCCGGACAGGTGGTGGCCTACGGGCAATCCGATACGCCGGCCAGCCTCTTCGTGATCGCCGACCTCTCGACGATGTGGGTGCTGGCCGACGTGTACGAGCCCGACGTCCCGACCGTGAAGCCCGGCCAGCCGATGGCCGTCCGGCTCCCGTGCTGTCCCAACGATCGCTACGAGGGCACCGTGGCCTACATCAGCGATTCGGTCGACCGGGAGACCCGGACCGTGAAGGTCCGCGGCGCGGTCCCGAACCGGGGGCGCGCGCTGAAGGCCGAGATGTTCGTGAAGGTCTCGATCGCCACCGGCTCGACCCGCGCCCTCACCGTGCCCCAGGCCGCGGTGCACCGCGAGAACGGCGCCACCTTCGTGCTCGTGGCCACGGGCCAGGACGCCTACGAGCGGCGGCCGGTGACGCTCGGCGCCGACCTCGACGACTCCGTCGAGGTCCGGCGGGGCGTCACGCCGAGCGATCGGGTGGTGAGCCAGGGCAGCATCCTGCTCAAGAAGTCGGCGAAGTGACGGGACGCCTCATCGCGTTCGCGCTCCACCAGCGCTTCATCACGCTGGCTCTGGCCCTGCTGCTCACCGCGGCCGGCCTCGTGGCGTGGACGCGGTTGCCCATCGAGGCCTACCCGGACGTCGGCGACGTGCAGGTCGACGTGATCACGCTCTGGCCCGGTCACGCCGCCGAGGAGGTCGAGCGGCTGATCACGATCGCCATCGAGAAGCAGCTCAACGGGATCCCGAACGTGACGTTCCTCCGCTCCCAGTCGCTGTTCGGGCTCAGCTCGATCCGCGTGCTCTTCGGAGACGGCACCGACAAGTACTGGGCGCGCCAGCAGGTGCTCGAGCGGCTGACCCAGGCCGAGGTGCCCCAGGACGCCAAGCCGCGGCTGGGCGCGCTGTCGAGCGTGATCGGCGAGATCTACCGCTACACGCTGCACAGCAAGACCATGCCGCTGGTCGAAGTGAAGGCGTTCCAGGACTGGGTGCTGGAGCGCGAGTTCCTCAAGATCCCGGGCATCGCCGACGTGGTCTCGTGGGGCGGGGGCATCAAGCAGTACCAGATCACCCTCGATCCCGCCCGGCTGCGCGCCTACAACCTCACGCTCAAGCAGGTCTTCGACGCGGTGGCCGCCAACAACGCCAATGCCGGGGGCAGCTACGTCCCGCGCGGCCAGTACGCGCTCACCGTCCGGGGGATCGGCCTGATCCAGTCGACGCGCGACGTCGAGAACATCGTGGTGTCCGCGCAGAAGGGGACGCCGATCCGCGTGCGGGACATCGGCGAGGTCGGGATCGGCCACGCCATCCGCCTCGGCGTGTTCGGACGGGACGGCGAGGACGACATCGTGGCCGGCATCATCCGCATGCGCAAGGGCGAGAACCCCGGCGAGGTGCTGGAGGCGCTCAAGGCCAAGCTCTCCGAGGTCCAGGACATCCTGCCCAGCGGGGTGGAGCTGCGCCCGTACTACAGCCGCGACAAGCTCGTGAAGACCACGGTCAAGACCGTGCTCACGAACCTGGTCGAGGGCGCGGCCCTGGTCATCGTGCTGCTCTCGCTCTTCCTCTACAACATCCGGGCCGCGCTCATCGTGGCCGTGACGATCCCGCTGTCGCTGCTGTTCGCGTTCATCTTCATGGACCTGCGCGGGATCCCCGCCAATCTCCTGTCGCTGGGGGCCATCGACTTCGGGATCATCGTGGACGGCGCCGTGATCATGACCGAGAACATCATGCGTCACCTGGGCGAGCGACGTCCCACCGGCCCGCGCGTCGTCCGCGAGGTGCAGCACGCGGCCGTGCAGGTGGCGCGTCCGCTCACCTTCGCGGTGCTGATCATCCTCGCCGTCTACGTGCCGATCCTGACGTTCCAGCGCATCGAGGGCAAGCTCTTCCGGCCGATGGCGGTGACCATCGCGCTGGCCGTGATCGGCTCGCTGGTCCTCACGCTCACGCTGATCCCCGTGCTGTCGAGCCTGTTCTTCCGCCGGCCACCGTCCGAGCGGGAGAGCCCGTTGCTGCGCTGGCTCCGCCGGCCCTACGTGCCGACACTGCGCTTCTGTCTGCGCCGGCCGCTCGTCCCCGTGGCCGGCGCCGCCGCGCTGGTGGCGCTCTCGCTCTTCGTGTTCGTCAGCCTCGGCAAGGAGTTCTTGCCCGAGCTGGACGAGGGCGATCTCTGGCTGCGGCTGACCTTTCCCCTCGGCATCTCCATCGAAGGCGTCCGCCCGTACATCCGGGAGGTGCGCGATCGCGTGCGCGAGTTCCCCGAGGTGAGGGTGGTGACCTCGCAGGTCGGCGCGCCCGACGACGGGACCGATCCCGAGGCGGCCGACAACGCGGAGTTCTTCATCGGGCTCCGGCCCCGCGAGGAGTGGACGCGCTTCAAGCACAAGAGCGCGCTCATCGACGCCATGGCCGAGTCGCTGCGCAAGATCCCGGGCATGACCATGAACTTCTCCCAGCCGATCAAGGACAACGTGGACGAGGCGCTGGCCGGCGTGAAGGGCGAGCTGGCCATCAAGCTCTTCGGCCCCGACGTGTTCGTGATGGACGCCAAGGCCCGCGAGATCTCCCGCGTGCTCCGCGACATATCAGGCGTGACCGACCTCGACTGGGACCACTTCGTCGGCCAGCCGCAGCTCCAGATCATCGTCGATCGGGCGGCGGCGGCCCGTCACGGGATCAACGTGCAGGACATCCAGGACACGCTGGAGGCGGGGACCAAGGGGCGCGTGGCCACCGAGGTCCTCGAGGGCGAGCGCCGCTTCGAGCTCGCCGTGCGCATCCGCGGCGACGGCGATCCGCTCGTCGACCTGCGCCGGCTGTCGATCAGCGCGCCGTCCGGAGAGCGGATCCCGCTCGTGCAGCTCGCGGAGTTCGTGCAGACCGACGGCCTGGCCGAGATCGACCGCGACGGCAACGTCCGGCGCGTGGCCATCAAGTGGAGCGTGCGCGGCCGCGACATGGGCGGCCTGGTCGCGGAGGCGATGCAGAAGGTGCGGGCCGCCGTGAAGCTCCCCGAGGGGTACCGGATGGTGTGGAGCGGCCGCTTCGAGGACCAGCAGCGCGCGCTGGGTCGGCTCTACCTGATCGTGCCGCTGGTGATCTTCATCATCTTCGTGCTGCTGTTCGGCGCGTTTCAGTCGGTGGGCGACGCGGTGCTGATCATGCTGAATCTGCCCTTCGCGCTGGTCGGCGGGACCGTCGCGCTGTGGCTCTGGGGCTCGAACTTCAACATCTCGGCGGCCGTGGGCTACATCGCGGTGTTCGGGGTCAGCGTGCTGAACGGCGTCGTGCTGGTGTCGTCGATCCGCCAGGCCGTGACCGACGGGTTCTCGGGGCGGGAGGCGATCATTCGCGGCTGCGAGATCCGGTTCCGGGCCATCGTCGTGTCCGCGATCGTCGCGGTGATCGGGTTCCTGCCCGCCGCGTTCTCCCACGGGATCGGGGCCGAGATCCAGCAGCCGCTGGCGCGGGTGGTCGTCGGCGGGCTGATCTCGTCCACCGTCCTCACGCTCCTGGTCCTCCCCGCGGTCTACGCGCTGATCACCCGCCGGTCGGCGGCCCCGGAGGCGTCGGCCGGCGACGGGGTTAAGCTGAAACGGTGATTCGACTGAGACTCGTTCTTGCCGGCGCCGCGCTCGGGCTGGCCTCGGTGGCGCTGGCCCAGGGCGTCGACGCGCCGATCGAGCGCTACCGGGACTCGGCCGCGCTGCACGAGGTGGGCGGAGTGCGCGGACGCGCGTTCCAGGAGCGGCGGCGGCCGACGTTGCCCGATATGCCGCTGACCGCGGTCGCGGTGTCGCTGTTGCCCCGGTCGGAGACGTGGCTGTTCCGCCTCAACGCGATCAAGCGCGGCGCCCGCGACTCCGGCGAGGCCTTTCGCGATTCCGCGCCGTCGGTGCGCCGGGCGCGCGAGGCGTACGAGAAGGCGTTGCTGGAGGCCGGGGCCGGTGACCTTCCGCAGGGGGCCACCGTCGACGGCGACGGCCGCTTCACACTGGAAGGCGTACCGGCCGGCCCCTGGGTGCTCTTGGCCTCGCGCTCGACCTACGTCAGCAAGACCCCGCTGGAGCGCCCGATCCCCCCGGGTCAATATCGCCCGCCGCCGCCGCCGCTGCCGTTTCTCCTGCCCGACAAGCTCGCCGGATATTACGCGGTGACGTACTGGTTGAAGGAGCTGACCGTCGTCGGCGGGGCCGTCGAGCCGGTTGACTTGACCGACCGCAACGTCTGGCTCACCGGTGTGGCCGAGAGCATTCAACCCCCACGACGACCCGATCAGCCGTACCAGCCCCGGCGCTAGCGCCGGCAAGCCCGCGCTCGAACTACGCCCCTTGCGAATCAATCGCGGTACAATGAACGTATGAAGCGGTACACGCTTCCGATCGCCGTTCTCGTGGTCGCGCTGACGGCCGCCGTGGCCGCGGCGCAGCAGCAGTTCGAGATCAAGGCGCCGACGGCGCCCCGTGGCCAGGAGATCGAAGGGATCATCAATCCCGGGCTGCAGTACGAGATCACGCAGCCTGACGACCACCGGTTCGTCCCGCTGGGGCCGCGGGTGCATTACGAGCCCGCGTTCATCGAGCCCCTGTCCACGCCGACGGAGACCGGACGCATGGGCGTGGCCGGCTGGACGTCGCCGACGGCGGCCATGGGCGGCACCCAGAGCGGGGCCCGCGAGGTCACCGGCTACTTCGCGATCGGGTTCGCCTTCGAGTGGGGTGGTCCGCCACCGTCACCGAAGGCTCGCGCCCGCTGACACGTGCCGCGTCTCCGCGGTAACCTCCACGCTCACACCCTGTTCTCCGATGGCGTCAAGTCCCCGACGGAGCTGATCGCGGCGTACGAGGCGCTCGGCTACGACTTTCTCGCCATCACCGATCACGAGGACCTCGTCGGTGACGACTACTGGCGGGCGCTGCGCGCGCTCTCGCCGCGGCTGCTCCTGTTCCAGGGCGTCGAGATCAGCTACCAGCGCTTTCCCCAGCACGTGGGACGCGTGATCGGCGACCGCGAGACTCTTCACGTGCTGAATCATCCGGCGCGCTACAAGCTCTCGATTCCAGAGACCCTTCGACGGATGAACGTCCTCCGGCAGGACGGGCTGAACGTGGAGGCGGTCGAGGTGACCGATACCGGCCGCTATCGCGCGCTCTACGAGACCGACGAGATCCCGCTCACCAAGATCGCCACCGACGACGCCCACAAGCCGCACCACTTCGGACGCGCGTGGATCGAGGTGGACGCGCCACGCGACCGCGACGCCATCATCCGCGCCGTCCGCGCCGGCAACTTCGCGCGGGGCTTCGCGGACGCCGGAGCCTGAGCGGGGAGCCATGCAGACGATTCGCATCGGCCATAGTCCGGATGCCGACGACGCCTTCATGTTCTACGCGCTCACGTCGGGGCAGGTGAGCGTGCCGGGAGCGCACATAGAGCACGTGCTCGAGGACATCGAATCGCTCAACCGCCGGGCGCGGACCGCGGAGCTGGAAGTGACCGCGGTCTCGGCGGCGACCTATGCGCTGGTCGCCGACCGCTACCGGCTGATGGATCCGGGCGCGTCCATGGGCAAGGGCTACGGGCCGATCCTGGTCGCTCGCGAGCCCATTGATCCGCGGGAGATTCCGAACAAGGTCGTGGCGATCCCCGGCAGTCACACCACGGCCTCGCTGGTGCTCCGCCTCTACGTGGCCGAAGAGCCGGCGCTGATCGAGGTCGCGTTCGACAAGATCCCTCAGGCGGTCCTGGACGGACAGGCTGATCTCGGCCTGTTGATCCACGAGGGACAGATCACCCACGGGGACATGGGGCTCGTGAAGGTGCTCGACCTCGGCGAGATGTGGCAGCGCGATACCGGCTTGCCGCTGCCCCTCGGGGTCAACGTGATGCGGCGCGATCTCGGCGAGCCCATGCATCGCGCGCTGTCCGAGAGCCTCCGCCGCTCGATCGCGTGGGCCCACGCCAACGTGGACGAGGCGCTGGACTACGCCATGCGCTACAGCCGCGGGATCGACCGGGAGACCTGCCGCCGCTTCGTGCTGATGTACGTCAACGACTACACCGTCCGCCTCGGCGACGAAGGCCACGCCGCCCTCGCGCGCCTGTTCTCCGAAGCCCACCGCCGCGGCTTCCTGCCCGCGATCCCGCCCCTCGACTCCGTCTGAGCTAATGGTGCTCGCGGAATTGGTTGACGGGCTCGCGTCGGGGGTCGGCTGGCCTAGGT
>Ga0193725_1000180_pt1 | contig 21352 bp, 21 predicted proteins | sample H2a2metaG_FD_143058 | JGI IMG/M metagenome (GOLD analysis project Ga0193725, IMG submission 143058) | Soil microbial communities from a riparian zone of the East river system, Colorado, United States - H2a2 | ecosystem: Environmental > Terrestrial > Soil > Riparian zone | place: USA: East River... | reverse complement strand
GTACGCGCCGGTCGTGCCATGGAGATTTCGGATCCCACTGGTCGAGGAGCGCGACCCAGAGCATCACGCTGGACACCACGGGCCGCAGCGTGAGTCCACGCGTCCGGCGAAGGTCCTCGGCGAGCGACGCCGTCATCCAGTACGTGACGTCGATCTCACCGCTCTTGAGGGCGGCGTATCGCGTGGCCGGATCCGGGATCACGCGCAGGACCAGGCGCTTCACGCTCGGCGTCTTTCGCCAGTACCCCTCGACCGCCTCCATGACGAGCTCGACGCCCGGCGTGAACGAGACGAACCGGTAGGGGCCGGCCCCGATGGGCGCCTTCTTGAATCCTTCGTCGCCGACCTTCTCCACGTACTTCTTCGGCACGACCCAGCCGGCGCCGGTCGCCGTCGAGTAGAACATGAGGAAGTCGGGCCACGGCTGCCTCAGGCGGAAACGGACGCGGCCCGGATCCGGAGTCTCGACCGCGGCCACCCGGTCCTTGAGGGTCTTGTTGGCGGAGCCGCGATAGCGCTCGAACGAGAACTTGACGTCCTCGGCGGTGACCGGCTCGCCGTTGTGAAACTTCACGCCGCGGCGTAGCACAAACTCGTACGTGAGCCCATCAGGGGAGACGGTCCACGACTCGGCGAGCGCCGGCGCCAGCGGGTTGCCGGGCAGCGCCTTCAGCATCGCGTCGTGGAGTCCGTACAGCACCATGAACGGCGTCACGATGCCAGGGGTCTCGGCGGGATCGAACCACGTCGGGGCAAGCGAGATGTGGACGCCCCAGGTCATCTGGCCCTCGGGCGCGGCGCCAGCGGGTAGGGCAGCGACCGCGGAGATCAGCAGTACGAGGACGGCGACTGAGAGGAGGGATCTCATCATGAGCCTCCAGCGGGGTGGATCGATGGGCCACCGTACCATGAGCGCTAGTTTCTGTCCTGAAGCGTGGCCGAAGTAGTCTTCAAGTCGGTAGTGCCGCAGGAGGGTGGTAATGTTGGCTCGCCGTGAAGGAGAGGACATGCTGATCGTCGACGCGCAGATCCACCTCTGGAATGCCGGGAACCCCACCAGCCCCTGGCACCGGCAGGTACCCGCCTACCTGAAGGACGACGCGCTCGCGGAAATGGATGCCGGCGGGATCGATGCCTCCCTGCTCACCCCGCACACGCCGTGGGACCCGAACGCGAACGAGCTGTGCATCGAGGCCGTGCGCCAGCACCCCGATCGGTTCGCGATCCTCGGCAACTTCCCGCTCGACCAGCCCGAGAGTCGCACCCGGGTCGACACGTGGAAGCAACGCCCGGGGATGCTCGGCTGCCGCTTCACGTTCCCGCCCCCACACCAGAGTCAGTGGCCGACGGACGGGACCATCGACTGGCTGTGGCCGGCGGCGGAGCGCGCCGGCCTGCCCATCGCGCTGATGGCGGCCAACTTCCTTCCGAAGGTCGGCGAGGTTGCGCAGCGGCATCCGAACCTCAAGCTGATCCTCGATCACCTCGGCCGACCCTCCGGCGTGACGAGCCCGAACGAACGCTGGGCAAATCTCCAGGAAGTGCTGGCCCTCGCGAAGTACCCCAACGTCGCGATGAAGGCCACGGGCGCGCCGAGCTACTCCGACCAGCCGTACCCGTACCGCGACATCCACGACAAGCTGCGCCAGCTCTATGACGCCTTTGGCCCCGCGCGCTGGTTCTGGGGCACCGACATCACGCGCATGCCCTGCCCGTGGCGCCAGTGCGTGACGCTGTTCACCGAAGAGCTGCCGTGGCTCCGCGGGCGTGATCTCGAGCTCGTCATGGGCCGCGCCGTGTGCGACTGGCTCGGCTGGAAACGGTGAAGACCTAGCGTCCGCGGAGCTTCTCCATCGTCCGGGTCAGCTCCGCCACGCCGCGGCGAATCTCGGATTCACGGATGGCGGCGAATCCAAGCAGCTGCTCGCCCGGGTGGACGTCGAGGCCCAGCTCGCCGACCCGCACGGGCACGATCCTGGCGCCCACCGATTCAAACGCGGCTGTGGCTCCCGGATAGCCGGGGTCTTCCATCCAGACCGCATCGCCGCGCTTCAGGGCGAGCCGGGTCACCAGGTCGAGCGCCTGCTGGACACCGGAGACGACGATCACTTGATCGGCCGTGCATCGCACGCCCCGCGACAATCCCAGGTATGCCGCGATGGCCTCCCGCAGCGGCGCGTCCATATCTCGGTTTAAGCTGAGTCCCGTGGCAACCACCTAGATGACTCAGCCAGCGGGGAGGTCACACATGTCTGCCATGCCACGGATCCGCCCGGTCGACGCCGACACCGCGGAAGGGGCCTTGAAGGAAATCGTCGACGGAAATCGAAGCCGATGGGGCAAGCCGCTCCTGCCCTACCTCTTGTACGCGCGCAGCCCGGCGATCTTCAAGGGCACGATGGCGATGTGGGACGCCGTGCGCAGCTTCGAGAAGATCGACGCGCAGCTCAAGAGCCTGGTCAACCGCCGCGTCGCGTGGTGGAACGGGTGCCCATTCTGACAGGACGCCAACGCTGCCGTCGGCAGCCAGCTCGGAATCTCGACGGAGAAGTTGAACGCGCTGCACGACTACGCGAAGAGCCCGCTCTTCAACGCGGCCGAGCGCGTGGCCCTCGAGTACGCCGACGCGATGACGGACACCGCGCGCGACGTCGACGATGCGCTGTTCGCGCGGGTGCGCGAGCACTACGACGAGGAGCAGATCGCGGAGCTCACGATGCTGATCGCGTGGGAGAACGCGAGCTCGCGCTTCAACCGGGCGCTCCGCGTCCCCTCCGCGGAGCTCTGGAAGCCGGCCTGACGCGAGAGCCCAGGCACCGCTTGAAAGCCCCGAGCGCGGTGATGACCGGGTCGCGGGTGTTCGAGGGCGGTGCGCGAAACTGTCCCCCCTTGTGCTCGATGACCCGCGCGGCTAAGCTCACGCCCAAAGGAAGGGGTCTGCTGGCGACAAAGAATGACCAAGCGCGTCCTCCTCACCAGCGCGGGCACGTCAGCAGCTGAGAATCTGACACGAAGTTTGAGAGCTGGTGATGCCGGCATGACGATCGTCGGATGCCATCACGACCGGTTCATCCTCAGAAAGTCCTCCTGTAATCGGCGACATCTCGTCCCTCGTCCCGGCGATGCTCGCTTCCCCGATGCCCTGTGCCGCCTGGTCGACCAGGAGCAGATCGATCTGGTCATTCCCACGAGCGACAGCGATGTCGAAGCCGTTTCGGCTCGCCGGAACGATCTTCTCGGCCGGACGTTCCTTCCCAACCACAGAGTGATTCAGCTCTGCCAGGACAAGCACGATCTCACCGCGCTCTTGCGGGCGAAGGGACTGCCCGCGCCCGAGACGTATGCCGTGCCCGATCTCGACGCCCTGGCGGGCCTGTTCGAGCGCTTCGGGCCACGCCGGCCCCTCTGGTGCCGGCCCCGGACCGGCACCTGCGCACGCGGCGCCGCCGCCGTGAAGACCCCCGAGCAGGCCCGATGCTGGATCTCCATCTGGGAGGACATGCGGGGAGTGCCGGTGAGCTCGTTCACGCTCTCGGAGTACCTGCCCGGGAGGGATTACCTCTGTCAGAGCCTCTGGAAGAACGGAACGCTCGTGCTGATCAACACCTTCGAGCGTCTGTCCTACTTCGGAGCCGACAACATCCCGAGCGGCATCACGTCGTTGTCGTCGCTGGCCAAGACCGTCGTGGACCACCGCCTGATGGCCACGTGCCGGGATGCAGTTCGCGCCGTCGACGCCACGGCCACCGGCGCCTTCAGCGTCGATCTCAAGGAAGACGGTCGCGGCGTGCCCCACGTCACCGAGATCAACGCGGGGCGCCTCCTGATGGCCATGACCGCCTTCGACCAGGTGAGCAAGCACAGCATGTCTCTGACCTACGCGCGCCTGGGTTTGGGTGAGCCGGTGGACCTGCGTGACGAGTACGATGCGGCCGAAGGCTATTACATGGTGCGCGACCTGGACACGCCTCCGGACATCTTCCACGAGGACGAGTTGTTCGAGGGAATCGGCGTCAAGTGATTCGAGATCGTGGCCTCGCGCGGCGCCTCCGGTTCACGTTGGCCGTGGCCACCGCGCTGATGGTCGTGGGGTGCGCGCCAACCGGCGCGCCAACCGGCAAGCCCGCGACCAAGGCCCCGATAGAGGTCACCTGTACCGTGACGGACGAGTTCCCGCTTCCCGCGAGCCCGGACGTCATTCCCGTCATGGTGACCTACATGAAGAACGCGCGAGGAACGGGCGACCACAGCGACGTCGAACGCGAACTGCCCAAGAATCGACTGAGGGAAGGCCTGGCGCGGGATGGAGAGTTCAACAGCATCTGGGGTGGGAAGGGCCGCGACATCACGCTGGCCCTGGTGGGGTTTCGACGCTGCTCGTACACGCTGGTGAAGCCGATGGACGTTCCGAATCCCGATGGCAAGAGCGGGATGGAGGTCTTTCGGGAGGTCGTCCGTCACAACACCCGGACGGTCAAGCACGGCTCTCGGACGGTAGACTTCCGGGGTCTCGACCTCTATCTCTGGCGGGACATTCAGGAGCATCCGGGCTACGCGGTACGCCCAAGCTATCCCGGCGAAGACCCGCAGCGCGCGGGGGCGGTCTGGATGAGCAGAGAATGCGCGGGCAGTCGGCCCGACAGCTGCGCCGGCGTCCTCGCCCACGAGGTCGGCCACTTCCTTGGGCTGTGCCACTGCTGTCGCGACGCGCTCAAGGCCGGAACCCCCTGCACCAACGGACTGAGACCGAGCGCGGCGTCTTGTCCTGATCTGGTGGGCCTGGGCGAGACGCCACCCGATTGCACCGCTGACGACGGCATGTACAAGCGCCTGATGCGCGCGACGAATCCCCACTCCGATCCCGCGCGGCGCGACCTGGATCAGTGCGAGGTCGAGACCGCCCGAGAGGGGGCTCGGAACGTGCTGAAGTTTGGAGCCAACGGCGAGAACGGCCGAACCGAAACGCCGAACACACAAAGGAGGTAGGGCTGGTCATGGGGGCATTTGGAGCGCTGCCGGAAAACAAGAAGTACGTGCTGACGATCGAGATACCTGGCCCCAAGACTGCGGACGAGGGCGAGAAGGTCGGCTACCTCGTCGCCGATCTCAAGCGGAAGTTTGGGGCCTCGGTGAACGTCAAAAGAACGGGCAAAAGCACGCCCAAGCGCAAATCCGCGAGCGCGCCCAAGGGCAAGTCAAAGAGATAGTGACCGATACGGGACGAAACGTAAAAAGGAAGCGCGGCCGCGAATCGGCTGAGGGCGAGGAGGAATCCGACGGCGGCCAGACCGAATTGACGCTGACCGGCGACCGGCGGGAGGTCGAAGCCATGGCTCTGGAGCTGCGCCGGCTGGCGAAGGAGCACGGCCTGGAGTTCCGGAACATGCGCATCCAGCCCGCCGACGAGAAGTCATGAATTGTCTCCGTTGTGGGACCGCCAACAGCGCCGGCCGCCGGTTCTGTGCCGAGTGCGGTTCCTCCTTGGCCTTCACCTGTCCCACCTGCGGCTTCTCGAACGAGCCGGGGGCAAAGTTCTGTGGGGGGTGCGGTGCCGCGGTGGGCGCTTCCCCGGCGACGGTGGGGACGAGATTCGCGTCTCCCGAGACGTACACCCCCAAGCACCTCGCCGAGAAGATCCTGACCTCGAAGTCCGCGCTCGAGGGTGAACGCAAGCAGATCACCGTGCTCTTCGCCGACCTGAAAGGCTCCACGGAGCTGCTCGCCGACCTCGATCCGGAGGACGCGCGAACGCTCATCGATCCCGTGCTCGAGCGCATGATGGAAGCCGTCCATCGTTTCGAGGGCACGGTGAATCAGGTGATGGGCGACGGGATCATGGCGCTGTTCGGCGCGCCGCTCGCTCACGAGGACCACGCCGTGCGAGCCTGCTACGCGGCGCTTCGGATGCAGGAGTCCGTGAAGCAATATTCGGAGGAGGTCCGGCGAGCGGCGGGGACCCCGATCTCGATCCGCGTGGGCCTGAATTCCGGTGAGGTCGTCGTGCGGTCCATCGGCAGCGATCTCCACATGGACTACACGGCGGTTGGACAAACCACCCACGTCGCGGCGCGCCTGGAGCAGGCGGCGCTGCCGGGGTCCATCCTGATGGCGGCGGACACGCTGCGGCTGGTGGAAGGGCATGTCACCGTCAAGCCGCTCGGCCCGATCCAGCTGAAGGGGTTGGCACGCCCGCTCGAGGTGTACGAAGCGGTGGCCGCGATCGCGCGCACGCGCTTTCAGGCCACGATGTCGCGCGGACTCAGCCGCTTCGTCGGTCGAGATGCGGTATTGGAGCAACTCCGCCAGTCGCTGCAGCATGCCGCTGAGGGACGGGGACAGATGGTGGCGGTCGTTGGTGAGCCCGGAGTGGGGAAGTCTCGGCTCTACTGGGAGTTCACCCAACCCATTCGGAATGACGGCTGGTCGATTCTGGAGAGCGGTGCCGCCTCGTATGGCAAAGCCGCCCCTTACCTGCCAGTCGTCGACCTGCTGAAGGGATATTTCGGTATCAGCGACGCTGATGATCGCCACGCGATCCGCGAGAAGGTGACCCGGAAGCTCCTGGCCCTCGACCGGGCCCTGGAGCCGGAGCTTCCCGCGTTCTTGGCGCTCCTTGACGTTTTCGTCGAGGATGCGCAGTGGCAGGCGCTGGAACCCGGTCTGCGGCGCCAGCGGACCCTGGACGCCGTGCGGCGCCTGCTGCTCCGCGAGAGTCAGGTCAAACCGCTGCTGGTGATTCTCCACGACCTGCAATGGATCGACTCCGAGAGCCAAGACGTGCTCCACACCCTCATCGAAAGCCTCCCGACGGCGCGGCTCCTCCTCTTGGTGAACTACCGGCCGGAGTATCAACACGGTTGGGCGAGCAAGAGCTACTACACGCAACTCCGGCTCGATGCGCTCCGGCCGGAGAACGCGGTCGAGCTCCTCCAGGGTCTCCTGGGGGCTGACGCGTCGCTCGAGGCGCTCAAGGCGTTACTGATCGCCCGCACTGGAGGCAATCCGTTCTTCCTGGAGGAGAGTGTGCGGACGCTCTCAGAGACCGGAGCGATTGCCGGCGACCGCGGGGCCTACCATCTCGACCAGACGATCCACCCCATTCGGATACCGGCCAGCGTGCAGGCCGTCCTGGCCGCTCGCATCGATCGGCTGCCTCCCGAGGAAAAACAGCTGCTCCAGGCGGCTGCCGTTATCGGCAAGGACGTTCCGGCTGCATTGCTTCAGGCCATTGCCGAATTGGGTGACGAAGACGTCCGGCGCGCCATCACTCACCTCCAGGCCGCCGAGTTCTTGCACGAGACGACGCTCTTTCCCGAACTCGAGCTGACCTTCAAGCACGCGCTGACTCACGATGTCGCGTATGCGAGCTTGCTCCAAGAGCGGCGACGTGTCCTCCACGCTCGCCTCGTCGAGGTGATGGAGACCCTCTACGCCAACCGCCTGGTCGACCACATCGACCGCCTCGCCGACCACGCGTTACGCGGCCATGTCTGGGGCAAGGCGCTCACCTACCTCAGACGGGCGGGCCACCGGGCTCTCGAGCGCTCGGCCAACCGCGAGGCGGCGACGTTCTTCGAACACGCGATCGAGGCGCTCCGGCATCTGCCGGAAACCCCGCCGAACCAGGAACAGGCGATCGACGTCCGCATCGATCTGCGCAATGCCCTGACGCTGTTGGGCGACCCGCACCGCATGCTTCAGCACCTGCGCGAGGCGGCGGTGATCGCAGAACGGGTGGACGACCAGCGCCGCCTCGGGCGCGTGCTGTCCTTCGAGGCGAACTGCCTGATCCTGCTCGGGGAGCACGAGCAGGCCGTCGTCTCGGGCCTGCGCGCCCTCGCCATCGCCGAGGCCCTCGACGATTTCTCGTTGAAGACGACGAGCCAGCAGTACGTCGCCCGGGCTCACGAATCGCTGGGCGACTATCGGCGGGCCATCGAGATCTTCAACAGGATTGTCGATTCGCTCACCGGTGAGCTGCTGCACGAGCACCTCGGCCTGCCCGTCCTCCCCGCCGTCTTCTCTCGCAGCCATCTCGCCGCCTGCCTGGCCGAAGTGGGAGAGTTCGGCGATGCGACGCGCCACGCCGAGGACGCCGCCCGGCTCGCCGAATCGACGGACCACGGCGACACCCTGTTCAACGCGTACCGCGGGGCCGGGCAGGTGCATCTCGAGAGCGGGGATGGGGTGCAGGCCACGGTCGCGCTCGAGCGCGCGCTGTCGCTCTGCCACACGCGAGACATGCCGACGTACGTCGCCCGGGTGAGCGCGGAGCTCGGACTCGCTTACGCGATGTGCGGACGGACGGCCGAGGCGCGGCCCCTGGTCGAGCAGGTGCTCGAGAACGCCCTCGCGGCAAAGCCGAGCGGTCATCTACCGGGCATCGTGCTGCGGTCGGGTCAGGTCCACCTGCTGGCCGGCCGTCTGCGCGAAGCAGGGGAGGCCGCAGCACGGGCGCTCGATCTCTTCCGCACGCAACGCGAGCGGGGAAACGAGGGCCACGCGCTCGCCTTGTTCGCTGACGTCGCATGGCGCCGCGCTTCCGGCGACTTTGGCGATGCGGAGCGGGCGTACGAGCAGGCCGTGGCGCTGGCCGAGGAGCTCGGCATGCGCCCCCTCGCGGCGCGCTGCCGCCTCGGCCTCGGCGAGCTCCATCGGCGGGCGGGCAGCCGGCAGCAAGCTCAGGAACACCTCACAGCGGCAGCGACCATGTTCCGCGAGATGGACATGCGGGTCTGGCTGGAGAACGCCGAGGCGGAGTTGAAGGAACTGGGGTGACACGGAGGGCCAGGGAGGAACGCATGACTCCAGTCATCCGAATCGCTCGTCGGTCTTGTCGCGCTCGTCCTCGCGTGGGCCGGACAGCGTGCCTCGCGGAATCCTGGAGTACCTCGCCGGATGGGCTTACGTCCGGCTCAAGGGAAAGTGAGCCGCGACCATGAGGACGAGGGGTTAGCGGCTGCTGCGCCGCTAACCCCTTTGCATTCTCAGGAATCCGCGGCGACTACTTGCAGGGCTTCTCCTGTTTGCACGCCTTGATGAGCCAGGTGTGGCCGACGTCGCCGCCGTCCCAGCCGGGGAAGGGCCAGTCCGCGACGATCTTGGGGTCCACGATGACCTCGATGAACGTGTCGAACAGGGGGATGGTCTCGAAGTTCTCGAACTTGTAGTTGCCGATCTTGCGCAGCTGGGCGTCTCGGGCCTTGCCGTCGGTGATCTGCAGGAGGTCTTCCCACATCTTGTAGATCTCATCGGTCTGGAAGATGTGTCCGATGCCCTTGCCGACGTTGAAGACGGCGAGCTGCGGCTCGACCGCCTTCTTCGACGGGGGGATGGCCCAGAGAAAGCCGTTGGCCTCGCGCTTCTGCAGCTTCGGGCGCACGGCGGCCACCCAGTCGGCCTCGACCAGCTCGATCTCGACGCCCACCTCGCGCAGCTGCAGGGCCACACCTTCCATCACCGCGACCATTTCAGGAGCGCCGGCGAAGGGATACAGCCAGGCCTTGGCCTTGAAGCCGTTGGGGTACCCCGCCTCGGCCAGGAGTTTCTTCGCCGCCGCCCGGTCGAAGCCGTACATCGCGGGGAACCGCTTCTCCCAGGTGGGGTCCCAGCCTTCGAGGTCCGGATAGTAGCCGTGCACGTACATGGATCTGGCCCGACCCTTGTACAGCGCCTTGAGCAGCTCCTTCCGGTCGACCGCCTTGTTCATGGCCTGCCGCACCTTGACGTTCGTCCAGGGAACCTTCGGGTCGAACTTGCCCGTGGTGCCTCCGTACTCCGTGTAGCGCCCCGTGGCCTTGTCCTCGGTGCCGTAGTAGAGCCCGCCGAAATTGATCTGCATCTGCTGCGCGGTCCCTTTGCTGCGGATGAGCTTGTAGCCCTTCGACACCAGCTCGTCGGTGAGGTCCTTGTTGACCTCGGTGAGGTGGGTTTCCCCCGCGAGCAGCTGCGCGAAGCGCGTGGGCTCTTCGAGGGTCCACGTCATCTTGATCTCTTTCCAGTCCACCACGCCCTGCTTCCAGTGCGGAGTGGGCGCCCGCTCGTAGAGCACGTACCGGCTCAGCTGCCGCTCCTTGAAGATGTACGGCCCCGTCCCCGCCGGCTTGCGGTCGTACCCCATCTCGCCTTCGGCGTCCCACTGCTTCTTGCTGAAGATCATGACGTTCGAAGCGCTCGAGTAGTAGAACGGCATGTCCAGACACACGACCTTGCAGTGCATGGTGATCTCGTGGGGATTGACCACCTCGATCTTCTGGATCTGACAGATGCCGGCCTTATAGCCGGCGATCGGCGGGTCTTTCCGGCCGGGATAGTTCGGGTCGCACCAGAGGGCGTGGGTGTGGACGACGTCCTGGGCCGTGAACTCGCCGTATCCGTGATGGAACTGCACGCCCTTGTGCAGCTTCACCCGCCAGGACCGCCCGTTGGGGCCCAGCGTCCAGCTATCCGCCAGCCAGGGCTTGTACGCGCCGGTCTCCGCGTCGACCTCGATCAGCCACTCGAGCATGGGATCGTGCTGAATGTTGTGATCGGCCGTCCCGTTGATCCAGGGACGCACGTAATCCAGGTACGGCGTGATGAGCCCCATCACCAGCCGGTCGACCTTGGCCTTCCCCGGCGTGCGCGGTTGCGCCCCGGCGGAGGCGGCGACCAGGAGCAGAATTGGGAGCAGCAGGACGTAGCGGAGCGCGGAAACTCGTCTAGAACGCTGTCGATCCATAGCGTGACCCCCCGTTTTCCGAGCGTAGGCGACACAAGGGCCATCCCCGGAGGCGGCCCCTCACAGGGAATGGGCCAGTGCGCCGCATGGTGCGTCGCGCCGGGCGCGTCGTCAAGGTCCGTGCGCGGAAGGCCACGCGCTCGCCGGCTGGCGTCAGGGGGACGGGCGCTGGCTGACCTGGACGGAGGAAGGATCTGACGGGTTCGGCTCGACGAGCAGGATGCTTTCGTCGGGGGCCGGTCGCGAGCCCGTCGCGTGACTGACCCGGAAGCGGATCTGGGGCAAGCGCGCGACGGCGTGGCGGAGCGCCTGTTGCCAGCGGACGCCGATCTTCACGAGGTCGGAGTCCGTCGCCGCGAAGCGGCGTTGCCGCGTGATCTCCAGCTCGTCGACACCATAGGCGAGCAGGTCGATGGGCGGTCCGACGGTGGCGTTCGAACGCATCGTCGAGTCCAGCGAGAGCAGCGCGTATTTCGCCGCCTCTTCGAGCGTCGTCTCCTCGAACCGGATGCCGCGGTCCAGGATGGGGCGGCCGTACTTGGTCTCGCCGATCTGTAAATACGGCGACTCCTCGCTGGCCTGGAGCGGATTGCCCTGCGGATAGACGATGAAGAGCCCCGGCGGCTCGCCGCGCACCTGGCCGCCGAGGATGAAATTGACGTTGAACTTGAACTCGTCGCGCTCCAGCGCCGCGCGGTCCATGTCCGACACGCGCCGCACGTCCTCGCCGATGACACGCGCGGCATCGTAGAGCGACGCCGCCTGGGCCAGCCCCTTGCCGTCGTCGAAATCCCGTCGCAGCAGCGTGATGATGGACTGCGTGCACGAGAGGCTGCCGCTGCTGAGCAGAATGAAGACACGTTCGCCCGGCTGGACGAACACGTGCATCTTGCGCGCGAGGTTGACTTGATCGTGGCCCGCGTTGGTGCGTGAGTCCGAGGCCATCACGAGACCTTGGCGGGTCCAGATGCCGACGCAATACGTCACCCGGCCATGGTAGCAGAGGGCGGCGCGGACGCCGCAGAGGGTGGCGCGGACGCCGCCGAGAGCGGCGCGGACGCCGCGGGGGGCGGCGCGGACGCCACCGAGGCCGCGAGACGGCCGTGGTACCGTGAAATCATGCGGATCCGGATCGGCTACGATCTCGTCTACGAAGTGCTCCGGCCCACCGCGATGCAGCTCATGCTCTACGTGCATCCCGACCAGGCCGGCGCCCTGCGGAGTCCCGAGACGATCGTCGTGGAGCCCGCAATCCCCGTGGAGGACTTCATCGACGGGTTCGGCAACCGGGTCGCACGCATCCTGGCGCCGGCGGGATCGGTCCGCATCCGGTACGATAACGTGATCGACGACCCGGGCCGCCCGGACGTGCCGTTCACGGGCTTGCGACTGACGCCCGTGCACGAGATGCCGCCGGAGTGCTGGCGTTTCCTCCTCGCGAGCCGCTATTGCGAGGTGGACCGGCTGAGCCAGATCGCGTGGGATCTCTTCGGGAGCACGCCGGAGTCGTCGGAGCGGGTGCAGGCAGTGGTGGAATGGGTGCACGCGAACGTCACCTTCGGCTACGAGTTCGCGAGCCCGACCAAGTCAGCACACGACGTCTACCTCGAGCGTCAGGGCGTGTGCCGCGACTTCCAGCATCTCGCCATCACGTTCCTGCGAGCGCTCAACATCCCCGCGCGCTACACGGCCGGCTTTCTCGGGGACATCGGCGTGCCGGTCACGGGTCCGATGGACTTTTCGGCTTGGGCCGAGGCCTACCTGGACGGCGCGTGGTATACGATCGACGCCCGGCACAATCGGGCGCGCATCGGCCGCGTGGTGATGGCGCGCGGCCGCGACGCGGTCGATGTCGCGCTGACGACGTCGTTCGGCGCGGCCACGCTCACGCAGTTCACCGTGTGGGCCGACGAGGTCGCTGCCGCCGCCGCGTGAGCTACTGCGTGAAGTGCCGCTCCACGTCCGTGAGCAGGACCCGGAGCTCTGGAGGAAGGTGTCGCTGGCCAGGGTTGCACTTCCGGATCCATGATTGCCGTATTCCTGTGGGTGAGTGCTCCCTGCCGTCCTTCGTGAACTTGATGGGGAAGTCCCCTTCCTGGCTCTCCACGAAGGGGCCGATCTCGGCCGAAAACGTGGTCCCAACTTGCCGACGAGCCCACTCCAATTTCATGCGAGCCTTCTGCTTGGTCATGGGCGCCATCTAGGTCAGCCGGCTTGCCCGCGAAACGCGTTCGCGGGCAGTAGGCTTCGCGGGTTCTCGATGCTCGACCTCCACGCGGAGCGCGCGGGCGGTCGAGTCGGCAGGGAACAGAAAGTCGGGCGCGCAGAAGAGGTAGCCCGCGGCGGGGTCGACGCGCCCGCGGTCAGCAGACACCACGCGCCAGGTGACCCCGACCCCATGGGTGCGCAAGGTCAACCGGCCATCACGATCGAGACGCTTGACGTTGGACAATGGTTTCGTGAGCATGTGCTCACTGTACACGGGGCCGGCGGGGCCGGGTATTGGACGTTGGTCCATGAGATTGCTCCGCCGAATCATGATCGGGCCCCGGAAGCGCCGGCGGGGAACATCGTCCGGTAGTGGCGATACCACTCGCTCTGGAAGCGCTCCTCCGGATCCCAGCGCCGCTTCAGGCGCAGGAACTCGGCGAATTGCGGATAGGCGGCCTCGACCTGGGCCCGGGTGGCGTGGCGGTGATACGTGAGGTAGTAGCTGCCGCCGTGCGCGAGTGACATGTCGATCAGACGCCGGAAGTGGTCGGCGGTGCGGGCCAGAGCGTCCGGCGCGTGCGCGGTGTGGAGGTTGAAGATCACGCAGGCGTAGCGGTCGCGCCCCCACGGCAGGAACGTCTCGCTGTCGCGCTCGATCAGCCGCACCGTGCCGTAGATCACGTTCACGTCGTGGGTCCGGAAATCGCGCCGGACCGCGTCGAGGAAGCGGGGCAGGTCGGCGCGGCGCGCGTAGACCTCGGTGATCACCTCGCTGGCGGGGCCGCCGCCGAGCTGGCGATCGAGCGTGGCGTGATATCCGTCGATGTAGACGCTGAGCTGGTGGGTGTCCGACCAGTAGCGCTGGCCCTTGGTGGAAAGGTAGTACCGCGAGTAGAAATCGAAAGCCCGGCTCTTGTCCGCGTGGGAGAGATAGAGCAGGCGGTTCCAGTCGTCGACGGCCAGCTCCTTCTGGACCTCGGGCATCGCGGCCGCGTCGTCGAGCGGGCGGTAGCACGAGAAGACGCCGCGGCGCAGGAAGTCTTCCGACGCGGGATCGGTGGCGTACTGGCAATCGCCGAACAGAAAGCCCTCGGCGATGCGCTGCTCGAACCGCTCCGGCAGCGTCTGCATGTCGATGACCTCGACGACGCGCTCGAGCTTGCGTCGCGGGGTCAGCCGGACGGTGACCGTCGCCACGACGCCGAAGAGACCGTAGCCGCCCACGACCAGCCGGAAGAGCTCGGCGTTTTCCGTCCGGCTGCACCGCCGGAGCTCGCCCCTTCCATCTACCAGCGTGAGCGCCTCCACGTCGCCGACGAACGGGGCGAGCCGCAGCCCGCGGCCGTGGATGTTCGCGGCGACGGCGCCGCCGATCGACAGGCGATCGGCCCCGGTCTGCTTCTGCACGATGCCCCACGCGCGCGGCTGTCCCGACTGGGTTTGAAGAAGATGGTCGATGAGCGCCGGCCACTGGATTCCCGCCTCCACCGTCACGAGGCCGCGGTCTCGGTCGAAGGCGAGCACGCGGTTCATCGCCGTCGTGTCGATGGTGACGGTGCCCGCGCCGAATTGCTGACCGCCCATGGCGTGCCGGCCCCCCATCACGCTGAGGCCCACGCCCTCCTGCCGGGCCTGGCGTACGAGAGCCGCGAGATCCTCGGCGCGCGCGGGCTGGACGACCTTGGCGACACTCGTCGCGTTCAGGCCGGAATGCAGGTCGTTGAGCACGACGCCGGCGTCCAACCGCGGCGCTGTCGCGCACCCACCCGCAACCGCCAGCGCCCCGGTGGCCTTCAGGAAGTCGCGTCGCGACAGCATCACCCTCTCCTCGGGCCGCCGAGGCCCCGCGCGCCGCCGTAGATGAGCGGCACCGCGATCATCTCGATGACGTGATAGAGCGCGTTCGGACTGAGCCCGAGCGCGGGCAGCGCCACCCCGCGCCACTGAACCCAGGAGCCGAGCCACAGCACGCCGATCCCGGCCGCCCCGGCGAGCGGCGCCCTCGACGGCATGCGTCGTTGGACCACGACGAAGACGACCAGCAAGAACACGGTCGCTGGCACGTAGGCGACCACCGCCACCACGAACGCGTCACTCAGGAACAGGACCACGCCGGTGTAGACGACGAAGGCGACGACGGCGGATTGACAGACAGGACGGGCGTTCCCGGTGGTGCGCAGCGCCTGCGCTCCCGCCGTGACGGCGGCCACGGATGTCATGCCGAGTGCAAGAAGGGTCGTCCGCCATAGCACCGCCGCCGCCACGCCGCGCCCCTCCGCAAAAAAGCCGTGCGTGATGCCGCCGAGAAACGCGGCCGCGGCGATCGAGCCGAAGAACATCACCCAGGCGCGCGGCATCGCCGCGCGGCCGCCGAGCACGGCGAGCATCCCGGCTTCGAGGGCGAGCGCCCAGTCCGTGAGGGTGACGTCCGGCTCGGCGATCACGGCGCGCCGTCCACGACGGGCAGCAGCAGGCGTGATGGCGTGGTCACACCATGATGGACCGTCTGCCTCGCGACCACGAGTCGCCGCTCGGTGGCGATATCGGCGCCCGTGTTCGGGTTGCGATCGAACCGCGGGACGTTGCTGCTCGATATCTGAAGCCGGAGCCGGTGGCCACGGTCGAAGCGCATGCTGGTCGGCCAGAGATCGACGCGGATCTGGTGGACGCCGGGGCTGAACGCCTGCCGCGCGATGCCGTCGGTGACACTCCACGCCGCCCCGTCCGGATGCACGTCGACGAGCTTCGCGGTGACATCGGTATGCGGCGCGGTCGTGGCGAGGTGCAGCACCGCGGTCACCGGGCCGGTGATCTCCAGAGGCCGCGGGAGCGGTTCCGACGTGTAGACGAGGACGTCGTCGCGGCGCTCGATCTCCGCCTGGAGCGCCGACCCGGCGCCGGGGCCGAGCAACGCGCCGCCCGCCGTCGGCACCGGCCGCGCGGGATCGTAGACAAACGTGTCCGGCCGCTCCGCACCCATGGGGGGCGTGAGGTGCAACACGCCATCGCCGGCCGCCGAGTTCGCATGGCCGCGGGACTGTAGATAGAAGGCCGCTTCGCGCGCTCGCGCCAGCGGCCACTCCCCTTCCTCGCGCCAGACGTTCGCGCCCATCACGAAGAGGCGCACGGGCGCGGGATCGGGCCCCGCCGGACGCCGCGCCAGATGTCGATCGAACCACGCGAGCGTCGGCGCCAGACTCGCGAGCCGGTAATCGCTGCCGCGGCGGCCTCCCGGCAACGTCACCGCGGTCGCGTGGCCCCATGGGCCGATCACCAGGCGTGTCGCGGCCGAGATCTCAGGCGCCGTCTCACGCCGGATCGTCACGTAGTCCGCGAGCTGCGTGGGCAGAAACGGATCGTACCAGCCGCCCATGAGGTGCACGGGCGCGGTCAGGCGCGCCGCCCGGCGCTCGCCGTCGACGGCCTTCCAGTAGGCATCACGCCGGGGGTGCGTCACCCACTCGTTGAACGCCGGGACGTCGGTGCCGGCGCGATCGTCCGCCTCGATCAGCGACACGCCGTCGGCGCCGCGCGCGATGGCGGCGGCGGTCGGAGGATCGTCCCGGTCGCCGCGGCTGCGGAGAGCCCAGTAGAGCGCGCTGGCGAGCGCGAAGGCGCCGCCCGGATAGAGCGTCCCGTAGACGTCCGTCGACGCGAGCTGGATCATCAGCGCGGTCGGCCCGGGGCCGCGCTGGTCGGCGATCGCCCATTGGGTATAGCCGAAGTAGGAGCCTCCCCAGGTGCCGATCCGGCCGTCGTACCACGCCTGCCGGGCGATCCACGCGAGCGTGGCGATGCCGTCGCCGCGCTCGTCGAGGAAGGGGCGGTGCCGTCCACCGGATTCGTAGCGGCCGCGCGTGCCCTGGATCACCACCGTGTAGCCGCGCGCCGCCCACAGGTGGCCCACGCTGGACGCGAACGCCCGGGTCCGGAACGTGTGGTCGTAGGGCAGGCGTACGAGGATCGTCGGCCACTGGCCCGCTGGCTGCGGGTGGTAGACGTCCGCCACCAGACGAACGCCGTCGGGCGTGGTGAGGGCGACCGATCGTTCGATGCGCACCGCGAACTCGGCCCCACGGGCGTCGACGAGCGCGGCCAGCACCCGTGCACCGAGCGCCGGCCAGGGCACGAGGAGCGCCGCCGCGAGCAGGACCGCAGCGACCGAAGCGCCGACGCCGGCGAGCCGCTTCACCGGGGCGGGCGCGTGGCGTGGTAGTGCCCGACCGTCGCGATGAACGACGCGAGCACCACGTGGAACACGCTGGGGATCGTGCCCGGCCCGAGCCACCGGCGCTCCGGATGCCACGCCATGGTCAGCGCGTAGCGAACGACCATGGCCGCGGCGTAGACGAAGGCGACGCCGATCAGCGCACGGCCGAGTCGCGGCCGCCGCGGCAGGACGAGCACGCCGCTCCCGCGCAGGAACCCCGCGCACACGATGGCCTGCACGATGAGAATGGCGAGCTGCGACGGCAAGAGAAGCGGATACGGCAGGAGCCCCGAGTACCAGTGCGCCATGCCCGGGAGGAACGAGACGTCGGCGAAGGCCACGAGGGCCTGGCCGGCCACGCGCAGAAGGAAGAGCGCGGTCAGGAGCGTGAGGACGATCGCGTACGTGGCGGTGTCCGCGCGCGTGCTCGTCAGCCCTGCGTACCGCCTTCGCGCTGCTTGCGCAGGAAGTCCTCGACCTCTCGCATCAGCTTCTCCGGGTCGAGCTCCTCGCCCGAGAGGGGTTGCGGCTCCTCGTCGGTCGCGGCGTCGTACTCCTGCTCGAGCTGCTTGACGTGCTCTCGGGTGGCGCGGTCGCGCGCCACCGCTCGATCGCATTGTTTGCGAAAGTCTTCGATGGCCTCGGCGAACTGGGACATGTCCGGGCTCAGGTTGAGCAGGCGCGCGACGTACGTCACCAGGGCCTGGATCGCCGCCGGATTCTCGGAGCCTTGCAGATAGTGAGGCGCTTGCCCCATGAAGCCGACGTGCTCGATCCCGCGCTTCTCCGCCGCGTCCAGGACGACCGAGGAAATGCCGGTCGGACCTTCGTAGGTCGGACGACGATAGATACCCCAGGCCTCGAGCAGTGACCGCGAGGCGCCGTCGGTGCAGCGGCCGGTGACCCGGACGGGACGGGTATGCGGCGCCCCCGCCAGGAGCGCCCCCAGCGAGACGATCCGCCTCACCCCACAGCGCTCGGCCACGTCGAGGAACGCCTTGGTGTAGGTGCGCCACTTCTGATGGGGCTCCGGGCCCGAAAATAGGAGGAGGCCGTTCCGCCCGTCCCCGGGATTCCACGCGAAGAACTCGCTCCTCGGCCAGTGGATGTCGCGGTCGCCATCATCCCGCAGCTTCACCTCGGGCCGTTCCTGGGTGAACACGAAGAACTCTTCGGGATCGATCCGGGCCACCCGCTCGGCCGGGAGGTCGCGGACCAGGTGCTTCAGGGCGCCCGTCGCCGCCCGGCCGGCATCGATCCATCCCCCGAACGCCATGACCAGCGTCGTCAGGTTCGCGGACGGCTCGTGGTCGAACTCTACGTTGTCCATGCTCCATCCTCCCACTGCATCCTACGTCTCAGAAGCTCGGCTTGGTTGCAAATGGCGTCAACTGCAGCTCGTGCGTCCAGCAGGACCTGTCCTGGGTGTGCAGGTAGTAGAAGGCCTCGGCGATCTTCACGGGATTCATCACCACTTCGGGATGCTGCTGGGCCCTGGGCAGCGCTCGGGTGCCCGGCGAGTCGATCACGCCGTCGATCACCACGTTGGCCACGTGGACGCCGTGCTCGGAATACTCTTCCGTGAGCACCTGAGCCAGCGTGCGCATCATGACGCGCGGATAGTACAGCGACTGGCCGGTCAGGCGTTTGCGGCCGCGCAACGAGAACTGGTTGTTCGAGATCAGGAACGAGCCGCGGCCGCGCCGGCGCATGGCCGGCAACACTTCCTGGGCGACCAGGAAGGGCCCGCGGCTGGCGATGTGCTGGGCGGTCTCGAAGATGTCGACGGGAACGTGCTCCAGCAGCTCCTTGTCGGGCGGCAAGTCACGGCCCTCCAGATACCCGGCGTTGTAGACCAGCACCTCCGGGTCGCCGACGTCCGTCCGGATCGTGGCGAACGCCCGGGTGATGGACTCGGGCGACACCAGGTCCAGCTCGACGATCATGCTCTGGCCGCCCTGCTCGACGATGGCCTTCTCCAGCGCCGAGGCATTGGCGGCACGGCGCGTGGTCAGCACGACCAGGAACCCCTCCCTGGCGAACTTCTGGGCGATGGCGCCGCCGACGCCCCATCGAACGCCGACGGGGATCTCGCGGTCGTCGAGCGCCTTGCCGTGCGCCAGCTTGGTGTTGCGTCCATCGGCCTGCCATTTGGAGGTCGCCCCCACTACGACGGCGACCGGTTTGCCGGCTGAGCTCATAGGGAATTCCTCGCTGGAGCGTTCTCGCTTGACGCCCGCTCCATCCGTGCGGTACCTAGACGTGACCGGAGCTGGGGATGCGCCTCGCGGGGAAAGGCCACGCGCGTATGGCAGAACTCGATCTTCGGCGGCATCTGGAGCAGTACAAGTTTTACCACACCATTCCGCTGACCGACGACCTCGCGACGCCCGGCACCCACGGCGCTTCGGCACGTTCGACGTGCTCATCTTCGCGAACGTGCTGTACCACCGTTCGCTATCCGTTTCGCGCCTTCCAGATCCTCGCCGAGCTCGCGAATCCGCAGGCCACGCTGATCGTGAAGACCGGGGAAAGTCCCTACGATCCGACGAGCTGCACGTTCTTCAACCGGAAAGGGCTGACCGATTCACTGTCTACTCGTGCCAGTGGACCTTGTCCCACCCCTCCAGATCGGTCACGCCACCCGGCGGGTCGGCCGGCGGTGGGAGCTGGCCACCGTTGTAGAGTCGGGCCGCGTTCGAGCAGAGCACCTTGGCCCGCGCGTCCGGGGCCAGGTGTCCCAGGTCCTGGGCGATGAACCGGGTCGCCCCCGGCCAGATGCAGGCGCTGTGGGGATAGTCGTTGGACCACATAAAAGTCTCGTGCCCATACTCCGGTAGCAGCCGGCAGCCGACCGTGTCCTGAATGAACGCGCCGTAGACCTGCCGGTTGATGTACTCGCTGGGCGGACGGGGAATGTCGCGCTGCCGCCCCAGACCCATCGCCGACGGCGGGAAGCTCATCTGGTAGTAGTCGAACTCCTGGGCGAAGAACGGGATCCATCCCACGCCGGCCTCCGCGAGCACCAGGTTCAGGCCGGGGTAGCGCTCGAAGACTCCCGCCGCCACCATGTTGCCCGCGGCCTTCATGCAGTCCCACTTGTGGCCGGCCGCGCCGTCGGGCATGAGCCCGCTGCGCCCCTGGGGAGAGAACTTCATCTTGCCCGGGCCCGAGTTGATGTGCAGATTGACCGACATCGCCAGGTCCTGGCAGGCGGCCCAGAATCGTTCGTAGTGGTCCGATCCGTAGAGCAAGTCCTCCGCCGGAACCAGCCCGATGGTCGCTCCTCGCAGGCCGCCCTTGCGACACCGCTCGAGCTCCTGCACCGCGTGCTCGACGTTCCACAACGAGATCATGGCCAGACCCCAGAGCCGATGCGGCGCCACACTGCAGAACTCGATCAGCCAGTCGTTGTAGACGCGGCAGCACGCTTCTTCGAGCTCCGGGTCCCCCGTCACCCAGGCGGCACAGCCGCGGGTGGGATAGAGCACCTCGGCGCTGATGCTGTCGTAGGCCTGATCCTTCAACCGTTCATAGGGGTCCCAGCCACCGGCGCGCACGTTGCCGCCGGCGTCGCGATGGGGAAAGCGCGGAGCGCGGTCTCGGAAGGCCGGTGGCAGCCGCTTCTCCCAGAGGTCCGCCGGCTCCGTCATGTGCGAGTCGGCGGAGATCCGCTGCTCGCCGCTGATGGCGACGAGGGTCTGCTCGGCGACGGGGATATCACTGAGTCTCGGGAAGGGCATGGGGACCTCCGGTTGGCGCGTACTTTACCGAAGACCTGTCTCGTCGACAACCGCGGTCCTCTATGAAGGGCGCGCGGCGCCCGGCGGGCGAGCCAGCGTCAGGGGCGGCCGCTGGTCAGCGGGAAGCGCTGGCCGCGGCGAGTAACCACCGCCCCCTCGGGCGTGATGCGTTCGACCACCGTTTCGGCGTCGACCTTGTCCCCTTCCGCGTAGCGGCGACCGTCGATGAAGACCATGCGCTGCGCCGGCACGTCGGAGTAGACCACGACCTGAACTTGCAACCGTGGCTCCTCGACCGCCGCGGGCGGGGTGTTTTGCGGCGACGAGGCGCTCGTGGGAGGCGCGCTCGGGGTGGCGAGCGGGGTGACGGCCGCCGTGGCCGCGGCGGCCGGCGGCGACGCCGTTCGCGCCTCGATGACGGCGGTCGGCGACGACGCACGTACCGACGGATCGACCGCTACAGATGAC
>Ga0193725_1000179_pt1 | contig 21447 bp, 26 predicted proteins | sample H2a2metaG_FD_143058 | JGI IMG/M metagenome (GOLD analysis project Ga0193725, IMG submission 143058) | Soil microbial communities from a riparian zone of the East river system, Colorado, United States - H2a2 | ecosystem: Environmental > Terrestrial > Soil > Riparian zone | place: USA: East River... | reverse complement strand
CCATGCTCCACCTCCTGAGATCGGACGGTCCGTGGTCGCGAATATACCCCTGTCGCCCGGCCACCGCGACCGCGCGTTTTAGGACGGCCCCGGCCCGCGTCAGGGGAGGACGCGGTCACAGTGGGCGCGGGCCGCGCGTCTATGATGTGAGGCCCCGAGCCGTCCCGCGGCCGCGGGGCGTTCACGCAGATGATCGGGGCCCTGCGCGCGGCATTTCCCGACATGCGCGTGGACGAGCGCGAGACATCGCCGAAGGCGAGATCGTTGGCCACGTGGTGGATCGGGTCGGGCACCCACACCGGGGCGCCGTTCGGGGCGCTGCCGCCGAGCGGCAAACGGTTCGAGATGACCGACGAGCTGCGCGACGATCGGCCGCCGCCGCCCACCGCGGAGGCGATGCGAGCGCCAGGCCGGGCCCTGCGTCCGCAAGGGCATGATCGATCCCGCCAACCTCGTCTACACCGTGCACCCCGTTCGGGCTCAGCGCGATCCGACGCTCTGGCGCTACTACCGCGGCGTCGAGTCGGTGGACCGCGCGCTCGCGTTCTTCAGGAGCCACCCCGACTACGCGGCGCCCGAGTCCCTGGCCCGCGGCGTCCGTCGCGCCATCGAGACGGTCGGGATCGGCTAGCCGTTCTCGTTTTCTGCAGGCTGAATGAACCCTAGGATGTGGCCATCAAGGTCTCGTACGTAGAACTCTCTGCCATACGGCATGCTCCTGAGCGGGACGGAGAACGCGGCGCCTGCGGATGCGAAACTGGACGCAAGGGCTTCTGCGTCTCTGACAGCAAAGCAAGCATCCAAGTGCTCGGCCGCTTCGAACGCCGTCTGATCACGCTCCGGTCGAGCCGCGCACTGCAAGTGGATGCGGCAGCCGTCGCGGAGTATCCCGACGTAGAATCCGTCGTAGTCGAACTCGATCTCGAAGCCGAGCTGGTCTCGATAAAAGGAAAGCGAACGGCCCAGGTCGGGAACGCGAAACACCGGCGCGACGTACGTCAGTTGTCCTGGCTTCTCGCTCATCATTCCCGGCCCACCCAGTACATCGGCCGGCGTCTGAGATTCATCACCGCGAGGACTCGGACGCCAGTCGGGTTGATCTTGTACAGGAGGGCGTAAGGAAATCGGCGGACAATCCGACGACGAACGTCGCCACGGAGGATGGTGCCGGCTTCGGGGTGCGCCTGGATAAACTGAAGGGTCCGGTCGATTTCCTGAAGGAAGGCGGCGCCAAGCCCGGCCTCCTCGCGCTCGTAGTACTGGCCCGCCTCGTTCAGCTCATGGTCGGCGAACCGGTGGAACTCCAGCTCGCCCATTCATTTCAGTCTTGATCGAGCGTCCCGAAGCACGTCGGCCGCGAGCCGGCCCGAGCCGGGTGCCGAATCCCATGCTGCGTCGCGGCGATCGGCTTCCTCCCCCCAGAGGCGCTCATTCTCCTCGACCGAGAGAGATTCAAGGCTCTCGAGTAGCTTCTTGGCCAATCGCGCCCGCGCCTGAGGGTCAAGCCTCAGGACTTCGGCTTCGATGTCGTCGATACTCATGCGCCGATTCTACTCCCGTCCGGGCATGTCTCGTCGGTCCAACGGCGGCGCTCAACGGCCGTTGGGCGAGCAACGCGAGCCGGAGACTCGCAGTAGTCACTCGTTAAACAGCGCACGAAACCAGGACGGCCATCTTCATCGTCTGTTTAGAGCGAGTCAACAAACTGTATCGCCTTCGCAAGGTCCCAGCCAGTGCGCTCTCTCACGAGTTTAATCGCTTGGATCTTCTTACCTTCGCGGATCATGCTGCGCACCTGCCCCCACTCTTCAGACGGGTCCGGTTGCCCGCAGTGGGGGCACGTTCTGGCCTCGCTGCTCACCTTTCCGCCACAGCATTTGCATATCTCCAAGTTGGGCATTCTGAGCCTCCTCGGCCTCCTGGCTCCTGTCTCTGGGGTGACCCAGCGCCGTTGAGTGAGTACGCCGGTCCTCGGTCCGCCCCCAGCACGGAGTAAAGGATGTCTCACCTTGAACGGCGCACGCTCCTTGTCGCTCCCCGCGGTCCCGGATCACCCACAAACCGCCGCACGAGAACGTGGGTGATCACGGTTTCTCCGCCACGGGCGACACGGAATCGTCCCAACCATCTGCTATAAGCGTCTTCACCTTGCCATAAAAGCAACGCTTGTAGTCATCGTAACCAACTTCGTGAGCGACCTCGACGTGCCTTTTCAGGGCGCCGCCTTTGCCGCAGTTCAGACCGCAAACATTGCACATGACTCCGTGACCTGACCGAACGACGCCCCTCTTCCGTCTTGCCATAACGACTCCTCTTGATTGCTCGTAGATCGAACCTCGGCTGTCTGACTACAATTCGGTCTCGCGCTGGCTCGGTCTACGTAATGCGGACGAACCCGCGGTACGTCGCAGCGTAGCGCGCTCCCATCGGGGACTGGGGTCGTAGGGAATGGACTTGTGCGGCTGTCGTTTGCGCGCGATCGGGCGGAACTACCAGTGCTCGTGCTGTCGCGCGAGACTCGCAGCATCGGATATTTCGTCACGTTGCGCGGACCTTGCGGCGCGTGTGGAATTCATGCCCGAAGATGGTATGTACGTATGGGACCATCGGCGCCCCTGCCCTCGGCAGGGATCATAGGTATCATCGCCCGCTACCGCAAGGTTGGATTTGGTCGCGGGGGCGGGGGCTGGAGCGTGAGGGCCATGGCGGCGGCGACGAGGGGGCCGAGGGCCGCGATGCCGAAGAGGACTCCGCCGGTGAGCGCGGCGATCTCGGGGGTGGCTGCGTTCGTGAGGCCGGTGGCGCTGGCCACGATGCCGGCGCCAGCGGAGCCGAAGGCGACCGCGAAGAGCTGAGCGCTCGGGATCATCGCGGCGCTGACCTCTTCTTCGCCCTCGCGGGCCGAGGCCAGCACGATCTTCGCGACGTGGGCCCAGCACACGCCGATCCCGGCGCCGACCACGGTCAGCGCGGCGGCGATGGCAGCCACCGGGCCGGGACCGATCGTGAGCGCGACGCCGGCGAGGCCGGCGGCCATGATCAGCGGCCCGGCCACCAGCGCCGCGCGGATCCGCTCCGGCGGCACCCGCGCCGAGAACAGCGAGGCGACGGACCACGCCAGCGACTGGAGCGCGTAGAAATACCCGGCGGTGGCCGGGGCCACGTGGTGGGTCACCTGGGCGAGCAGCGGGATGAACACGCTGGTCGGGCTGCCCGACCCCGCGATCAGGAAGATCATCGCGAACGACTTGCCGGTCGGCCGTCCGAACGCGAGCATGTCGGACGGAAAGAGCCGGTTCGTCGCGCGCCGGTCCAGGCGCATGGTGAGCGTGATCGCGAGCAGCGCGCCGAGCACGAGGGCCGCGCGGAGGGCCGCCGTTCTCGCGTTGGCGATGCTGGCCACGCAGAGCACGGCGGCGCAGATGAGCGACAGCCGCCCGAACGGCACCCGCGTCGGCTGGCGGCGCCGGGCGCGGCGCGGCAACAGCCACCACGAGACCACGGCGGGCGCGATGATGATGGGCACCATGCCCCAGAACGCGACGCGCCACAGACCCATCTGAGCCAGCACGCCGCCCGCGAACGGGCCGCCGATGGCGGCGATGCCCCACACGCTCGAGATCAGCGCGAGCCGGCCCGGCCACATCGGCTCGGGAAACAGCTCGCGCACCATCGCGTGCACGACGCCGAAAACGAGCCCGCCGCCCAGGCCCTGGATGGCGCGGCCGGCGACCACCACACCCATGGTCGGCGCCGAGCCGCAGGCCGCGGTGCCGGCGACCAGGATCAGCGTGGCCACGATGAGGGCCACGCGCGTGCCGAGCTTGCGCATGAGGACCGAGCTGCCCGCGCTGCCCACGATCGACGCGACCGCGTAAGCGGTGGCGGCCCACGCGTAGAGCGAGAGTCCGCCGATCTCCTTGACGACCGACGGCAGCACGGTGGCCGTGATGAACGCGTTGACGGCGGGACCGAAGATTCCCACGAGCACGACGATGGTCGGCAGCGCGTAGCCGTGCGCGTGCCGCGGCGAGGCCGACGCCGTCACTAAGTGGTGCGGATGGACGCGCGGCCCGATCCGCTCATCCGGCCATCCGCGCACCGCCGGTCAGCGCGCGCAGCTTGGCGCGGGCGCGGTCTCGCGGCAGATATTTCATGCCGCAGTCGGGCGCCGCGACCAGGCGCTCGGCGGGGACGCGCGCGAGGGCGGCCTCGATCCGGCGCGCCACCACGTCGGCGGTCTCGGGGGTGGGATCGGCGAGGTCGAGCACGCCGAGCACGATCGTCTTGGACGGGAGCGCGCCCAGCGCGGCGAGATCGAGCTTGGGCTGGGCGGCTTCGATCGAGACCGCGCGCGCGGCGCACCGGTCCAGCTCGGGCAAGAACGAGTAGCCGCTGGGCTTCTCCTTGACCGTGAAGGCGTAGCCGAAGCAGAGGTGAACGATCGTCGGCTTGGCGATGCCGGCCAGCGCGCGGTCGATCGCGCTCACCGCGTAGGCGCGGGCGCGCTCGGGAAACGCCTGCATGTACGGCTCGTCGAGCTGGAGCACGTCGACGATCGGCTCCAGCTCGCGCAGCTCCTCGTTGACGGCGACCGCGTAGGCCATGGCCAGGCGCTCGGGATCGCGGTAGTGCTCGTCCTGGGCGAGTTGGGCGAGCGTGAACGGCCCGGGGATCGTGACCTTGATCTTCCGCTCGGTGACCGAGCGCAGGAACCGCGCGTCACGCCCCAGCACCGATCGAGTCCGGCAGATCGGGCCCACCACGCGCGGCACCGGCGTGGGGCGGCCCGTGCGCGCGATCGCCGTGCCCGGACGCTCGAGGTCGAGGCCCTCCATCGCGGTCGCGAACTGGTTGAAGTAACTCTCGCGTCGCTGCTCGCCGTCGCTGACCGTGTCGATACCGGCGTCTGCCATGTCGCCCACGGCCAGCCGCACGGCGTCGTCCTGCGCCTCCTCGAGCCAGGGCGCGGCCACGCGCCAGATCTCGGGCGCGCGCACGCGCGGCACCCGCGCCGAGAGCTTGTCCCGGTCCACGAGCCAGTCCGGCTGCGGATAGCTGCCGACCACCGTCGTCGCGATCATTGGCTACACGTCGCGAACAGGACGCGCCCCGACCAGCGTACGGAGCAGCTCGATCTCGCCGACGTGGGTGTTGCTGTGGGAGACGCACACCTGGGTCAGCGCGCGCAGCACCGTCATCTCGCCGAGCGGCTTGACCGTGATGGTCTTGTCGAAGAGCGCGGGGTCGGCGCCGGCGAAGAACTCGTCGGTGCTGGCCCAGACCTTCCGCACGTACTCGCTCCACAGCTCGACGTCGTTGATGCGCAGCGCGTGCGCCTCCGCGGTCGGCATGCCCGTGCCCTGCGTGACCGGCGGCAGCCCGAGCTTCTCCGCGTACCCGCCCTCGGTCCACACGGGCGGTCGCCGGTTCTGGATGACCCAGCGCACGACCCCGTCCTCGGTGCGCACGACGTGCCAGACCACCCACGCGATCGAGTTCGCCTGGGGATGGGGCACCATGTGTCGCTGCTCCGGCGTCAGCCCCTTCAAGCTTCCGTCCAGCGCCTCGTGCAAGCGCTTCAATTCCAGGTGCACCAGCTCGGCTGCGGTCATCGACGTCTCCTCCGATCCCCGCTCTCGTCCATGGCGGGCGCCGACCACTATACCCGCTTCGAATCATCCATCGCGCTCGCGCGAAACAGCTCGTTCGCCCCCTCTCCTTTCGGTAAGATCCACGTGTGCGTGAGGTCGCGATCGGCCCGGGGTTCGAGAGCTGGCAGGCGGCGGCGCGTGCGCTCCTGGGCGAACACGTCTCTCCGGGCGAGGTTGGCTTCCGGGAGAGCGGCGTCGATGCCCCCGCGCCCGCGATCGACGGCGGGGACACCGGCATCCGTGTCCCGCGCCGGTTCGTCGATCTGGCTCGAGCCGTCGCGCCACATCGAGATCCCGCGCGCTGGCATCTGCTGTACTCGGTCCTGTGGCGGCTCGTTCACGACAACCGCGAGCTGCTCGAGACGGGAGATCCCGACGTCGCGCGCCTGCTCGCGATGGAGGCCGCCGTCGGCCAGGGTCGCGACGTCATCGGCGCGGGACCGTTCGTCCCCGCGGGCCGAGGGCTCGACGAGCTGGTGTCGGCGGCGGCGCGCTGCACGGGCTGTGATCTCTACCGACATGCCTCGCGCACGGTGTTCGGCAAGGGGCCGGCGGACGCCCGCGTGGTCCTGGTCGGCGAGCAGCCCGGCGATCAGGAAGATCGGGAGGGCGCGCCGTTCGTCGGTCCAGCCGGTGAGGTGTTCGATCGGGCCCTGGCCGAGGTGGGACTGCCCCGCGAGCGGCTCTACGTCACCAACGCCGTGAAGCACTTCAAGTTCGTGCCGCGCGGCAAGCGGCGTATCCACCAGACACCGGCGGCGGCCGACATCACGGCCTGCCGCCCATGGGTCGAGGCGGAGCTGGCGCTAATCAAGCCGGAGATCCTCGTGTGTCTCGGCGCCACCGCCTCGCGAGCGCTGCTCGGGTCAGACTTCCGGATCATGCGCGATCACGGCCGGTTCATCCACACTCCGTGGGCGCCGCGGACGATGGCCACCCTCCATCCGTCCGCCGTCCTGCGCGGCGAGGACGAGCCGGCCCAGGCCCGCCTCTACGCCATGCTCCGCGACGATCTGAAGCTGGTGGCCGACTCGCTCTCCTGACCGACATGGGGGGCTCCGGGCGCCCCCCAGGCCCCCCATTGGCGGCTCGGGACGCCCCGGCAAAGCCGTGGCGCCCCTCGTTACCGGGACGGGCTCTCAGCAACGCAGGTACAATCCCCCCCATGCTTCAGAGCACCCGAGACCTCCGAGTCGACAGCTTTCGCCCACTGATCTCACCCGCGGTCCTGCTCGACGAGCTGCCCCTCAGCGAGGAGGGATCGGCGACGGTCGCCCGCGCGCGTCAGGAAGTCAGCCGGATCCTCGACGGCCAGGACGACCGGCTCGTGGTGATCGTGGGGCCGTGCTCCATCCACGACGCGGCCGCCGCCCGCGACTACGCCGGGCATCTCAAGGCCCTCAGCGACCGGCTGGCCGCGGACCTCCGCATCATCATGCGCGTGTACTTCGAAAAACCGCGCACGACCGTGGGATGGAAGGGCCTCATCAACGATCCGCGCCTGGACGGCAGCTTCAAGATCAACGACGGCTTGCGGCTGGCCCGCCGCCTGCTCCTCGACTTCGCCGAGCAGGGACTGCCCGCCGGCTGCGAGTTCCTCGATCCGATCTCGCCGCAGTTCACGTCCGACCTCGTGAGCTGGGGCGCCATCGGAGCGCGCACCACCGAGAGCCAGGTGCATCGCGAGCTGGCGTCCGGGCTGTCGATGCCGGTCGGGTTCAAGAACGGCACGGACGGCGGCGTTCAGATCGCCATCGACGCCGTGCGCGCGGCCGCGCATCCCCACAGCTTCCTCGGCGTCACCGAGCAGGGACTGTGCGCCATCGTGAACACGCGAGGCAACGCCTCTTGCCACGTGATCCTGCGCGGCGGCCAGACCGGTCCGAACTACGACGGGGCCAGCGTGCAGAAGACGCTCAGCGCGTTGCGCGACGCCAAGCTCGCGGCCCGCCTCATGATCGACACCAGCCACGGCAACAGCGAGAAGGACCACCGGCGCCAGCCCCTGGTCGGCCACGAGATCGCCGCTCAGGTCGCCCAGGGTGAGATGGGAATCTTCGGTGTGATGATGGAAAGCTTCCTCGTCGACGGCCGCCAGGACCTTCGCGAGGGCGTCCCCCTCGTCTACGGCCGGAGCATCACCGACGCCTGCATGAGCTGGGAGGCGACGGTGCCCATGCTCGAGGAGCTGGCCGAGGCCGTCCGCTCCCGCCGGAACGCCGCGCGGTAGTAGCGCGCGCTACGTTCGGGCTGCGGGGGTGAGGGCCGGCGACGGCTCGTCGCCGGCCGGGCGACCGCGGCCGACCTGGGTGAGGATCCACGCGTAGTCGAAGGCAGCCTCGTGGAGCGCGTCGTAGCGTCCCGACGGCCCGCCGTGTCCGGAGTCCATGTCGATCTTGAACAGCAGCGCGCGATCGTCGGTCTTGACCGTCCGCAGCTTGGCCACGTACTTCGCGGGCTCCCAGTACATGACCTGACTGTCGTTGAGCGACGTGCGGATGAGGATCGTCGGATACGCCCGAGGGCCCAGGTTGGTGTAGGGGCAGTAGCGCTTCATGGTCTCGTAGAACGCGGGCTCCTTCGGGTTGCCCCATTCCTCGAACTCGCCGACCGTGAGCGGCAGCGACTCGTCGAGCATGGTGTTGATCACGTCGACGAAGGGCACGCGCAGCTCGGCGGCGTGATAGAGGTCGGGACGCAGGTTCAGCACGGCCCCGATCAGGAGACCGCCCGCGCTGCCGCCCTCGATCACCAGCCGCTCGGCCGAGGTGTGGCCGCGCGCGATCAGCTCCTCGGTGGCCGCGATGAAGTCCGTGAACGTGCGCGGCTTGTGGTGCAGCCGCCCCGCGTCGTGCCAGCGCTTGCCGAGCTCGCCGCCCCCTCTGATGTGCGCGATGGCCACGGTGACCCCGCGGTCGAGCAAGCTCAGGCGGTTCGACGAGAACGACGCGGGATAGGCGATGCCGTAGGCGCCGTAGCCCACCAGCAGCATCGGGCTGGTGCCGTCGCGGGGCGTGTCGGCTCGGGCCACCAGCGAGATCGGCACGCGGGTGCCGTCGTCCGCCGTCGCGTACAGGCGCTCCGAGCGATAGTGCGCGGGATCGTAGCCGCCCAGCACCTCGGTCCGCTTGAGCAGCGTGAGCGTCCGCCGCGCCGTGTCGTAGTCGAACACCGAGGGCGGCGTGATCAGCGACTGGTAGCGGAAGCGGTAGACGGGGGTGACGAACTCGGCGTTCGGCTCCGGGGCGACGTCGTACGTCGGCTCCGGGAAGGCGACGTGATGGAACCCGCCCGTGGCCGTCTCGGTCACGCGCAGGCGGATCAGCCCGTCCTCGCGCTCGTGGACGACGTGGTGATGCGCGAAGACGTCGACGTCCTCGAGCATGACGTGCTCGCGGTGCGGGATCAGCTCCCGCCAGCTTCGCCGCCCGGGGTCGCTGACCGGCGCGATCACCAGCCGGAAGTTGCGGAGCCCGTCGCCGTTGGTGCGGATGTAGAAGACGTCGCCCGCGTGGTCGACGTCGTACTCGTGGTCCTTCTCGCGTGGCGCGATCATCGTCCACGTCCCGCTCGGTTCGTCGGCGGGCAGATACCGGACCTCGGCGCTGGTGAAGCTGCGCGACATGCTGAACAGGAATCGACGACTGCGCGACCGCCAGATTCCCAGCCGGAACAGCTCGTCCGTCTCCTCGTAGAGCAGATCGTCCGTGGGATCGCCGAGCCGGTGGCGGTACAGACGATAGGGACGCTTGGCGTGATCCTCGAGGACGTAGAAGAGCGTGTCGCCGTCGGCCGACCACGCGAGCGTGCTGACCTTGTCGATCCGGTCGGCCAGCACCTCGCCGGTGACGAGGTCCTTGACGTAGAGCGTGTAGTCGCGGGCGCCGGTGAAGTCGAGCGAATAGGCCAGCCGCCGGCCGTCGTCGCTGACCGCGTACGCGCCGAGGGCCAGGAACTCGTGGCCTTCGGCAAGCTGGTTGAGGTCGAGCGTCACGGCCTCGGGGGCCTCCGGCGTGCCGGCCTTGCGGCAATGGATCGGGTACTGCTTCCCCTTCTCGGTCCGGGTGTAGTAGAGATACCCGTCCCGCCGGAAGGGGACCGTGGAGTCGTCCTCCTTGATGCGCGCCAGGATCTCCCGGTAGAGGGTCTCCTGGAGCTTGACCGTGGGCTCCATCACCGCGTCGGTATAGGCGTTTTCGGCTCTGAGATAGGCCGTGACCTCGGGATCGTCCCGCTTCCGCAGCCAGTGGTAATCGTCCTCGCGAATGTCACCGTGGACGACCTCGACCTTCGGGACGCGCTCGGCGACGGGGGGCTTGGGGAGGGAGGTCTCGATTGGCACCCGGACAGTATCCCTCCGCCCGGGGAAAACGGCTACGTGGGGCAGAGCCGCGCGAAATGGGCGATCGCGCGGTGTTCGGACGGCCGAAGCGGTAGTTGAAGTTGCGGTCCGCTCCGTCGTCGAGCGCGGCCACCGCACGTCCTTGACGCCGTGGCGACGCTCCAGGAGCAATCTCAGAATACGCACGGACGTCGACGTCTCGCCGGTGACGCCGATGGTGGCGCCGTGAAGTGTGTCGAGCGGATGATGACTCCACACGTGGACCGATCCGGTCGCGCCCGCGGTGGCGATCCCGAACGGCAGCAGGTCGACGGCGTCGCCGAGGGCGAGCGCGTCGGCCAGCGAGAGCAGGCCCGCGTCCAGCTCGCCGCGCAGCATCACCGCTCCCAGTGCGCTCGGCATCATCGGGATCAGCTCGGCACCCTCGAAGCACGCGAAGAAGGGCTCGGAGTTGAGATAGGGCAGGGAGCCCACGCGCGGCGGCGTCGTCACCGCGTCATCGTACTACGCAGGATCGCCCCGCCCGATGCGTGACGCGTCCCGAATAGGGCGCACCAATTTGTAGTCCGTTGATTTTCCGATAGCATCGGGAACGCCGCGACCGGCCGACTCGTCGCCCGGCAAGGAGACCTCATGCGATCGATCTCGCGACTGCTCGCCGTGTTCCTCCTCGTCTTCGTCGCTGCCGGCGTTGGGCTCGCCCAGGACAAAGGGGCCAAGCTCCGCTTCGGCGTCGGTCCCCTCCAGCCCACGCCGTCGGAGACCAAGAAGGCCTACGAGCCGTTCTTCGCCCACGTGGCCAAGCAGCTCGGGCGCGACTTCGATCTCGTGGCCACCACGGACTGGGCCGGCATCTCGGTCGCGCTCGCCAACGGCCAGGTCGACCTCGCGTGGATGGGGCCGTGGGGCTACATCCTGGCCAACGACGATTCGGGCGTGCGCGCGATCGCGACCGCGAAGTACGACGGCAGGCCGATCTATCACGCGATCGTGGTGTGCGGGCCGGGCAAGGTGAAGTCGTGGCCGGAGGGCGCCAAGGGCAAGCGCGTGTCGTTCGCCGACGTGGGCTCCACCTCGGGCTGGCTCATCCCGACGGCGTGGTTCAAGACCAAGGGCATCAACCCCAAGGAGTATTTCGCGTACTCCGACGGGGCCACCCACGCGGCCAACGAGATCTCGGTGGCGAGCGGGCAGGTCGACTGCGCCACCGACTTCGACCGCAACCGCAACGCCATGATCGAGGGCGGCCGGCTCGAGCGGAACGCGACCGAGGTGGTGTGGACGTCCGACCCATTGCCCAACGACGCCATCGCGGTGCCGAAGACCTTCGATCCCGCCCTGGCCCGACGCATCCAGCAGATGCTGGTGGAGATCACCGACGCCCAGGCCAAGACCATGCTGCCCAACCACTACACCGGGTTCGTGGCCGCCGGCCACGAGAGCTACAAGATGATCGAGGACGCGGGCATCCTCGTCGGCCGCATCAAGAAGAAATAGCGTCCATGATTCCCGCCGTGGCCGGCGGCCGCGAGTATCCCGAGCCCGTGGTCGGCTGGCTCAGCGGACGGCGCTGGCGCTTCGTGGCCGTCCTCGTGCTGCTCGCGGCGTTCTATTCCGTGAGCTGGCAGCTGGCCCGCGTCGATCCCGGCAAGCTGATGACCGGGTTGCCCAAGATGGCGTCGTGGGCGGCCAAGGCGTGGCCGCCCGCCACCGACGAGCTTTCGGTGCTCTTGCAGCGCACCGCGGAGACCGTGGCCATGGCCGCCATCGGCACCACCGTGGCCGCGCTGCTGGCCCTGCCGCTCTGCGTGCTGGCCGCCCGCAACATCACCCCGAGCCTCGCCCTCTACTATCCGGCGCGCTGGTTCCTGAACGCCCTGCGCGGCATCGATTCGTTCGTGTTCGCGCTCCTGTTCGTGGCCGCGGTCGGGCTCGGCCCGTTCGCGGGCGTGCTCGGGATCGCCCTGCACACGTGGGGCAGCACGGCCAAGCTGTGGGCCGAAGCGATCGAGAACATTCCGCCGGGGCCGATCGAGGCCGCGGCGGCGACCGGCGCCTCGCGGCTGAAGGTGGTGGCGTTCGCGCTGCTGCCCGACGTGGGACCGAGCATGGTGTCGGTCGGGCTCTTCTGGTGGGAGTTCAACGTCCGCGCGTCCACCGTGCTCGGCGTGGTGGGGGCGGGCGGCATCGGCCAGGAGCTGAAGAACTCGATGGACCTGCTGTTGTTCCCGCGGCTCCTCACCATCATCGCCATCATCCTGGTCACGGTGACCGTGATCGATCACACGAGCGAATGGCTGCGGCGCCGTCTGGAATGACCGACCTCGGAATGAAGGGCGTGATCGTCCACGCCCGCGGCCTCACCAAGCGGTATCCTCCGGATGTGGCCGCGCTCATCGACGTGTCGTTCGACGTCCATCGCGGGGAGATGGTCGCGGTGCTGGGACCGAGCGGCGCCGGCAAGACCACGCTGTTCCGCTGTCTCACCCGCCTCACCCGACCGGACGCGGGCACGGTGTCGGTGGCCGGCCGCGAGGTGTCGTCCGCGGAGGGACGCGCGCTGCGGACCGCGCGTCACGACATGGCGCTGATCTTCCAGCAGTTCAACCTGATCCGCCGCCTCACCGCGCTCCAGAACGTGCTGGTGGGCCGGCTGCCCCAGGTGCCGACGTGGCGGGTGCTCACGCGCTGTTTCGCGCGGGCCGACCGGCAGCTCGCCCTGCGCTGTCTCGACGCGGTGGGACTGCTCGACAAGGCGGACGCGCGGGCCGACCAGCTCTCCGGCGGACAGCAGCAGCGCGTGGCCATCGCGCGCGCGCTCGCCCAGGACGCCAAGGTGATCCTCGCCGACGAGCCGGTGGCGAGCCTCGATCCCGAGTCGGCGGCCGGCGTGCTCGGCTGCTTGCGCGCGGTCGCCTCCGCGGGTGTGGCGGTGATCGCGAGCCTTCACCAGGTGCACCTCGCGGTCGCGTACGCCGACCGCATCCTGGCCCTGCGCGCGGGACGGCTCGTCGAGGACGCGCCGGTGGCGGGCGTCGACGCGCGGGCCATCGAGCAGATCTACGAGCGCGACGGGGTCGGCGCGACGGAGTCGCGCGCGTGAGCGACCATCCGCACGCGGCGCCGTCCTCCGCCGACGTCGAATGGGACGCGGGCGACCTCGGCTGCGGCGAGCTGGTGCTCGAGTTGCGTCTGCGTCTCTCGGCGATGCGCCCGGGCCAGGTCTTGCGGCTGACGTCTCGTGATCTCGGCGCGCCGGAGGATCTGCCCGCGTGGTGTCGCATGACCGGTCACACGCTGGTCTCGCAGCAGCATCCCGTGTATCTCATCCGTAGACCGTAGTGCGAGCCGCAGGACGTCGCGGGGCTGGGGCCCCGCCGTCCGAGGCGAACCTACGAAAGGAGCACTGACATGGCCAATCGGTTTTGCGTGAGCCTCACCCATGCCAAGGACAACAGCGACAAGGCCACCGTCGCCTTCGTGGTCGCCAACGCGGCGGTCGGCTCGGGCAAGGAGACGCTGGTGTTTCTCAGCGTCGAGGGTGTGCGGCTGGCCCAGAAGGGGTACGCGAGCGATATCCGCGAGGAAGGGTTCGCGCCGCTCGCCGAGCTGATGGAGAACTTCGCCAAGGCGGGCGGATCCATCTACGTCTGCTCGCCGTGCTTCAAGAAGCGCAAGCTCGACGAGAACAACCTCGTTGCCGGCGCGGCGATCGTCGGCGGGGCCAAGCTGGTCGAGTTTCTCTCTGACGGGAGTGCTTGCGTCAGCTACTGACTCGCATTTGAACGCGCGAGGCGGCGGGGCCTGTCACCGGGGTGGCCCCACCGGCGAGGCTCCGTCACCCGTTCGCCCGAATCGCAGTGCTTCGCACTGCGGGCGGGACGAAGGGGTCCCACTTTGCCTCGTCGGTGGGGCCACCCCGGTGCCACCCGCCGGGAGAGCGCACGACGAGGAATAGGATGGAGTTTGCGTGATGCAACCGGTTGAGCGACATCTCCTCGTCCCTGATGCCAGTTTCGACGGCGGGGATCTCGATTGTGGGAACGGGCTCTTGTTGTTGATTCGGCAGCATATGGATCCGCTGGAGCGGGGGGAGTTACTGGAGTTCCGGTCGACGGAGATTTCTGTGGAGGAGGATTTTCCGGCGTGGTGTCGGATGACCGGGAATGAGCTGGTGTCGTGGACGAAGCGGGGGCGGGAGCGGAGTTTTCTCGTGTGCAAGGGGGCGCTGGCTGAGCGGCGGGTGGGTGAGACCTCGCGGCGGTCCGCGGCGGTCGCCGCTTCGCGCGTCGTTGACGTCGTGATTCCTGCCGCGCTGCCGCCGCCGGGTCCGGCGGTGGGCATTCCGGCGCTCGCCGTGATGGGGATCGGGAGTTGGCCGCGGCCGCGGTGGATGCTTCAGGCGATCCATGAGCATGTCGAGGGGCGGCTCGATGATCGGGAGTTCGAGGCCACGGCGCAGGACGCGGTGCGGCTGGCGGTGGACGCGCAGGTGCGGGCGGGCGTCGACGTCGTCACCGACGGCGAGCAGCGGCGCGACAACTACGCGAGTTTCGTGGGCGGGCTGCTCGACAACTGTCAGCTGATCCCGCTCACCGATTTGCTTCCGCTGGTCGACGATCCGGAGGAGTTCGCGGCCGAGCTGCGCTCGCTCGACGTGCCGGCGTCCGAGGTCCGGCACCCGGCGGTGTTCGGCCCGCTCGGACGGAGCCGACCGCTCGCCGTCCACGAGCTGGCGTTCGCGCGCACGCTGACCGACCGGCCCGTGAAGGTCGCGATCCCCGGCCCGTACCTGCTCACCCGCACGATGTGGATGGAGTGCATTTCCGATCGCGCGTATCGCTCGCGCGAGCACCTGGCGGAGGACGTGGTACGGGTGCTGCGCGAGGAGCTGGCCTTCCTGCTGGCCGAGGGGGCGCCGCTGGTCCAGCTCGACGAGCCGGTGCTCAGCGAGGTGGTGTTCTCGGGGGGGCACAATACCCGCAGCTTCATGTGCGGGGCGCTCGGCGAGAAGCGCGGCGCGGCCGAGGAGCTGGCCTTCGCGCGCGAGCTGCTCGAGCTGACGCTCGCGGACCTGCCGCGCGAGCGGCTCGGCGTCCACGTGTGCCGCGGCAACTGGACGCGCGACGAGCGCGCCGCCCTCGCCGGCGACTATCGCCCGCTGCTCCCGCTGCTCGCGAGCCTTCCCGTCGGCACGCTCTTCCTGGAGCTCGCCACCCCGCGCGCGGGAGAGCTGGACGTGTTGCGCGAGCTCCCCAACGCGATGCGGATCGGAGTCGGCGTGGTGAACCAGAAGCACGAGCGCGTGGAGTCCGTCGACGAGGTCGTCGCGCGCGGCCGGCGCGCGGTGGAGGTGTTCGGCGCCGAGCGCGTCCTGCTCACGCCCGATTGCGGCTTCGCCACCTTCGCCGACAACCCCGTGGCCTCACCCCGCGTGGCCGAGGCCAAGCTGGGCGTCATCGCGGAAGCCGCGAGGATCCTCCGCCGCGGCTGAGCCCGCACCCGCGGGCCGCGGTGGTCCGGGCTGGGACTCGTTCAGCAGCCAAGCTGGATGGCCAGATGAGGCGTTGTCGGCGGCGCGAAGCTCGCCGAGTTTCTTTCCGACGGGAGCGCTTGCGTTGGCTACCGATCGTTGCGCGAGGCGCGGTGGGGCGAGCGGGGGTGGGGGCCGGTCGACGATCCGACTGACCGGCAGGGCGACGGAGTGCGCGCTCGCTTCGTGAACCGTGGGAGAGCCGTTGACGCGTACACCACGGATCGCTGACCGGCCCCCACCCCCGCTCGCCCCACCGCGGCGGCCGTGGCTGAGCGCGGCCCTGATCGCTGATCAGTACGACCGTTTGTGGGTGCTGAGGACCGATCGCCGGCGGCCATTGCCGGACGGGGCCGACCGGATAGGCTGACGGGTATAGACTGACGGCGGCCCGTAGCCCCAACGCTGAGCCGAGGGAGAGGCACCGGAGAACAAATTGCGGAAACGGCAAGAGAACCGAGCAATCGCGGGACGCGAATCGGGCCGGGACACCATCGGGCTGCTGCGGTGTAACGCAGGTCTGCGTATCCCGCTCTCGAATTCTAGTTGGGCAGACTGAGATCCATGCGTCCCGAAGACCTTCCGCTCGACACCAAGCTGCTCGCCGAGCTAAAGGCGATGGCACACCGACATGACGTCTCGCCGCTCTTTCTGCGTAACTATTCGGCGGGCAAGCGCCACCCGATCTCAAAGCCGTTTCAGACGCTCGAGCAGGAGGCGCGTAGTCTTCTTAGTGCGGTATCCGATCAGGAAATATGTGAGCTAGCGCGGTGTATTACGGAAGGCTTCAGACGTCTTGAGACGCCGGTGATGCCGCTCACGGATCGAAATGACGCGGTTGCGCGCCTTGCTCCGACAATCGTTGAATGGCGGATTGCACTGCTGGGACGCGACTTCAGAGAGGTTGTTCGACTTAAACCGGCTAACGGAGAGGTGTTGAAGACGTATCCGGAGCTCGCACCCCTGCTAGATGACGACGACCTCTTGATCCTCGACGATCGATTCAAGCTCACCGACGGCACGATCCTCTACAAAGAGCACGCCCTGTACTACCATCAGTTTCTGCGAAAGAACTTTACCGCTGGCCCCAATTTCGACTTTCTTGGGCGGCTCGCGAACTATGTCGCTTCCTCAAACGGGAACACGTGCAGGGTCGCACTAGACCATTCGCGCCTGATCCCACGCGAGTTCTACGAGCGCATGATGGAACTGGATGCCTGGTACGGCCCTCCCTGGGACGCAGCTGCGCTTGACGATCCCAACGCGGTGGGGCTCACTGTGGTCGGCCGCAATCAACACTCGCTGTTCGGGCTGTCGAACAAGCTGCGGTTTACGGACTTTCTCTGGACTCACCGGGATGGAATCAAGACGTTTCAGGTTGAGGAGGTTTCGGAACCAGACTACGTTTTCGGCCCCTTCGTATTGAATCGCTATATTCACAGCGAACGTGACGTCAGACTGAGGCAGCTTCGGCATCTTGATGGCGCTGTCAAGGTGTATCCATGCGGCGAGTATGCGTCGCGTGTTGATACGCACCTTCCAGACGTAACGAGATGCCAGAAGCAAAAGCTGTTTCGGATCGACGGGGATATTGAACTCCGGCCCTGGTTAGAGTTGATCGGCTTCTTCTTCAGGTCGAACGAGATGATCCTGGAGTACTTTGACCCTGAAGCGTTTAAGCGAACGTTTGAGCTCCGAGTTCGCGACTTCGAAGCATGGCGTGCGGCCGGCGAACCGGAGGAGCGCTAGAGCTGCCCAACAACGGTTTGCGGCAGACGTGGCCCTCGCTCCGCTCGGGACTACGCAGCTGAAACTTGATACGTTCGGCAGACACATGGTGAATGTGGCAAGCGAGTTCGCGACGGTTTACTTGATCCTCAGCTCGAGTGCCGAGACTCGAGGCGTGGACGCCTTCGCACTGTCCGTCATCAAGGCGGAGCGGCAGATCCGGAAGCTCTTCACGCACCTGGTCTACCAGTTCCCAGCTTTCGGGCCGTCGGACTTTGCCAGGCTGCGTAACACCCTTGCAGCCAGTCACCGTGTCTATTTTGAGAGCTTTCTCGCTGGCTTCGATGCCCTCTATCCGCGGTCGGTCGAAGCGCTCGTAGGTCAGGATTACGCCCGTCTCAAGCCGCGGCTGGACGAGGCGATCGACCATAGGAACAAGATGTTTCATGGGCAGCTCACCTCTCGGGGTCTCACCTGCCAGGACCTGGAGGCCTTGGTCGCGGACATCCAGGCATGGTGCACGACCCTCGCTGTCAATGCCTTTGCGGAACTCGGATACGACGGCTTCGGATGGAACTCCCTCCACAAATCGAACATCCCGGATCTTGCGGCTCGCTTCAAAGTTCAGCTCACGTCGCTTGCGGATTACGCTGACTTCCTTCGTGCGAGGATGGAGCGACGCGCGGCCGCGCAGGCCGTTCCACCTGGCACCCCCTCGCTCCCTTCGGTCACTCGGGCCGTCGCAGGTGAACGGCAGCGTTCGCCGGACAGAATGGGCCGGCCGCCGGACGTAGAATGATGGTGTGCCGATCTCCGAAGTCTTGTGGCCTGAAGAACGTGTCGACCACATCGGCCAGCACGGCGTCAGGCCCGAGGAGTTCGAGCAAGTGTGTTTCGGCGCGCCGCTGACCCTGCGCGCCAAGGCAACCGGACCGAATCCGGTGTACTACGTGCTCGGCGAGACCGACGCGGGGCGCGCACTCTTCTGTGTGGTGATCGAGTTCCCCGGCGGTAGAGGATACCCGGTCACCGCACGTGACATGACTGCCAAGGAGCGGCGGCGCTACGCCGCGTGGAAGAGACGACGTTGATGACGAAACTACCGACGACCGACTCCATCCAGAAACTGGCGGCCTTCTGGCAGCGCCACGATGTGACCGATTTCGAGAACGAACTAGAGGAAGTACCAGAACCGGTTTTCCAACGGGCCCACGTTGTCGGCGTCCTACTGAGTGACGATGAGCACCAGGCCATCCGCGACGCCGCGGCGCATCGTGGCGTCGACGAGGCCGCGTTGATCCACGAATGGGTCAAAGAGAAGCTGGGCCGCCGGTAGGGCCGTCGAACATCACGCTCGACCGGTCCGCTGGCCCGCATCCGGGTATCGGGAGCTCGCGGTACGCCGCCTAGGAGCGCGCGTCGCGCAGGTTTTCACCGCTTGTCGGGATCGAGTTCCGTAGTTCCGCCGGCGGCTCGGTCAGCCTGGGCCTCGGCCGCGAGCTGACCCACAGCGTCCTGTGAGCTCGCGAACTGCCGAGTCCAGTGTTCATCGTCGCGAAGCTCATCGAGTAGCCATCGGGCGATCCGGTCCTGATCCTCAGCCGGTAGCGTTGTGAGTTTCGCGATGGCAGCGTCCAGCGCCCGGGTCATTGCGTGGAGTATACAGTTGGCGACGATGCAGCCCACCGCGGCGACCGTGGCTGAGGGGGGCCCTGATCGCTGATCAGTACGACCGATTGTGCGTGCTGAGGACCGATCGCCGGCGGCCATTTCTGGGAGGCCGACCGGATAGGTTGACGAGTACAGACTGACGGCGGCTCATAGCTCCAACGCTGAGCTGAGGGAGAGGACGTTTATTTCCGGAGGTCCACGATGAATGACGCTCACGGAAGACTCACCTACATCGCGCCGGTTTTCCGAGTGCCCGATTTGCAGCGCTCGCTCGTCTTTTATCGCGATCAACTCGGCTTCGATCTCGATTTCTGCTACGAGGAGTTTTACGCCAGTGTCAGCCGGGACGGCTGCCATATTCATCTCCAGTGCGCCCGTCCTACACCACGCGATCAAGCCGCTTTTGCTCGCGACGAGTTCATCGACGCCTGCATCGTCGTTCAAAACGTGGAGACGCTTTCGGCGACCTTCATAGCTGCGGCTGTTCCGTTTGCGGTACCGCTGCGCCAAATGCCCTACGGCGCCGAATTCTACGTCCGTGACCCGGACGGCTACGTCCTCGGATTCGTTCAGCCAGCGCCCGAATGATTGAGACGCCGAACAACCGAGTGGAACGGACCAGCGAGGATGCGCGTACACCTGGCCGCGTTCCGTGAGGCGCGGTGGGGCGAGCGGGGGTGGGGGGCCGGTCAGCGATCCGTGGTGTACGCGTGAACGGCCATCGAACGGTACATGAAGCTGGGGCGCACACCAAGGCTCTGCCGGTCAGTCGGATCGTCGACCGGCCCCCCACCCCCGCTCGCCCTACCGCGGTAAGCGTTGGGTGATTGCGGTCAACAGCCCAGCTGGGTCGCGAGGTCCTCGAAGTCTTTGACGATCACGTCCCACTGCCGGGCGGGGGTGACGTCGCGGCCTTTGCCGGGGCCGTGCTCGTTGGGGCGCGGGACGAACGCGGTCTTCAGGCCGACCGAGCTGGCGGCGGCGAGGTCTCCGTTGTGGGCGGCGACCATCAGGCATTGGTCCGGGCGGAGTCCGAGCAGGGCGGCGGTGGTGAGATAGCACTCGGGCTGGGGCTTGTAGTGACGCGCGACCTCGGCGCCGAGCACCGCGTCCCACGGCAAGCCGCCGTACTTGGCCATGTTCACGATCAGCGCCACGTTGCCGTTGGACAGCGTGGCCAGCACGTACTTCCGCTTGAGACGCGTGAGCCCGGGCACCGAGTCGGGCCAGGGGTCGAGGCGATGCCAGGCCCGGTTGAAGTGGTCGATCTCCTCCTCGCTGAGCCCGGCGATCTTGAACTCGACGATCAGATGATCGAGGGCCATGCGGTGCAGCTCGTCGAGCTTGGTCCACGCCATCTCGCCGTTGCGGACCTTCGTGAGATTCGGCTGATAGAGTCCGCGCCAGGCGTCGGCGAAGGCCGGCCAGTCGACGCTGAGCCCTTTCTTGCGGCCGACGGCCTCGCCCTCGCGGATCAGACTGCTGCGCCAGTCCACGACAGTCCCGAACACGTCGAACGTCAGCGCACGGATCGCGGTGGTGTCCAAGGTCATTTCAGGTTCGCCTCGGCCGGCGGGGCCCCTCGCCCGCGACGGCCTGCGGCTCATACCCCCATGGCTGCGGATTGTGCCACAATCGCGCGCCAGGAGGGTTGGCATGGGCAGGATCGTGTTCGCCGGCGCGATGTCTCACGTGCTCGATCCCGACTACTACGATCACGCGTGCGGCGCGGTCGGGCGCCGGATGGTCGAAGAGGTCATGCGCGAGATCCGCGCCATGGGCGACCGGTGCGTCGCGCAGCGGCCCGACGCGCTGATCATCGTGGCCGACGACCATCTCAACGCGTTCTCGTTCAACGCGGTGCCCGCGTTCTGCGTGCGCATCGGGACCCACGTGGACCGGATGGTCCAGGAAGAGGCCGAGGCCTTCGACAAGGTCCTCGAGGGTATGCCCGCGCGCTACCCGCTGCATGAAGCGCTCGCCAACACGATCCTCGAGCGGGGACTCGCCGACAACTTCGACCTCGCGTTCTCGTGGGAGGCCCCGCTCGACCACGCGTTTCTGAGCCCGGCCAACACCATGTACGGCGAGCGAGCGATTCCGTCGCTGGTGCCCATCTGGGTCAACTGTTTCGTGGCCCCGCAGCCGACGGCGGCGCGCTGTTTCGCGCTCGGCCGTCACCTCGCGAAGGTGGTCGCGGCCAGTCCGTGGAACGTGGCGATCATCGGCACCGGTGGGCTCTCGCACTTTCCCGAGCTGGCGCTCTCGCGGGTGGGCGAGACCGACACCGTCTTCGACCGCAAGGTTCTGCACTGGCTCGGCGAGGGCGAGCACGAGCCGCTCGCCGCGCTGACCGCCGACGAGCTGCACAAGGCCGGCGAGCACGAGCTGCTCAACTGGATCGTGGTCGCGGGGGCGGTGGCTCCGGCGCGCGCGGAGCTGCGCTACTTCGGCGAGCTGGCCCGCATCAACCTCACCGCGGTCGAGTGGAGGCTCGCGTGAGCCGCTACGCCGTCAAC
>Ga0193725_1000178_pt1 | contig 21475 bp, 17 predicted proteins | sample H2a2metaG_FD_143058 | JGI IMG/M metagenome (GOLD analysis project Ga0193725, IMG submission 143058) | Soil microbial communities from a riparian zone of the East river system, Colorado, United States - H2a2 | ecosystem: Environmental > Terrestrial > Soil > Riparian zone | place: USA: East River... | reverse complement strand
ACGTGGGTCACGACGCCCGTCGTCGTCACGGGCCGAAGATCACGGGGTTGCGGCGAAGTCGTGTCGATGGCCTTACGGCCTCCTGCCTTCGGCTGGGCCACGGCCAGACCGGTGAAAGCGATCAGCAGCGTGAGCGTGAGAGCTGATGTGAGCCATCGTGTCATCGCAAGCTCCATTGGGCGCGGCTGCCGCGGCGCGCCTCTCGTCCCGAACTTCTGCAAAGCCGCGAACGTGGGATTCGTCGAGGTTTTCCCGTGCCCAGTCATCTTGTACCCCCGGTGAGTTTCACCAGGCCCGCTTCACGTCGCTCCACTTCGCCGGAGTCATCGCGGACGGGCATCGTTGATGTTGCTCTTCGACAAGTTGAGGTTGGAGGCGCTGAAGCTGCCGCTCAGACACAGCGGCGGGAACGTGGCGTCCAGACGGCCGTTCACGAAGAGGTCGCACACCAGGAACAGATCGTAGGTTCCGAACGGCAAGGAGCCGGTGAAGATGTTGTGGTTTCCGTCCGCGGTCAATGGCCCGCCCGTCACGAACGGCTTGACGTCCGAGAGCTGAGTGGGCAGCGGGACCCACGTGCCGGTGCTGCCATCGAGATACGAGGGGGGCAGAGAGGCGGGCGGGGCGTTCACGACCGCGATCGCGAACAGCTCGCGGCCGAAACACCCCTGGATGCTGTAGCTGATGCTCACGGGCACCGTCGTCGCCGCCCCCTGGGCGACCCCCACTTGCGCCGACAGTTGGACCGATTGACCACCCGGGGCGCACTTGCACTTGCCGGCGTTGCCCGCGTTGGAGATGGCCAGGACGTCCGCCGCCGGCAGCGCGACATTGAAGATCTCGAGCTCGTCGAGCGTGATCGGCGCCTCGAAGTTGCTGGGCCGGTTGCCGATCTCGAGGAAGAGGAAGTTGGCGAAGGAGCCCAGGCTCGGCGGGTTCCCCGACTGCTGGCCACGCTGGACACCGTCAACGTACAGCCGGATATCCAGCGCGAAGCCGCCCACGTTCCGAGCGACCGTCACCGCCACGTGGTGCCACTGCCCGGTCGTCAGGGGCGAGATCGTCTGCACCGTGTTGGTGTTTGCGCCGTCGCCCCACACGAACTCGAGCCGCTCGTTGCCGGTCACCGCCGGCGAGACGACGTACAGGCCGAAGCCCCTGTGCTGGACCTCGTCGAACTTGTTGACGATGTAGTGCCGGATGTTCGCCGCGTCCGGCGGCACATTCACCCACGCGTCGATGGTGAAGTTGCCCGACCCGATGGTCGCCAGCGCGCCTTGAGGGCTGACGCGGGCGCCGGTCAGCCCGTTCGGGAACTTCGGAAAGTGGATCGCGCCGCCAACGGTGCCGACCACGGCCTGAGGAGCCTGCACTGCGTCGACTGGCGAATTGGAGGGCGTCGCGTTGTTGCCCCCGATGACGTCCTGGAAGCTCGTCGCACCTGTGCCCTCGTCGAACGTCCACCATCCGACCAGGCCCGCCGGCGCCGTGACGCAAGACCGCGAGGCCTCGTACGGGCCGATGTCGCAGGCCGGACCCTGAGGCCTGGATACGCCCCGCTGATCGGCGGCCACGGAGCACGACCCGGCGTCGATGGCCGGGCTGCCGGCAAGCAAGGCATGCGTCTCGGTCGGGCCCCCGTTGTTGGCCAGGGCGCCGAGCAGCGCACCGGTGCTGTTGAAGTCGGTGCCGGCCGCGAACGCGCACGACGCGTCGCTCGAGAGGTTGTGCCCCGAGGAGGCGATGGTCCCCGCGCAGTTGTCGGCCGGCGTGGCCGCCGTGTTGGCGCTCAAGAGCGTGTTGGACAGGGTGGCCGTCCCTGCGAAGTTCCAGAGACCTCCGCCGTTGTCGCTCGCCGTGTTGAGGACAATCGCGGTGTTCGTCGACTGCACCGCGCCGTTTCTGTTGAAGAGGCCGCCCCCGTTCAGAGCTCCGTTGCCGCTGACAGTGCTGTTCACGAGCGTGAGCGCCTGGTCCAGGTTGTAGATCCCGCCGCCGCGGCCTTGCGTGGTGTTGCCGCTCACGGTCACCGCGTTCATCTGCAGGCTGCCTTCGTTGAACAGGCCGCCGCCGCCGCCACTGAGGTTGGAGCCCACGGTGGCGTTGTTGCGCACCGTGACCGCAGTGACCGTCATGGTGCCGAGGTTGTGGATGCCGCCGCCGAAATTCCCACCCGTGTTGGCCGTGACGATGCTGTCGGACAGCGTCAGGGTGCCGCGATTGAGAATGCCTCCACCACTGACGCCGGCGCCGGGATTGCCGCCGCGGACGGTGACCGCGTGAATCGTGACCGTCGCGCCCGGATGGACCTCGAAGGCGCGATCGATGCCCGCGGCGTCGATGATGGTGGTCTGGGCCCCGAAGCCGTTGAGGACCAGGTTGCCCGTGATATCGAGGTCGCCGGTCGCCGCTGCGTTCTCGCCGGCGCCCTGAAGCGTCAGCGTGTACGTGCCGGAAGCGACGACGATCGTGTCGGGGCCGGCGAGCGCGTTGGCTTCCATGATGGCCGCGCGCAACGTGCAGAGACCGGTGGCGCTGGCGCAGACCCCGTCGCCGGGATTGACGTCGACCGCATCCGCCGTGCTGTTGACGTTGAATGTCGCCGCGGCGGCGGGCCCGCCAACGCACGGCAGTAGCGCCCCTGCGACCACGAACGCCAGGAGCCACGAGATCTTTCGCATTGATAGGCCCTCCCTCGCATCCAGCGCTGCCCTATAGTCGCCCACTTTGGGCAGCATTCTGTCCGGCCCGCGCCCGTGAGCCTATTGGACTTTAGTCCGATGCGAGCCGGCCGTTCGCCGGGACCTTCCGCCGCGCGGGTGAAACGCCCTCGCTACGGCTTGTAGTTCACCTTCGCGGGCAGGACCTTCCGCATGAGGTCCGGGTAGATGAACGTGCTCCAGTCGACCGGCTTGGCGAGCTTGCCCTGGCCCTTGAGCTGGGCCTCGGCCAGGTGGAACAGGTTGACGGTGAAGTCGCTCAGCTCCATCTCGAACCTGAGCTTGGTCATGAGCTGCTCGACGAGCGGCGGGTCGAGGTTCTTGAGGAAGTCCGACACGTCCTTGGCCGCGCGCTTGCGGTCCTTGTTGATCAGGTCGGTGGCCTCCACCAGCGCCTTGATGAAGCCCTCGGCCGGACCGGGGTTCTTCTGGATCCACCCGCGGTTCATATAGATGTAGACGCCCTGCTCGAGGATGCCTTCCTGGTCGCGCAGCACCTTGGTGTTCTTCACGGCGGCGAGGCCGCGCGTCACCCATGGCTCCCACACGGCGTAGGCGTCGATGTTGCCGCGCTCGAGCGCGGCTACCATCTCCGGCGCCTCCACGTTGACCACGGTGTAGTCGGCCGGATTCAGCTTCAGCTTGTCGATCATGGCGAGCCAGAAGACTTCACCGCCGGAGCCGCGGGCGATGCCGACCTTCTTGCCCTTGAGCCCGTCGAGATTGTCGACGTTGCGGCCGACCACGGCGATCCAGCGGACCAAGCGAGTGGCCTGCGCGACAACGACCACGTTCGGGTCGAGGTTGTGGTTGGCGACCCCGGCGATCTCCGAGCCGAAGGCGGACTCGATCTGGCCGTTCACGAGGAAGGCGACCATGGCCGAGCCCGAGGGGCCCGTGTTGATGCGTACATCGAGCCCGTGCTTCTTGAACAGGCCCTCCTGGAGCGCCACGTAGTAGGCGGAGAACACCGGATCGACGCCGGTGGCGATGGTCATCTTCGTCTGCGCCCACGCGGGGCCGGTCCACAGCAGCGCGGCCACTACGAGCAGGTACCCCGTCGCACGTCTCAGCATGAGCGTTGCCTCCCTTGTCGGTCAGGTCGCGGGAGAATATTTTCCCGCGAACGTGTAAATGCTCCAGCGAAACAGACGGTCGACCGCGAACCCGAGCAGCCCCAGGCACACCAGCGACACGAAGATGTCGTCCACCAACATGAACATCCGGCCGTCCCAGAGCATCTTGCCGAGTCCCTCGTTGGCCGCGATCAGCTCCGCCGCCACGATGGTCGTGAAGGAGTTGCCCATCGCCAGACGCATGCCGGTGAGAATGTACGGCACTGTCGCGGGCAACGCCACGTGCAGGAAGATCTGCCCGCGCGTCGCGCCCAGCGCCTGCGCCGCCCGGATCTTGTTCGGCGCGATGGCCGACACCCCCGCCGCCGTGTTGAGGATGACGATGAAGATCGTCGTGTAGATGATCAGGAAGATCTTGGAGCCCTCGCCGATCCCGAACCAGATCACGGCGACGGTGATCATGGCCACGGACGGGATGAAGCGCAGGAACTCCGTGTAAGGCTCCAGCACCTTCCGCACGGGCCGGAACGAGCCCATGGCCAGCCCGATGGGAATGCCGAGCAGCGAGCCCGCGATGAACCCGGCCAGGATGCGCTGGGCGCTCGCCCACAGGTGCTCGAACAGGACCCCGTTGCGCACGAGCACGACCCCCTTCTTGAACACCAGGGTCGGCGGCGGAAACAGCACCGAGCCGACCAGGTAGACGGAGGCCAGGTGCCAGACCACGAACAGGCTGACGAACCCGAGCGCGTAGCCGCCGTACTGGTTCCACACGCGTCTCACGGGCGGGGCGGTCATGCGTGGGCGATCGATTTGGCGACTTCGTCCCGGATCATCTCGTAGACCTGCTTGTAGTAACCCAGAAAGACGTCGTCGGTCCGGTCGCGCGCCCCGTTCAGCGCGACTTCCAGCACGCCCTTCACCTGCGACCGCGGCCCCGCGCGCATCACCCCGATCCGCGTCCCGAGCGTGACCGCCTCGTCGATGTCGTGGGTGATGAAGAACACGGTCGTCCGCGTGGCCCGCCAGATCCGCGCCAGTTCCTCCTGCATGAGCGACCGCGTCTGCGCGTCCAGCGCCGCAAACGGCTCGTCCATGAGGAGCATCTTCGGCTCGTTCACCAGCGCCCGCGCGATCTGGATCCGCTGCTTCATCCCGCCGGACAGCTCCGCCGGGAATTTTTGCTGCTGACCGTTCAATCCCACGAGATCCAGAAATCGCATGGCGCGCTCGCGCCGCTCCGCTCGCGCGATCCCCTGCATGCGCAGCCCGAACTCGACGTTCTCGACCGCGCTGAGCCACCCGTACAGCGAGTCGTCGCCCTGGAAGACGACCCCGCGATCGCGACTGGCGCCGGTCACCGGCCGGCCTTCCATCAGGATCTGCCCACTCGTCGGTTGTTCGAACCCCGCGAGCATCTTGAGCACGGTCGTCTTGCCGCACCCGCTCGGGCCGAGCAGGCAGAAGAACTCGCCGGACTCGATCTCGACGCTGAAGTGCTCCACCGCCACGTAGTCGGCGCCCTGGAGGGAGCGGTAGCTCTTCTGCACGTCGGAGAAAGACACGAGGGGCATCGAAGGGTGAGCCTAGCACGGGCGCTCGTCGCCACGGCGGCCAAGTCCGATGACGTCACGAACCAGAGCCCCGACGGCGTGCGAACGATGCTGATCCCGGCGCTACGCATCTCGCCGACCGGGTCCGCGTGTCCAGACCATCGCCCCCAGATTTCGACCGGATATCCCGGGTCTGGCGATCCTGCCCCCTCACGTGCCTGCCGACCGAGCGAAGTGTTCGTCACGCCCCACATCGCGCGGCGGTCAATCACCGCTGCTGCGCCGGCTATCCTGCACGGCTCGCAGGTTCAGCGCCACTGCCCTGATCGCGAGAATTACAAGTTCGGCGACATACGCAGGAAGCAGTGTCTAAGCCCGACCGACAGCGGGTCAAGGTGTTCATTAGCTACAGCCACGCGGATAGTCGTTGGCTGGAGCGCTTGACGGTACACTTGGCGCCTCTAACAGCCCGTGGTGGAAGTCTCGAAGCTCAGCAAGCGGAGACGATGGGTGTTGAGCACCACATCACACGCGGGACAAGTGGAGGGACGCGCGGAAGGCGGTTCGCGAGCGACCAGAGGCCGCCGATGAACAAACCGAGGGCGATGTCGAGCCACCGAGGACCGCCCTGGCAGCCTTGCAGCCCCCGCGGCGTGCCGCGACCGAACGCCTTCCGCATCAGCAATCCGAGATTGAACGCCCCGGCGTGAACGAGCAGACGTTTGAGAATGTTCTCGTGGCCTCGCAGATGCGTCCGTCGCATCCCCCCGGTGTCATACACGTGGGCGAACGAGCGCTCGACGTACTGACCACGACGGCGCATCAAGCGCCGGCCCCGCACACCGCGGACGCGTCGGCGATTGCCGTAGACGGGGGCCTGTGCCGCGGGTGCCTTCGCCCAACTCCGCCGCCCGCGCTCCGGCTCCGCGATGTAGCTGCGGACGCGCAGCGCGTGCAGATCGATCATCGTCTGATTGCTGTGATAGCCGCGATCGGCCACGATCTCGGCCAGCGCCGTCGGGGCGCCCACGGCGGCCGACGCCGCTTCGATCTGCTCGGCGGCCATGATGGCGGTCTCGATGAGACTCGTCGTGTCTCCGACATCCGCGCCTTGCACGGTCACCGCGAGGAGGGCGCCGGTATCCAGGTCGACGGCGTGCTCCGCCTTGTGGGCGAGGTGGGTCCGGCCGTCTTTCATCTTCGTGATCTTGGCGTCGGGATCCGAGGGATTCTCCCAGTCCTTGTTGGACGTGCGTTTCTTCCGTCGCCGATCGAGCCGGGCCAAGGCGGCGCGCGTCGGCGTCTTCACCCCCGAGGCCTTGGCGAGGCGCGTCAGGAATTGCTGATAGCTCTCGCCGGTATCGCGCCGTACGATGCTGCGCATGGCGGCGTTGGCCTCGAGCGTCGTCGCGTCGATCGCGACCGTCTGGCCCTTCAGGAGCCCGGCCGTCACCAGTCGCTCTTGGGCCCACGTGAAGACCGCCCGATGCGTTTCGACGTCGATCAGCCGTCGCGTCCGCGAGATCGTCGAATGATCCGGGGCCGCCGCGTCCACGTCCAGCCCCAGGAAACTTCGGAGGGCCAGGGAATCGGCCACGCGCCAGGCGATCCCGCGCTCGGAGTCGATCCCTTCGAAGTACCCGATCAAGAGCAACCGGAAGTAGCGGCCGGGCGGCAGGCTGGGCCGGCCCATCACCGGGGCGTAGAACGCTGCACACTCCGCCTCGGCAAACCGGTCGAAGCCCGCCTCGTCGAGGATCGTGTTCAGCCGCGTGTAGAACGGATGGCCCGGCGACACCGGCAGATCGACGGCCGCCACCCACATTGGAGCCTGCGCGCCCTTCCGTTTCCCCATCGCCATGGACCGCAGTGTACGGTCGCACCCGTCGTTCAGGCGATCAATCTCTCACTTTAACCACGGGCTGCTAAGCAACGAATACGATGTCGACCAGGCAAATGTCGCGGTCCTCATCGTCAGCGCGGATTTCCTCGCGTCGGACTTCGTCCGCACGAATGAGTTGCCTCCGCTGCTGAAGGCCGCTGAAGAAGAAGGGGCCTTGATCCTGCCGATCATTGCGAGCCCTAGCCTGTTCCTGCGGACGCCCGCCCTTGCGCAGTCCCAAGCTGTAAACAGCCCCTCGGCGCCTCTTGTCTCTCTCACCGCAGGCGACCAGGAGGCGATCTTCGTAGAGGTGGCGGAGGCCATTCTTGAGAGAGCGACGAGTGCCCGACGACGACCAAGCGAAACGGACATCGCGGAGGCTGAGACGATCAGCCCGAGCGAATCGGGGGCCACGCGAATCTTCCCTTGACACGTTTTTGCGAGCGCACCATTTGAGCGCTCGCAGCTCCCGCAAATTCGGTGTGTGCGGGCCGGGCGAACCCGACGACGTGGGTCCGCGAGCGCTCCGACCGAAAAATCATTGGTCGCCACGAGATCTTGTGTTCTTGAGGCTTCCAGGTCGGTCGAAAACCGAGGTGTAGAGTCGCCCCATCAACAAGGGGGACTGCACCGATGGATATCGGCACGCTGCACGTCGTCGCGACCTCGGGACCTGTGGCTAAGATGGAGCGTCTCGGCGAGGAGATCGCCGAGCTGTCGGCCCACCTCGATGCCGCCACCGCGCGCCTGCTCGAACTGATCCGTGAGTTCGACGCTCGCGCGGGTTGGAACCACGGCTTCCACTCCTGCGCCCACTGGCTCAACTGGCGTGTCGGCATGCAGCTGGGCGCGGCGCGCGAGCACGTGCGCGTAGCGCGCGCCCTCGGCTCGCTGCCGCGGCTGGCGGACGCGCTCGCGCGGGGTGAACTGTCGTATTCGAAGGTGCGAGCTCTCACTCGCATTGCGACGCCCGAGGACGAGGAGCGGCTGCTCGCCATTGGCAAGGCTGGGACCGCGTGCCACGTCGAACAGATCGTCCGCGGCTGGCGGCGCGTCGATCGACTGGCCGAGGAGCGCGAGGACGATCGCCGACACAAGGCGCGGGCGCTGCACGTGTATCAAGACGATGACGGGATGGTCAGGATCCGGGGACGGCTGACGGCCGAGCAGGGCGCGGTGCTCATGCAGGCGCTGGCGGCGGCGCGCGAGACGCTGTACCAGCGGAGACGGAGCACGCCAAGCTGGCCGGAAGACGTTCCCGAGGAAACGCCCTCGATGGAGCAGCTGCAAGCTGACGCGCTGACGCTCCTTGCCGAGGCCGCGCTCCACCACTCCCTCGATCCCGGTGCTCCGAGCGAGCGCTACCAGGTCGTCGTCCACGTCGACGCCGCGGTGCTGGCCGATGCCGACGCGCCCGGCCAATCCGTCCTCGACGGCGGCACCCGCGTTCCCGCGGGAACGTCCCAGCGGCTGGCGTGCGACGCGACGCGGGTGATCATGCGGCACGACGCGGACGGGCAGATCGTCGAAGTCGGCGCGCGCACCCGCACGATTCCGCCGGCGATCCGGCGCGCGCTCCACCATCGCGACCGCGGCTGCCGGTTCCCGGGGTGCGGGCTACCGTTCGGCCAGGGCCATCACATCCGCCACTGGGCTCACGGCGGCCCGACTACGCTCTCGAACCTCGCGATGTTGTGCCGGCGCCATCATCGCGCCGTTCACGAAGAAGGCTATCGGGTCGAACGACAGCGCGACGGCACGCTGAGCTTCAGGAGACCGGACGGACGACTGCTACCCGATGTGCCACCGCCGTCAGCGGTGCCCTCCGATCCCGTCCAGGCGATCCGAACAACGAACGAGGCGGCTGGACTCCGCTTGCACGCGCGAACCACGTGCCCCGGCTGGCGGGGCGAGCGTCTCGACGTGGGCTGGGCGATCGACGTCTTGCACCCGCGAGCCCTGAGGCCGCGAGCGATCGGCGAATAGCGCCGGGCCGGATCTGCCCGTCGTGCGGGAGTCAAGCGCTGAAAACCCGTTCGGGGGACCTGGCGCGGCGACTTCGCGGGCAAGTCGTATTCTGTCCCTGGTCTTCGCTACTTTGTCTGTTCAGCCTGCGGAGAGAAGGTCTACAGTCCTGAGGCGATGCGCCGCATCCAGCAGCGTTCTCCCGCATTTTCAAAGCGTTCCAGAAGGTCCGCGTAAGCCGACCACTCCGTCCTCGAGGGCGGTGCGCACGTTCCCGCGGGAACGTCCCAGCGGCTGGCGTGCGACGCGACGCGGGTGATCATGCGGCATGACGGGAATGGGCAGATCGTCGAGGTCGGGGCGCGTACGCGGCCATCGATCCGGGTCGCGGCTGCCGGTTCCCGGGGTGCGAGCTACCGTTCGGCCAGGGTCATCACTTCCGCCACTGGGCCCACGGCGGGCCGACCACGCTGTCGAACCTCGCGATGCTGTGCCGGCGCCATCATCGCGCCGTTCACGAGGAGGGCTATCGGATCGAGCGACAGCCGAACGGGACGTTGCGCTTCATGAGGCCTGACGGGCGACTGCTTGCCGATGTCCCGACGACGCCAGTGGTGCCCTCAGATCCCGCGCAAGCGATCCGAACGAGAAACGAGGCGGCCGGACTCCGCGTGCACGCGCGAGCCACGTGCCCCGGCTGGCGGGGCGAGCGTCTCGACGTGGTGTGGGCGATCGACGTCTTGCATCCCCGAACTCGGAAGTCGCGCGCGATTGGCGAATAGCCGCATGCGCTTCCTGCCCGGCTGAGCTATTTCGTGCCCGCTTTCCCCTTCACTGGCTTTGGCCCCGACGCTCCTTCGTCGCTCACGGCGAGCGCCGCCGCCTCATCCGCCACGTCCTCCAGGATCAGGATCGTCTTCAATTTCTGCGTGCCAGAGGCGGGCCGGACGATGATCACGAGGTTGCCCCCGCGGGCGGACTTGATGGCGTCGACGTGCTTGCGCACGATCTCGCGTACCGTCGCTTCGTCCGCGTCGCCGCGCGGTTTGGCTTTGTCCACCTCGGCGAGGATCGCCGTGGCCTGGCTGGGCGTCACCACCGGCGCGTACACGAGCCTGTAGATGTTGCTCCTCGACGAGTTGAGATTCGTCGCTCCGTAGGAGAGCGAGGCGATCGTCAGAACGAGACTTGCCATGGCCCCGGCCACGCCCGTTCTAATTGCTGTCCTCCTCGGTGCACCGCACCCCACCACCGCTCTACCTCGTGCCGCCCGTGAGCTTCACCAGATCGCCGCGCGCGGTCTGGAACGACGTCTTCATCACGGCCACGCTGAACTTCTCCTGGACGTTGGCCACCTCGATCTCGCCCCGCTTTTCTTCCACGATCCCGAGGAGCGCACCCGACGAGGGGTCCGTCAGCTCCCGCACCACCGCGGTGACCGTGAAGACGTCACCCGGCTTCAGGCCCGCGTTGGTGCCCGCGTTGACGTACACCTGATCGCCGGCCACCTCCACCACGCGGCCCGTCCACGGGATTTTCTCCATGGAGCGCGAGATGAGCCCGACGCCCTGCGCGATAGCCTGGCGCGTCGCCTGGCCCAGGACGGTCTTGTTGAACGCGTCGCCGCCGAAGGTCATGAACTTCACGCCGACGTCGGCCGAGACTCCGCTCTGGGAGACCTTGGCCTCGGCGCGGTGCGATTGGAGGACCTGGCCTGTCGTGGTGTCGATCAAGCGGAGGTCCATCCCGACGACCCCGTTCGTCGTCGTGCCTCCGAGGGCGCCGCCGAAGATTCCCGACCCGATGCCCAGGCGCAGCCCGCCGCCCCCGGCTTGCTGCTCGAACTCCGTCACCGCCCCCGCCACCAAAAGCTGGGAGCCGAGCATCTTGCCGACCTGGGACGCCGTCTCCTTGGAGACGACGCCCTGCTTGGACATGTCCTGCTCGCGCAGCACGGTGGCCAGCTCGGCCCGCTCGACCACGATGAACTGGCCGGACTCGACCAGCGCCGTGGTCAGCTGGGCCGCGAGGCCCCCGCCGATGTCCCACGTGCCGTACTCGGCGGAGAAGCTCCCGATCGTGTCGAACTTGGCGACCGCGATGCGCTTCTTCGGGGTCGCCTGCTGAGACGCCGCGGGCCACGCCTGGATTGTGCAGAGGAGAATGACCGTCGCGGCCACGGCAAGCCTCTGTCGCATAGCTACCTCCTTCGACCGTGCGCTAATATCTCGGAGCTCCGCTGGGTGCCCGCTGTTGCTTGTTCTGCTTGAGGTCGTAGCCGGCCTTCATCAAGGCCGCCTCCTCGTCCGCCGCATTCTTCAGGATCAGGATCGCCCGTCGATTCTGCGGGAGCGCTCGGACGCGGATGACGAGATCCCCCCCGCGGGCCGACTTGACGGCGCTCACGTGCTTCTCCACGACCTTTCGTACCGCCGCTTCATCCGCCCCCGGCGGCAGCCTGTCCACTTCGCTCAGGATCGCCGTGGTCTGCGCGGCACTCGCCGCATCCGGATCGGCGACCACCACGTTGACGTTGCTCTTCGAGAGGTTGAGATTGCTGGTGGCGTAGGGAATCGACGTCGCCGTCAGCAGGATGGCCATCGCTCCGACGAGGCAGACATACCTTTTCATGGTTGACCTCCTCCTGGAAACATCGGTGCTGGACCATTGTTACACGAATGAAGGTGCCTCGCCCCGGCGCCGTGCCCGTCAGGCGAACCGATCGGGACGGAACGGCGCCAGGACGGCGCTCGGTACGCCGCCCACGATCTCGTCCGCGATCAGACGTCCCAGCAGCGGACCGAGGGTGACGCCGCTGTGGGTCGCCAGCATCCACGCGTTGGCGAAGCCGGGGACGCGGCCGGCGATGGTCACGCCGTCGGCGGGCATCGGCCGCACGCCGATGCGGGCGTCGACGAGACGGACGTCCTTGGCCGCGGGAAAGACGCGGGCCGCGCGCTCGAGCAGTTGACCGGCCACGGCCAGCGCGGTCTCCGGCGAGCTGGCCTCGTTGATGAGCCCGTCGACGTCGGTCGCGCCGAGCAGCAGTCCACCGCTCGCGTCGGGACGCAGGTGGATCCCCGGCGCGTGCACGACACGGCCGAGGACCTGCCCAGGGCGCGAGGTGACCGCGAGCAACCCGGGCACCCGGCCGACCGGCATCGCGACGCCCGCCGCCGCGAGAAACGCCTGAGTGATGGGCCCGACGCAGACCAGCACCGATTCCGCCTGGACCTCGCCGTCGTCCAGGACCAGCGCCTCCACACGATCGCTTCGCGTCCGGAACGAGCGCACGCGCGCCGCTTGACGAACGTCGACGCCGCCGGCGGCGAGGAGCCGGGCAATCGCGCGCGGCGCGTCGAGCCACCCCTCGGCCTCGTAGAACGCGACCTCCCTGACGTGATCGGGAATTCCGAGGTCCGGCTCGAGGTCCTGCGCGTCCTGGCGGCTGATCAACGTGGCGGAATACCCGCGCGCGGCCAGACGCGCGACCCGCACGCGCAGCTCCTTGTCCGCGTCACCGCCTTCCGACCATTCGAGCGAGCCGCCCTCGTGGTACCCGCCCTCCGCACCGAGCTCGCGCGCGAGCGCGCGGTGAGCCGCCATGCCCTCGGCGTTGAGCCGATGATAGACCTCGGGCTCCTTGCGGACCGAGTTCACCCACGCGAACGAGGTGCGGCTGGTGCCCTGGCCGGGAACGCCGGCGTCGAGCGCGAGCACCCGCGCGCCCGCACGCGCGAGCGCGTACACCGCCGACGCACCCACGATCCCCACCCCGATGACCGCGACGTCGTACCCCTTCATCGTTCACCCTCCGGAACACCGCGTGCTCGAGCTTTCCACGCGGGCGATGGTTGCGTATCGTACGGCAGGCGCATTATAGGGCGACCGACACCGGCCATGGCGCCGTCGAGCGGAGCGCCGCGGCGCTCCGGACGCGACGAGCGTCGGCGTGTCCGGCGCCGTGGTCAGAGGGGAGAACTGAGATGAAAGCGATCGTCTTCGAGAAGACCGGTGGTCCCGAGGTGATGGCGCTGGCCGACACGCCCAAGCCCGAGCCGCGACCCGGCATGGTGTTGATCCGCACCCACGCGATCGGCGTCAACTTCGCCGACACGCGCTTCCGCCAGGGCACCTACGCGGTCAAGCCGAAGCTCCCCGACACGCCGGGAATGGAGGCCGCCGGCGTCATCGAAGCCCTGGGCGAAGGCGTGAAAGGACTCACGCCCGGCATGCGGGTGACGGCGTTCACCGCCCGCGGTTACGCCGAGTATTGCCTGGCCCCGACGGACATGGTGATCCCGCTGCCCGACTCCGTGAGCTTCGTCGACGGCGCCGCGTTCCCGATCCAGGTGCTGACCGCCTACCACCTGCTCCACACGACGGGCTCGACGGGGCCGGGGCGAAGCGTCCTCGTGCACTCGGCCGCCGGCGGCGTCGGTCTCGCCGCCGTCCAGCTCGCCAAGGTCGCCGGAGCCCGGGTATTCGCCACGGTCTCCACGGACGCCAAGGCCGCGCTCGCCAAGGCCCACGGCGCCGACACCGTCATCAACTACGCCACCCAGAACTTCGCCGACGAAATCCTCCGCCTGACCGACAACCGCGGAGTCGATCTCATCCTCGACGCCGTCGGCAAGCCGACGTTCGAAGACGGCCTCAAATGCCTGGCCCCCCTCGGCCACCTGATCCTCTACGGCCGCGCCGGCGGCCCCACGGACCCCCTCAACGTCGCCACGCTCTCACCAAAGTCGATCACGGTCAGCGGCTTCATGCTCCCCACGGTCACCCGCGGCTTCCCCGACAAGACCCGCGAAAGCGCCGCCCGCTGCTTCGCCCTCATGCGCGACCACAAACTCAAACTCCACATCGGCCAAACCCTCCCCCTCGCCCAAGCCCCCGAAGCCCACCGCCTCCTCGAATCGCGCCAAACAGTCGGAAAGCTGATCCTGCTCCCGTAGACGCGTGATCATTCAGCGAGATCGAGGAACGTAAGACTCCCAGGCGGCGACGCTGGGGGACGGGTGGAGGGCGAGGGGGGTGGGCCTCTGGACACGTCCTTAGGCAGTTCCGATGACCGTCGAAGTAGTTCCCAATCTGGCGGTCGGCGACCGCATCACCGTTGGCAGGAACGGTCCACCCGGCCCACCCCCCTCACCCTCCACCCGCCCCCCAGCGGGAATGGTTACCGGCGTTTCCGACACTCAGGATGTCGCCTATTCCTGAGCAATCAGTAGATCGGCCCCACGCTCCTCGTGCGCGTCACCTTCGTCACGCACGAGCGTTGAATCCCTGGTCGGGCATTGGTACCGTGAGGGGCTCGCGTGACCGACGACGACCAAGCAGGAGCGCAGCAGGATGAAGAAGAAGCACAATCGGGTCGGGCTCGTCGAAGCATACTCGGATGAGTCCGGCCATTCCGGCAGCAACTTGTTCGATCCAAATCAGCCGTGGTTTATGACCGGAACTCTGCTTGCCCGTGCGGGCGTTCACGAGGCAGGGGAACCCGTTGTACGCGATTTGTGCGCGCGGATCGGCGTGGACGAACTCCATGCGACGGCGCTCGGGCCGCAGAAGATCGAGATCATCGCACCGGAGCTTCAACGGTTTCTCGAATCGGTCGAAGCGAGATTCTTGTTCACGCACCTCGAAAAGGCTCATGTCGCGTGCACGAAGCTCGTTGACGCGGTGTTGGATTCGGGTACGAATGGAGCCGTATCGACAATGCACTACGGCTTTCGAGGGTTTCGTCTGCCGCTTGCGCACATCATCACGGAGTGCATGACACCCCGCGACCAGAAAGACTTCTGGGAGACGTACCGCACACGAGACAGCGAGAAGTTCGCTGAGGTCGTTCGTCGCATCGATGCGAAATTCCGCGCTCACGCGACCGATCCCCGACTGAAGGTCATCCTCGGTGACGCCTTCGCGTGGGCCATCACGCACCCCGCCGAGGTACTCGACTTCAAGCGCGATGAGGGCGACGCGCCGAACATGATCGCCTTCAGTCTTCTGATCGACGGCATACACACGGCCCTCCGCGACACCGGGCTGTGCCTGAAGCGGTTCGTGCATGACGAGCAGGAGCAATTCGGGCTGTTCATGCAACAGTGGTATGGCGTCCTACGTCACTGGGACCAACCGACTATGGGACCGATGACGTTGATCTCCGATCTCCGTCGGGTCAACGTGATCCGGTGCGGGATCGAACTCGCCAGCTCCAAGGAGACGCCGGGCCTGCAGATCGTTGATATCGCGCTGTGGCTGTACAAGCGCAGCATCCGCAGCGTGCTTCGAGACTTCCCTCGGTGCAGCAACCTCGTCGAATTCATCGCGGACCGCGCGGTGGTGAACGAGTTCAGCCGCCGACAACTGCGTGACGACGCGGCACAGATGATAGCGGAGATCGCTGCGTTACCCGTCTCAAACGCAGACGCACGTAGCGCCCGGCAGTTCACAGGCGAGATGGAGCATGCACGGCTCAAGAGAATGGGCATCGACATACGTCAATCCTGATCGCTGCAGGCGCGGAGCGTACGATTGGTGAGTATTCTGGCTCATCGAGCGTTGGTTTGACTGCTGGCTCCGAAGTAATTCCAACGCACCTGAACGGTACGAGACGAACCAGTGACCACGTCATGGCGTCGGCACCGGCCAGGATTACGAATCAGTAGTACACCGTGCGCCCCGCGCCGCCGTCGCCACCATCAGCTCTCTCCAGAGATCGCTCATGACTTCTCGGATGCGCGGGCAACGCGCGGAGGCAGCTCCGAGGCGAGCGAGGCGACGCCGCCCAATCTCGCGGGGGACGGGGTGGAGGGTGAGGGGGGATGGGCCGGGTGGACCGTTCCTGCCGACGGTGATGCGGGCGCCGCCGTCAGCTTGGGAACTCCTGCCACGTCAATCGGAACTGCCTAAGGACGTGTCCAGAGGCCCACCCCCCTCGCCCTCCGCCCGTCCCTCGCGCCGCCGCGCGAACGATCGAAGACGCTAGTAGTAGACCGCTCGGCCCGCGCCGCCCGTGGCGACGATCAGCTCCCCAGAGATCGCCCACGATTTCTCGGACGCGAGAAACGCCGTCACGTACGCGATCTCGGACGCGTCGACGATGCGCCCGATCGCGTTGCCGCGCGGCGAGTCCGGCGCGTAGTCGCGCTTCTCCGCTTCCTCGGGCGTCACCCCCAGCTCCGCCGCGCGCGCCGCGAGCAGACGGGGCGTGCGCTCCGTGCGCGTCTGCCCGGGATGCACGCAGTTGACGGTGATCCCGAAGCGCCCGAGCTGCACCGCCAGCGTCTTGGTGAAGTGCACGAGCGCGCCGTTGCGGGCGCCGCCGCTCAGGTTGCCGGCGTTGCGGGCGTTGGTGCCGCTGATGTTGATGATGCGCCCCCAGCCGTGCCGCTTCATGAACGGAATCGCCGCGCGGGCGCAGCGCAGCGCCCCGACGTACTTGACGTTGAAGTCGTGGAGCAAGTCCTCGTCGACGACGCTCTCGATGGGACCGGTCGCGCCGGCGCTGCCGCCGGGCGGCGAGCCGCTGTTGACGAGGATGTGCAGACCGCCCAGACGCTCGGCCGCCTCCGCCACCACGCAATCGATGTCGGCCTTGCTGGTCACGTCGGCCGGAAGCGCCACGACCTTGCGCTTGGTCTCGCCCTCGATCTCGCGCGCCGCGCTCTCGAGGTCGCTCTTCGTACGCGACACGATGGCCACGTCCGCGCCCTCGCGCGCCAGCTCGAGCGCGATGGCCTTGCCGATCCCCTTGCTGCCGCCCGTCACGATCGCGCGCTTGCCGCCGAGTCCCAGGTCCATTCGCTGATCTCCTTCCCTGTGGGTGAACGTTCTACGAACACACGCCGAGCCCGCCGAGGAACGCCAGCATCGCCCGGCGACATTCCGCGGGCTTCTGGATCTGCAGGAGGTGGCCGGTGCCGGCAATCGCCTCGTACGCGTAGCCGAGGTCGTGGGCGAGCGCGCGGTTGGCGAAGGCCGGCGCGGGCGCGAACTTCGCCTCCGGATCGGCCGCGATCAACTTCACGGGGCCGCCGTACGCCGAGGGCGGCGGCCAGAGATTGAGGGTCATCGCCTGAAGGTAGATCGACGCCTCCAGCTCGCGCGGACACGCCAGCACCCAGCCGTCGCCGTCGCGACGGAGCACCGCGCGCGCCATCAGCTCGTGAGCGCCGAGCACCCAGTTGGCGTGAGCGCGCGTCTCGGCGTACTGACGCGCCAGCTCCGACGGATCGGCGAAGCGCTCCTGCCGCCCGAGGGCCCAGTCGGCCAGCCGCCGCTCGAACGTGTCCATCGCCTGATAGGTCGGATGCCCGGGCGGCGGCACGTTCGGGGGATCGAAGAGGATCAGCGCCTCCCACGGAAACCCGATCTCCAGGGCGTGCTTCATGGCCGCGCGGGCCGACATCGAGTGGAACACGCCGACACTCCGGCGCGGACCGAACGCGTGCGCGACGTCACGACACACGCTCTGGAGATCGAGCGCCATCTGCGCGTAGGTGTGACCGTCACGCCCGGACGACGCCGGGGGATTCCGGCCGTGGTTGCGCGCGTCGAACACGATCAGCTCGAAGCGCTCGCGCAGCTCGCCCCAGAACGGATAGTAGCCGTCGATCGCGAACCCGTTGCCGTTGGAGAGGAACACGCGCGGGGCGCCGTCGCGCGCGTACCGGCGCGCGCAGACGACGGCGCCGTCACCCATCGTGAGGTCGACGGCCTCGCTCGGCGGTGGAACGCTGAGAATGACTTACGCCGGCCCTACGAAGCCGATGTAGGCCCCGCAGGCGTCCGCGGGAAGCACGAGCATGGCCTGCTCGCCGGTGTTGCGGACGCCGCGCGCCGGCGGCGGCAGGCCGTGATCGGCCATCCATCGCGCGGCGGCGTCCATGCTGCTGGTGCGATAGAGCGCCTGGAACGGTCCCGGGCCGCGGCGCGCCAGCGCCTCGGCGGCGGGTCCGGGCTCCATCGGCTGGGCCACCGTGAGTCCCGTCGGGCCCAGATCGAACACGGCCATGTCGGATTTGATGACCGCGCCACGCTGGATCTTGGGCACGGGCGTGCCGAGCACCCGGCTGTACACCGCGGCGGATGCGGCGACGTCGGTCACCGCGACGTACACGCGATCCACGCGCTGCACGCCGTTGGGATGCGGGCCGGACGCGCGCCGCTCGGCGAGTGGGGTCAGGTGCTGGATGAAGAAGATCGGCAGCGCGTTGCGCGAGCCCAGGCGCGCGGACTTCCAGCGCAATGTCTGGCCCGCGGGCGTGCGGCGCTCGCCGTCGGCGACGTCGCTCACCTCGACCCCGCGCTGCCGCATGGCCGCGACGTCGGCGGCGAGATCGTCACTCTGCACGGCGACGTAGCGAAAGCCACCACCCCTGGCCAGGAAGTCGAGCAATCCGCCCTCCGGGCTCGCCGCCAGGTACTCGGCGCGATCGCGCACGCTCATGAGCTCGAGATAGTCCTCGGCGTTGAACGCGATCGCGTTCTCCGTCCCCCGCCCGGTGTGCACGCCGCCCGGGCGGACGTCGAACCCGATGCGCGCGTAGGCGTCGAGGCCCGTGGCGAGATCGGGCACGCAGATCATCACGTGGTCGATGCGCGTGAGCATGCTGGAGTGGCGGCATTATACCCGGCGCGAGCCGCCGCCGGTTTGCGCGGGCCACGGGTGAAGGCATAGACTCGGTCGACATGCGCATCGTGACGCTCGCGATCGTGCTCCTGATGCTCGCCCTCGCTCCCGCGTCCGGGCAGACGCCCAAGCGCGGCGGCATCCTCAACGCGATGCAGGCCGAGGATCTGCCGGCCGGGTTCGCGCTCCACGAGACGGCCACGATCATGGGCCTGTGGCCAGTCATGCCCTGCTATTCGAACCTGGTGCTCTTCGATCCGCTCAAGCCGCGCGAGGCGCCCGACACCATCCTTCCCGAGCTGGCCGAGAAGTGGTCGTGGCAGGACGGCTACCGGAACCTCGTGTTCTTCCTGCGCAAGGGCGTCAAGTGGCACGACGGCGCGCCGTTTACCTCCGCCGACGTGAAGTTCACGTTCGACGTCGTGCGCGAGGCCAGGGATGCTCCGGCCAAGCTGCGCATCAACCCGCGCCGGGAGTGGTACGCCAACGTCGAGTCGATCGAGACGCCCGAGCCGCACACGGTGATCTTCCACCTCAAGCATCCGCAGCCTTCGCTGCTCAGCATGCTGGCGTCGGGCTACTCGCCGATCGTGCCGGCGCACGTGCCGCTGGCCACCCTGCGGAGCAAGTGCGTGGGCACGGGGCCGTTCCGGCTCAAGGAGTACGTACGCGGGCAGCGGATCGAGCTGGAGCGCAATCCCGATTACTTCATCAAGGGCCGTCCGTACCTCGACGGGATCAGTTACCCGATCATCACCGAGCGCGGCACGCGCCAGGCCGCGCTCCAGGCCGGACGCCTCGACATCTCGCTGCCCACGGAGATGACGAAGGTCATGGCCGAGACGCTGAAGCAGGCGGCCCCCGCGATCGTGATCACGCAGACCGCAGCCAGCGGAAGCGACAACGTGATCCTGAACCACAAGCGCCCGCCGTTCGACAACGTGCACGTGCGCCGCGCCATCAACCTCGCCCTCGATCGTCGCGCGTGGGCCCAGGTGCGCGACGGCGTCGCCAGCTCCGCCATGCCCCCGCGACCGCTCGCGCTCTGGGGACTCTCGGCGCCGGAGCTGGCGAAGATGCCGGGGTTCCGCGATCCCGCGCGTGACCGGGCCGACGCGCGCCGCCTGCTCGCCGAGGCCGGGTTCGGTCCGGGCAAGCCGCTTCGCGCCGAGCTGGCCACGCGCAGCTGGGCGCTCCAGGTCGACCTCGCGGTGTTCGTGCAGGATCAGCTTCGCCAGGTCGGCATCGAGACCACGCTGAAGCAGATGGAGTCGGCCGTCTGGTATCCGGCGCTGGCGCGCCGCGACTACACGCTCGGGGCCAACCTCACCGCCGTCGGCATCGACGACCCCGACGCGCTCTTCTACGAACAGTACAAGTGCGGCTCGACGCGCAACTCCACCGACTATTGCAATCCGGACGTCGACCGGCTGATCGATCTCCAGTCCCAGGAGCTCGATCCGAAGAAGCGCCTGACCCTGGTGCTCGACATCCAGCGCCGTCTGGAGGAAGACGTGGCCAAGCCGATGCTCGGCTGGCGCAACGCGTACTTCGCGCGCTGGCCCTACGTGAAGAACCTCGTCCCCCACGCGCCGATCTACAACTTCGTGCGCATGCAGGACGTCTGGCTGGATCGCTGACAGGGAGGTCACTCAACCATGCCCCGGTCTCGTGGCGTCTCGCACGCACTCGTCGCCCTGCTCGTCGTCTCGCTCGCCGTCCTCGCGGGTCCGCCCGCGGCGCGCGCGGACGCGCCGGCCGGGCAGGTCACGTGGGCGGTGTCGGTCACGCTGCCGCCGGCCTGGTTCGATCCCGCTGAGGCCACCGGGCTGCTGATCCCGTTCTCCGTCTACTACGCGATCCACGACGCGCTCGCCAAGCCGATGCCGGGTAAATTGATGGCTCCGAGCCTGGCCGAGTCGTGGACCTCTTCGCCGGACGGGCTCACCCACGAGTTCGTGCTGCGCCAGGGCGTGCGCTTTCACAACGGCGATCCCGTGACCGCCGACGACGTGAAGTTCTCCTTCGAGCGCTACCGGGGCGTCTCGGCCAAGCTGCTGAAGGAGAAGGTTCGCCAGGTCCAGGTCGTCGACCCGCAGCGTGTGCGCTTTCACCTGAAGGATCCGTGGCCAGACTTCCTCACCTTCTACGCGACGCCCGCGACCGGCGCGGCCTGGATCGTCCCGCGCAAATACGTCGAGAAGGTCGGTGACGAGGGCTTCAAGAAGGCGCCGATCGGCGCGGGACCGTACAAGTTCGTCTCGTTCACTCCGGGCGTCGAGCTGGTGGTCGAGGCCAACGAGCAGTACTGGCGGAAGGTGCCGAGCGTCAAGCGGCTGGTCTTCAAGGTCGTGCCCGACGAGACGACCCGGCTGGCCATGCTCAAGCGGGGAGAGATCGACATCTCCTACACCTTCCGGGGGGCCATCGCCGAGGAGGTGCGGCGCACGGCGGGATTGACGCTGAAGCCCGTGCAGTTCTACGGCGACCAGTGGCTGTACTTCACCGATCAGTGGGATCCGAAGTCGCCCTGGGCCGACCGTCGCGTGCGGCTGGCCGCCAACCACGCCATCGACCGTCAGGCCATCAACCAATCGCTGACCCTCGGGTTCTCGCGGCTCACCGGCAGCATCATCCCGCGC
>Ga0193725_1000177_pt1 | contig 21561 bp, 19 predicted proteins | sample H2a2metaG_FD_143058 | JGI IMG/M metagenome (GOLD analysis project Ga0193725, IMG submission 143058) | Soil microbial communities from a riparian zone of the East river system, Colorado, United States - H2a2 | ecosystem: Environmental > Terrestrial > Soil > Riparian zone | place: USA: East River... | reverse complement strand
GCTCAGGCTGTCGGCGAAGGGCCGGCCGTTGTACAGCTCGCCGTCCCACGCCACGTGGCAGAGCGCGTCGATGTGGGTGATCCAGAAGCCGTGGTAGACCATGTCGAACCGGTCGAGCACGACGTCGGCCCGCTCGCGCTTGGAGGGGAACGTCGCGCTGTACATGAACACGGGTTGGGGCGTCACGTCGCGCGCCAGCGAGACGGTTCGGCCGGTCTTGACCAGCGCCTGAGCGGCCTGTTGCTTGACCGGGGTGATCAGGTTCACGGTGCCGCGCTGGTCGGCGTCGCCCCACCGGCCCCAGTTGTTCAGCTCCTTGAAGTAGCCCTCGGCGCGGTCCTGCGTCGGCGGCGTCCAGTCGGCCATGGTCTCGACTCCTCTCCGGAGGTGATGGCTGCGCGATACTCCGATTTTACCGGTTGGGGGGCACTTTACCGGTTGGGGGGCCCCTTCGGCCCTTCGGCTCCCCCCAAACCCCCCCGACACGCTTCGCCCCGCCGGAGACGGGGCGTTTCCGCGATTTTGCTACGATACTCCAGCGCGAAAATTTCCCGTAAGGAGCTGCCGATGTCGGACGCCCTGCTGCCGTTCCACCTGCGCAAGATCGGCCACGTCGTGCTCAACGTGTCGGACCTCGAGGCGTCCGTGCGTTTTTACACGGAGCTGCTCGGGCTCGAAGTCAGCGACCGCTATCCCGAGAGCATGGTGCCGGGCGGCATGGTGTTCATGCGCTGCAACACCGATCACCACGGGATCGCGCTGGTGGGCGGCGCCGCCCGCGGCGAGCGGACGACCCTGAACCACTTTGCGTTCGAGGTGGGCAGCCTCGACGAGGTCTTCCGCGCCCGCGCCTGGCTGCGCAAGCACGGCGTGCCCCTTCACTTCGAGGGGCGCCGCCGCGCCGGCTGCCAGATCGCGGTGGAGTTCGTCGACCCCGATGGCAACAATCTGGAGATCTACTGGAACATCGACCAGATCGGTACCGACGGCTCCGCCCGCCCCGCCGACGAGTGGCGCCAGGCCCGCTCGCTGGAGGACGCGGTCGCCAACCCCGTGCCGGGCCAGCGCCTTCCCTCCGTCGACGAGCTGCGCAACTGACCGAGTGACCAACTTTGGGGGGCCTAGCCGCGGGCCCCCCAAGCCCCCCGGCCTTCGGGGCGCCCCGGCAAAGCCGTGGCGCCCCTCATCAACCAGGCACACGCGATCGTGAGACGGCACGTTAGAATCGCCGGGTGACCACGACCGATCGCTTCAACGCGGCGGAGTTCTTCGTCGATCGCCATGTGGCGGAAGGCCGCGGCTCGCGCGCGGTGTTCCGCTGCGCCGGCGGCGTCCTCACGTATGCGGAGCTCGCGGAGCGCGTCGGTCGCGCCGGGCACGTGCTGGCCGGGCTCGGGGTGGAGATCGAGAACCGGGTGGTGCTGGCCCTCGACGACTCGCCCACGTTTGCGGCGACGTTCTGGGGGACCCTCAAGCTGGGGGCGGTCGCGGTGCCGCTCAACACCGTGATGAGTGCGGACGAGTACGCGTTCGTCCTCGACGACAGCCGCGCCAAGATCGCGGTGGTCGAGGACCGGCTGCTGCCGAGGCTCGAAGGTCTGCGCGAGCGGTGTCGGTGGCTGCGCGCCGTGCTCGGCGTGACCCAGCTCGAGGCGTCGATGGCTCGAGCCCCGGGCGCGCTGGCGGCGACGCCGACGGTGAGAGAGGACATGGCGTACTGGGGCTACACCTCAGGCTCCACCGGCCGCCCCAAAGCGGCGGTCCATTCCCACAAGGACTTCCTCGCCGCCGCCGATCTCGTCGGCGTCGGCGTGTTCGGCCTGCGCCCCGAGGACCTCGTCTTCTCGGCCTCGAAGATGTACTTCGCGTTCGGGCTCGGGAACTCGCTGTATTTTCCGGCGCGCGTGGGCGCGGCGTCGGTGCTCGTCGCCGATCGATTGACGCCCGAGCGCGCGTTCGAGATCGTCACGCGCGAGCGTCCGACGGTCTTCTTCGCGGTGGCCACGCTCTACGCCCGCATGCTCGAGGTGCCCGACGCCGAGCGCTTCGATCTCTCGTCACTGCGACTCTGCGTGTCGTCGGGTGAAGCGCTGCCCACCGCGGTGTTCGACGCGTGGGGCCAGCGCTTCGGCCACGAGCTGGTCGATGTGGTGGGCTCGACAGAGGCGCTGCACGATTTCATCGCCAACCGCCCCGGCGCGGTGCGCCGGGGCTCGTCCGGCCAGGTCGTGCCGGGCTTCGAGGCGCGTCTGGTCGACGACGCCGGTCAGCCGGTTCCCGCGGGCACCGTCGGCCAGCTCCTGATCAAGGGCGAGACGCTGGCGCCGTACTACTGGAACCGGCTCGAGCGCACGCGCGCGACCATGCTCGGCGAGTGGGTGAGGACGGGCGACATGTTCCGGCAGGACGCCGACGGCTACTTCTACTTCGCCGGCCGCTCGGACGACATGCTGAAGGTCTCGGGCATGTGGGTGTCGCCGGCGGAGATCGAAGGCGTGCTGGTCGAGCATCCCGCCGTCGTGGAAGCGGGCGTGGTGGGTCTCGCCGGTCACGACGGGCTCGTCCATCCCCACGCTGCCGTGGTGCTCAAGGCCGGCCACCTCGCGGGGGACTCGCTGGTGGCGGAGCTCCAGGGGTGGGTCAAGGCGCGGACGGCCGGCTACAAGGTGCCGCGCACGATCGAGTTCGTCGACGACCTGCCCAAGACCGCGACCGGCAAGGTCCAGCGCTTCCGCCTGAGAAGCGCCAGCCGATGATTCGGAAAGTCTTGATCGCCAATCGCGGCGAGATCGCGGTGCGGATCATTCGCGCGTGCCGCGAGCAAGGGGTGCGGAGCGTCGCCGTATTCTCGGAGGCCGATCGCGAGGCCCTGCACGTGATGCTGGCCGACGAGGCCTACGCGATCGGCCCCGCGCCGTCGGCCGAGAGCTATCTCGCGGTCGAGCGCATCCTCGGCGCCGCCCGGACCTCGGGCGCCGACGCCGTCCACCCCGGCTACGGATTCCTCGCCGAGAACGCCGACTTCGCGGAGGCGTGCGCCCGCGCCGGCCTCACCTTCGTCGGCCCTCCGGGACAAGCGATCCGCGCCATGGGCGACAAGACCGCGGCGCGGCGGCTGGCCCGCCAGCTCGATGTACCGATGGTTCCTGGCGGCGTCGAGGCCCTCGCTTCCGACGCCGCCGCCCGCGCGGCAGCGCGCGAGATCGGCTATCCCGTGATGGTCAAGGCCGCGCGGGGCGGGGGCGGCAAGGGGATGCGCCTGGTCCAGCGCGAGCAGGATCTGGACGGAGCCCTGCGGCTGGCCCGCGGCGAGGCGGCCACCGCGTTCGGCGACGACGCGCTCTATCTCGAGCGCGCGATCGTGGAGCCCCGCCACATCGAGATCCAGGTCCTCGCCGACGCCCACGGCCGCGTGATCCACCTGGGCGAGCGCGAGTGCTCGATCCAGCGCCGGCATCAGAAGCTGGTTGAGGAGTGCCCGTCGCCCTTCGTCGACGACGCACTGCGCGCTGACATGGGCGAGGCCGCGTGCCGTCTCGCGCGGGCCGGAGGCTACGTCAACGCCGGCACCATCGAGTTCCTGGTCGACGCCGAGCGCCGCTTCTACTTCCTCGAGATGAACACGCGCCTGCAGGTCGAGCATCCGGTCACCGAGATGGTCACGGGGATCGACCTCGTGCGCGAGCAGCTGCGGATCGCCGACGGCGCGCCGCTCGGCTATGCCCAGGGCGACGTGGGGTGGCGCGGGGCGGCCATCGAGTGCCGCATCAACGCCGAGGATCCGTTCGCCGGTTTCCTGCCGTCGCCCGGCACGATCACCGGGCTGCGGCCGGCGGCGGGGCCGTGGGTGCGTGACGATTCCGGCGCCTACGAAGGCTGGACGGTGCCGCGCTTCTACGACACGCTGGTGGCCAAGCTGATCGTGTGGGGCGCCGACCGCGAGGCGGCGATCACGCGCATGCGCCGGGCGCTCGGCGAGTACCGCGTGGCCGGCATCCGGACGACCATTCCGCTGCTCCGCCGCCTGGTTGCCCACGCCGACTTCACGGCCGGCCGGCTCTCGACCGCGCTCCTCGAGCGCCTCCTGCCCGAGCTGACCGCTCCCGAGACGTCGGCCGAGACCCTGGCCATCGTCGCCGCGGTGCTGGCCGAGCACGACGGCCAGCCCGGCATCGTCCCCGCGCCGGCCACCGATGCGTGGCGGCTGGCCGCGCGCCAGCCCCGGGCCGACCGATGACCACGCGGACATTCGTGGCGACCGTCAACGGCCGCTCGGAGAAGGTCCAGGTCACGGGGAGCGACGGGCGGTACCGCGTGACCGTGGGCGAGCGGACGCTGGAGGTCGACGCGAGACAACCGATGCGTGGTCTCTGGTCGCTGCTCGTCGATGGCGCGTCGCACGTGGCCGACGTCGCCCCCGGCGAGGGCGGCCGGCGAGTCGACGTGGACGGCGGGACCTCTCTCGTCGACGTCGAGGAGTACGCGCGCCACGTCATCCGGACGCAGGGCGGGACGGGGGGCGGTGCGGCCGGGCAGATCATCAAGACGCCGCTCCCGGGCAAGGTCACCCACGTGGCGGTGACGGTCGGCGACCACGTCGCGCGCGGCGATACGGTGGTCGTCATCGAGGCCATGAAGATGGAGAACGAGTTCAAGTCCTCCGCGGCGGGCACCGTCACCGAGATCCGCGTCCACCCCGGCCAGGCCGTGAACGCCGGCGACGTTCTCGTGGTGCTGAAGGGGGTTGAGCCATGAGCCCGTGGCGCGGGCTGTTCCTGCCGGTCCTCCTCCTCCTGGGGACGACCTCGCTCGCGGCCCAGCATGCCGAGATCGCTCCGACCGACAACCTCGTCATCGAGCAGGTCCCCAGGATTCCGGCGGCCCTCGCCGCCGATGTCGATCGCTACACGAACTTTCGCCGGGCGAGCCTGTCGAGCTGGCATCCGACCAAGCGAGAGATGTTGATCAATACGCGCTTCGCCGACACGGCCCAGGTCCACCACGTGAAGTTCCCCGGCGGCGATCGAACGCAGCTGACGTTCTTCAGGGACGGCGTGTCGGGCGCCTCCTACCAGCCGGCCAGCGGCGACTACTTCGTGTTCAACAAGGACGTCGACGGCAACGAGTTCTATCAGAAGTTCCGCTTCGACGTCGCCACCGGCGCCACCGCGCTGCTGACCGACGGCGCGTCGCGAAACACCGGCGGTGTGTGGTCGAGGTCCGGCGACCGCCTCGCGTATGGATCGACCCGCCGCAACGGTCAGGACGTCGACGTCTGGATCATGAATCCGGCCGATCCCACGTCGGACCGCCTGGTCGCGCGACTGGAGGGCGGCGGTTGGGGAGCCTTCGACTGGTCGCCCGACGATCGGACGCTCCTCGTCCGGGAATACGTCTCGATCAACGAGGCTCATCTCTGGCTGATCGACGTCGCGACCGGCGCGCGGACACGCCTCACCGAGAAGGACGGAGCGGAGCCGGTCGCGTATTTCGGCGCCCAGTTCGGCCGGGACGGCCGCGGCGTCTACGTGACGACGGACCGTGGATCGGAGTTTCGACGCCTCGCCTACGTCGACCTGGCGACGAAGCGACACACCGTCCTCACCGCTCACATCCGCTGGGACGTGGACGAGTTCCGCCTGTCCTGGGACGGCCAATGGATCGCGTTCGTGACCAACGAAGAAGGCGGCAGCGTCCTGCACCTGCTCGACCTTCGGAGCGGAAGCGAGCGGCCCGTTCCCAAGCTTCCCCTCGGCCTCATCGGCGGACTGCTGTGGCACCGGGCGCACCCCGAGCTCGGTTTCACGATGACCTCGGCGCGCTCGCCGGCCGATGCCTACTCGCTGGACGTGAGCACGGGGCGCGTCGAGCGCTGGACCCACAGCGAGACGGGGGGCATGAGCACGGAGAGTTTCGCGGAGCCCCACATCGTCCGCTGGAAGAGCTTCGACGGCCTGACGATCTCGGGGTTGCTCTACCGTCCACCGAAGCGGTTCGCGGGCAAGCGGCCGGTCATCATCGACATCCACGGCGGCCCGGAAGTCCAGGCCCGGCCCGGCTTTCAAGGCGCGCGCAACTACTTCCTGAACGACCTGGGCGTGGCCATCCTCTACCCGAACGTGCGCGGGTCGGCCGGCTACGGCAAGACGTTTCTGACCCTCGACAACGGATTCCTGCGGGAGCACGCGTATCGTGATATCGGTGCGCTGCTCGACTGGATCGCCGCCCTCGGGGACCTCGACGCCGAGCGCGTGATGGTGACCGGCGCGAGCTACGGCGGCCACATGACGCTCGCCGTCGCGACGTATTATCCCGACCGCATCCGGGCCGCCCTCGACGTCGTCGGCCCCTCGAACCTCGTCACGTTCCTCGAGACCACCGCGCCCTACCGCCGGGACCTGCGCCGCGTCGAATACGGCGACGAGCGCGATCCCCGCATGCGCGAGTTCCTGAACCGGATCGCGCCGACCAACAACAGCGCCAAGATCGTCAAGCCGCTCTTCGTGGTGCAGGGCGGCAACGATCCGCGGGTGCCGCGCTCGGAATCGGAGCAGATGGTGGCCGCGGTGCGCAAGAACGGTACCCCGGTCTGGTATCTGATGGCGAAGGACGAAGGACACGGCTTCGCCAAGAAGGCCAACCGGGACTTCCTGCTCTACGCGACCGTGCTGTTCGTCAAGGAATACCTGCTGAAGTAACATGTCCACGGGATGACCACGTGAGCGAGCCGGCCATCGCGTTCAAGGGCGTCAACAAGTGGTTCGGCAAGCTCCACGTGCTCCGCGACGTCAGCGCGGAGGTCGCGCCGGGGGAGGTCGTGGTGGTGTGCGGGCCCTCCGGCTCCGGCAAGAGCACGCTGATCCGGTGCGTGAACGCGCTGGAGCGGGTGCAGCAGGGCGAGATCGTCGTGCTCGGCGAATCGATCACGGGGAACGGGGTCAACCTCACGCGTCTCCGGACGCAGGTCGGGATGGTCTTTCAGCAGTTCAACCTGTTCCCGCACATGACCGCCCTCCAGAACATCATGCTGGCCCCCGTGCGGGTGCGCGGGCTCTCGCGCGACGAGGCCGAGAAGACCGCGCGCGGACTGCTCGAGCGCGTGGGCATTCCCGACAAGGCGGCGAACTATCCCGCCAACCTCTCCGGCGGTCAGCAGCAGCGCGTGGCCATCGCGCGAGCGCTGGCCATGGAGCCGCGCATCATGCTGTTCGACGAGCCGACGTCCGCCCTCGATCCGGAGATGATCAACGAGGTGCTGGAGGTCATGACCGATCTGGCCAAGAGCGGCATGACCATGATGGTGGTCACCCACGAGATGGGCTTCGCGCGGCGGGTCGCCCATCGCGTGGTCTTCATGGACGAGGGCGCGATCGTCGAGGCCGACACGCCGCAGGCCTTCTTCGACGCGGCCCGAACGGACCGCGCGCGGCAGTTCCTGTCCAAGATCCTCTCTCACTGAATGGAGGTCGCGATGACACGCTTTCTCGCACTCGCCCTGGCCGCCGCCCTCGCCTTCGGCACGGCGGCCCCGGCATTCGCCCAGTCGGCCACCCTCGACAAGATCGGCCAGAGCGGCACCCTGGTGATCGGCACCCGAACCGGCTCGCCGCCGTTCGCCTACGTCAACAAGGACAACCAGTGGGTGGGATTCTCCATCGACTTGGTCGAGCAGGCCATCCTGCCCGGGCTGTCCAAGAAGCTCGGCAAGGAGATCAAGCTCGAGAAGAAGGAGTCGACGCCGCCCACGCGCATCCCGCTGCTCAGCTCCAACGCCGTCGACCTGATCGCGGGGACCATGACCGACACCCGCGCCCGCCGCGACAGCGTGGACTTCAGTATCACGTTCTTCGTGACCGGCTCTCAGTTCCTGGTCAAGAAGGGGAGTCCGATCAAAGGCATCCAGAACATCGCGGGCAAGCGCATCGCCGCTCAGCAGGGCTCGACTCAGGCACGGATCCTCCGCGAGCGCGCGCCCAACGTCCAGATCCGGGAGTTCCCGGACCAGCCAGCGGCGTTCCAGGCCCTGGCCCAGGGTCAGGTCGACGCGTTCACCAACGACGGCATCCAGCTCGCCGGGCTCAAGGCCAAGGCACCCAAGCCGGATGACTGGGTCATCGCCGGCGACTTCTACTCCTACGAGCCGTACGGCATGGCCATGCGGAAGAACGACTCCGACTTCCGCGCCGTGGTGAACAACGGGCTCATGGAAGCGATCGAGTCGGGCAAGTACTTCGAGATTTACGACAAGTGGTTCGGACCGAAGGGCGAGGTGCCGTATCCGCTGACCCCGGAGAACAGGCGGTTCCTCCAGCTGCAGGTCGTCCCGAAGTAACGCCGCTCGCGTGAAGTACCAGTTCAACTGGAGCGTGCTCTGGAGCGGCCAGACCGGTGGCTGGCTGCTCCAGGGTCTGCTCGTCACTCTCGAGATCTCGGTGCTGGCCTGGGTGCTGGCGGTGGCCCTCGGCCTCCTCTCCGGCGCGCTGCGCACGGTGCCGTTCCGCCTGCTGCGCGCGCTGGCCACGTGCTACGTGGAGTTCTTCCGCAACGTGCCGCTGCTGGTGTGGATGTTCTTCTGGTACTTCGGGGTACCTCCGCTGCTGCCCGAGGGTATGCGGAACTGGCTGCTCGACCACGGCGCGGAGTTCTGGGCTGCCATGTTCGCGCTCGGCGTCTATCACGGTGCGCGGTTCTCCGAAGTCATCCGCTCGGGCATCCAGGCGATCCCGCGCACCCAGTTCGAGGCCGCGCAGGCGATGGGGTTCAGCACGTGGCAGGCCTACCGGCTGGTCATCCTGCCCGTCGCCCTCCGGCTCATCGTGCCGCCGGGCACCAGCGAGTCGCTGAACTTGTTGAAGAACTCCTCGGTCGCGCTCACGATCAGCGTGGCCGAGCTGACCTTCCAGACCCGCCAGATCGAGACGTACACCGCGAAAGCGATCGAGGCCCTGACCGCGGGGACGCTGATCTACCTCGCGCTCTGTCTCTCCATCGCCACCATCATGTCCAGGGTCGAGCGCAAGTTCGCGATCCCCGGACTGATCGTGCGAGTAGGCTGATGCTCGATCTCGGCGTGATCGCCGCGAACTTCAAGTTCCTGATCGTGCAGGGACTGTTCGGGCTCGGCGGTTTCGCGGGCGGCACCCTGCGGCTGGCCGTTCCCGCGATCGTGCTCGGCTTCGCGCTCGGCATCCTGGTGGGGCTCGCCCGGCTCGCCTCGGCCCCGTGGATTCGCCTGCCCGCGACGGCCTACGTGGAGTTCTTCCGCGGCGTGCCGCTGGTCATGGTGATCTTCTGGATCTGGTTCATCATTCCCCAGGTGCTGCGGCTGCCCGTGCCGGAATACGGCGTGGCCCTGACCGCGTTCGTGATCTTCGAGGCCGCCTACTTCGGCGAGATCGTGCGGGCGGGGGTGATGTCGGTGCCTCGCGGCCAGGTCGAGGCCGCCCACTCGGTGGGCCTCAGCGGCGTGCAGACCATGACCACGGTGGTGTTGCCCCAGGCCCTGCGCAACATGGTGCCGTCGCTGGTGACCCAGATGATCGTGCTCTTCAAGGACACCTCGCTGGCGTCGATCATCGGCTACGTCGACCTCACCAAGGCCGCCCAGATCGTCAACAACCGCGAGATCCGTCCCTTCGAGCTGTATCTGTTCATCGCCGTCGTGTACTGGCTGTTCGCCTACTCGATGTCGCGGGTGGCGCGGCGGTTCGAGCATGGCTCGGCCCGGGCCTGATAAGCTCGGAGCATGGTGAACGCTCCGAGCTTCTTCGACACCGTCAACACCTACTTCGAGAAGGCGGCCGCGCTGACCGACTACCCGCGCGGCCTGCTCGATCAGATCAAGGCGTGCAACAGCGTGTACGCGTTCCAGTTCCCGCACCGACGCGCGGGAGGGACACTCGAGGTCATCTCGGGCTGGCGCGTGCAGCACAGCCATCACCGGCTCCCGGTGAAGGGCGGCATCCGCTTCGCCCCCGAGGTCAACGAGGACGAGGTCAAGGCCCTGGCCGCGCTCATGACCTACAAGTGCGCGATCGTGGACGTCCCCTTCGGCGGGGCCAAGGGCGGCGTGCGCATCGACACCAGGCACTACTCGGTCGAGGAGCTGGAGCAGGTGACCCGGCGCTACACCGCCGAGCTGATCAAGAAGAACTTCATCGGTCCCGGCATCGATGTGCCCGCCCCCGACTACGGGACCAGCGCCCGCGAGATGGCCTGGATCGCCGACACCTATCAGGCCTTTAACCCCGGGCAGATCGACGCGCTGGGCTGCGTGACCGGCAAGCCCATCAGCCTGAGCGGGGTGCACGGTCGGGTGGAGGCCACCGGCCGCGGCGTCTACTACGGGCTGCGCGAGGCGTGCGACGACGCCGACGATATGAAGGCCCTCGGGCTCTCGCGCGGACTCGACGGCAAGCGCGTGGTCGTCCAGGGACTGGGCAACGTCGGCTATCACAGCGCGAAGTTCTGCGAGGAGGGCGGCGCCGTCATCGTGGCCGTGGCCGAGCGCGACGGCGCGGTCGTTCGTCCGGAGGGGCTGGACGTGGACGCCGTGCGGCGTCACCTCCACGAGACCGGCTCGATCCGGAACTTTCCGGGCGCTCAGACCCTGACCTCCAGCGCGCTCGCCCTCGAGCTCGAGTGCGACGTCCTGATCCCGGCGGCGCTGGAGAACCAGATCACCGCCGACAACGCCCCGCGCATTCGCGCCCGGATCGTGGCCGAGGCCGCCAACGGCCCCACGACCTCCGGCGCCGAGAAGATCCTGCTCGACCGCCGGGTGCTGATCATCCCCGACATCTACCTCAACGCGGGCGGGGTGACGGTCTCCTACTTCGAGTGGGTGAAGAACCTCTCGCACGTGCGCTTCGGCCGCCTGGCCAAGCGCTACGAGGAGGCGTCGTTCGGCCGGATCGTGGCCGCGATCGAGCGGAGCACCGGCAAGCCGTTCGCCGAAGCCGACCGCCGCACGATCGTCCACGGCCCCGAGGAGATCGACCTCGTCAACTCCGGCCTCGAGGAAACGATGGTCGCCGCCCACCGAGAGATCCGCGACCTGGCCCGCCGCGACCCCCGCATCTCCGACCTCCGCACCGCCGCCTTCCTCAGCGCCCTGAACAAAGTCGCCACCGCGTACCTGGAGATGGGAATCTTCCCGTAGGGGGCGGGGCGCGACGGCTTGACGCCTCCCCTGGCAAGATGTATAGGTATGTAGACGAGCCGGAGGAGGCACGATATGGCGATGCGATCGGCGGTGGCGTGGCCCAATGGGAAGGCGTACCTCTTCTTCGACGACAACACGTACAGTCGTTACGATATGGCCACCGGGCGCCTCGAGGAGGCCCGCGTCGCGGTGGTGCCCCGGTGGCCCGGGCTCGTCGGGAGCCCCAAGCCGTTCGTGTGGTGGGGGTTCGGAAAAGCTTACGCGTTCACGGGCCCGACGTACGCCCGGTACGAGGACGGGACCAACGGCCCCGAGGGCGTCGAAGCCGCCTATCTGCCGCCGAACGTTCCCTTCACCATCGCGGCGCAGTGGGCGGGGATGCCGCTGACGTGGCTCGCCGGGATCGATGCCGGGGTGAACTGGGGCACCGGGAAGCTCTATTTCTTCCGTGGCGGCGAGTACGTTCGATACGACGTCCCGACCGATCGCGTCGATCCAACCTATCCCAAGCAGATCTCGGGCAATTGGCCGGGACTGTTCACGGACCGGATCGACGCGGCGCTGTACCCCGGCGGACGCCATGCGTATTTCTTCCGCGACGAGGAGTACCGGCGGTACGACGTCGACGCGGAGCGCGTGGACTTCAGCGGCCGGCTGGCGTCGTTTGCCCTCGACCCGACACCGGGCGGGGGCGTCACGCCGGCGCGGATGCTGACGGCGGGCCAGGCGGCGGCGATCGTCGCGGACCTGGTCGCGCGGGGCCGCGTGTCGATTTCCGGACCGGCGGCCCCGGCGCCTGGCGCGCACCTCGTCCTCAACCCGGCGACGATCGACGGGACCCGCCTCACCAACATGGCCAACCCCGCCGCCGGCATCACCGACAACGTGGATCAGCGGATGGTTGTCGTGCTCGATCGACTGATCGCCTGGCTCAATGCGTCTGAACCGGCCGTCAGCGAACTGCTGCACATGGGGATCGGCCATGGGGTGGGACCGCCGAACGACTGCCACAACCAGGGCCGCGCCCTCGATCTCGCCGGCTTGAGCGGAACGTCCCAGGGGGCGCCGTTCAAGAAGATGATCGATGCGGACTGGGGCTCACTCCCCGCCCGCGCCGGCAGCGCCGTGCGCATCGATCCCTCCGTCGATGCGCTCGCCCACCGGCTCTTTCTCACCGCGTATACCTTCGGGTCGTACGAGTGCGAGTCGAACGCGATCGGTGCCCTGAACCGGTATTCGCCGCCGTCCCTGGGGGGCGCCGGGTTCGTCATCTACCCGGACTACGGGGGCGACGCGACGCTGCGCGCGCAGCACCGGAATCACATCCACATGCAGATTGGACCGACCAAGGCGTGACACGGGGCGGGGCACGCCCCCTTCGACGCGGCCCGCAGGGGGCCGCGTCGCTGTGCGACCCCTATTTCACGGCGCCCGCGGTGAGGCCCGAGACGTAGTAGTCGAGGAAGAAGACGTACAGGATCACGATGGGGATGGAGCCGAGTACGGCGCCGGCCATCAGGGAGCCCCAGAAGTAGATGTCGCCGCGGATGAGCTCGCTGGTGACGCCGACGCTGGCGGTGATCTGCTCGGAGGACGAGGTGAAGGTCAGCGCGTAGATGAACTCGTTCCACGACAGCGTGAACGCGAAGAGGGCGGCGCACACCAGACCGGGGATGGCGATGGGCAGCACGATCTTCGTCAGGGCCTGGATGCGGGTGGCCCCGTCGACCATCGCGCACTCCTCGACTTCCTTGGGCACGGTGCGGAAGTAGCCCATCAGCAGCCACGTGCAGAAGGGGACCAGAAAGGTCGGATACGTGATGATGAGCGCCCATTTCGAATCGCTGAGCCCGAGCCAGTTGATGACCTGGGCCAGTGGCAGGAAGAGGAGCGACGTCGGCACGAGATAGGTGATGAAGATTCCCGTGCCGAAGCTGGCCACGCCGAAGAACTTCAGCCGGGCCAGCGCGTAGGCCGCGACGGTGCCGATGACCAGCGACACCCCCGTGGACAGCACGGTGACTATCAAGCTGTTCTTCGTCCAGGTCAGGAACGCGGTCTCCCACAGGAGGTAACGGTAGTGGTCGAGCGTAGGCCCCTGCTTGATGATCAGCGGGACGGAGTAGCGGTCGTACAGCTCCTTGTCCTGCTTCAGAGAGGTCAACGTCATGTGATAGAACGGGAACACCGCGAAGATCAGGAACGGCACCAGCAGCAGGTGCATCATGATCTTCCGTCCGAGCGGGCGGGCCTGGACCGTCATCAGTAGGCCTGCTTCCGTACGAACCGCAGCTGCGCCCACACCACGAACATCAGCACCGGGAACAAGTACAGCGAGATGGCCGCGCCCTGCCCGATCTGCCCGGACTCGAGCCCGACCTGGCGCGAGAGCGTGGCGAAGAGGTGGGTGGAGTTGATGGGCCCGCCGTGGGTGAGCACGTAGACGATGTTGAACTCGCTGAACGTGAAGATCGTGGAGAACAGGATCACGATGGCCAGCACGGGCTTGAGCATGGGCAAGGTGACGTACCAGAACCGCCGCATGGCCCCCGCGCCGTCCGCCTCGGCGGCCTCGTAGAGCTCTTTGGGAATGGCCACGAGCCCGGCCAGGATCGTGATGGCGAAGAAGGGCAGGCCGCGCCAGATGTTCACGAGCACGACCGCGGTCATCGCGTAGTACTTCTGGCCGAGCCAGTTCGGCCCGGGCGGATCGAAGAGGCCGAGCGCGATGCCGGTCCAGTTGACCACGCTGTAGAGCGAGTTGAACATCCACCACCAGCCCAGCGTCGAGAGCGCGGTGGGGATGACCCACGGGAGCAGCACGGCGCCGCGGATCGTCCGCTTGAACCAGAGCTGCTGGTTCAGCAGCAGGGCCAGCGAGATGCCGAGCACGATCTTGAACAGCACCGCCGCGCCCGTGAACACGAACGCGTTCTGGAAGGTCTGGCGGAAGGCGTCGCTGTCCCAGAGGGTCACGAAGTTCCGGATGCCGACGAAGTGGCTCGGCCGCCCGATGAACGAGTTCGACATCGCGAAGTAGAGGGCCATGCAGAACGGGTAGGCCACCAGGAGCACGAGCAGGAGGAGGGCCGGGGTGACGAAGGCCGGGCCGAGGATGTGCTCGCGGTCGAACCACTCACGCAGGCGAACGCTGGTGGCGGCACGCTGGGGCGCGGCTTCAGCGCGGACGGAGCCGATGGCCACGGTCTACGCGGCCCCCACGATCTTCTTCATCTCGTTCTCCGCCCACGCGATGGCGTCCTTGGTGGACGTGCCGGTGACCGCCTTGGCGATCATGTTGGGCAGGATGTACGAGTTGGTGATGAGCTGCACCTTCTCCGACCCCGGCGCGGGCCAGCCATACGCGTGGTACTGCACGCCCTCGCCCTTGAGCGCGGCGTACTTGGGATCGGTCTTGAGCACGGGGTGATCCGCCAGCTTTTCGTAGGCCGGCAGGTTGAAGGCGTCGCCCGACATGATGTACTCGTCGTAGGTCTCGCGCTTGCCGATCAGGTAGCGGAGCCACTCCTTGGCCGGCTCGACGTTCTTGCTGAACTTCCAGATGCCGATGAAGCGCGGGGTGTCCGTCTCGTGGCGGCCGTGCGGGCCACTGAGGCTGCGGTGGTGGTTGATGCCGTCGGCGGTGACGAGCTTGCGCTGCTTGGCGATGATGTAGGCGCTGACCGGGTTGTGGATCCAGCCCGCCTTGCCCTGCTGGATCGACTCGTTGTTGCTGGCATCCGACCACGAGAGCACTTCCGGCTCCATGCAGTCGCGGTACATCTTCTTGTACCACTCGATGGTCTGGGCGGTGCCCGGCGAGTTGATCCGCACGGTCTTGCCGTCCTTGTCGACTTCCATGCCCCCGAACGACCACAGCACGGGACCGGCCGTGGAGATCGAGTCGTAGTTCTGGGAGATGGGGATCCCCACGGGGTTGCCCATCTTCTTGAGCTCCTTGCCCGCCACGTAGAGGTCTTCCCAGGTGTCCGGCACCTTGAGGCTGGCCTTCTTGAAGAGGTCCTCGCGATAGGTGCAGACGAACATGCCGTGGTACTGCGGCACCGCGCGCCACGCCCCGTGCGGCTGGCCGCACTCGTAGGCCGAGGGGATGGCCTTGCCGTACTTCTTCTCGATCTCGGTCACCACGTCGGACACGTCGACGAGCTGGGGCTCGTAGAGCCAGGGGAAGTGCATGCGCATCTCGACCAGATCGTGGCCGGCCTGGGTCTGCACTTCGGAGGCGTACTTGGCCTGCTGCGGACCCATGTGCGAGATGTGATCGATCTTGAGCTTGATGCCGGTGTCTTTGGTGAAGCGCCCGGCGATCTCGCCGAGCTTCTTGTCCGAGGCCGGCGCGAAGTTGTTCCAGCAGAGGTACGAGATCTCGCGCTGCTGGCCGCGGGCGGGCGCAACTCCGCTGGCCAGGATGCCGGCGAGTCCCGCGGTGGCTGTCACGAATTGTCGACGTGTGACCGGTTCCATTGAAGTCCTCCCCCAGTAGTCAGAGCGGCCAGGGCCGCGTGGTTAGCGTGAAACAGGGCGTGACCGACTGTAGACATGGGCGCGCATCCTGTCAAGGAAACCAGGCAGATACTTCAGGGTTCCGCAGGCAGGGCGTAGAGCGCCCGGGCGTTGTCGGAGAGGATCGCCCGGGCGATGCTCCCGGCCTCTCCGGACTCCAGGTCGCCGCGCTCGATCAACCAGCCCAGCGCCTCGCCGAGCGCGGCGCGACCCCAGTCGGCCGAGAGCGCGAACAGCTCGGGCAGCGCCGACACGTCGGAACCGTACATGAGCTTGCTCGACGGGGCCAGCGAGAGGATCTCGATCAACGGGTTGACGGCGCCCGCGCCCAGGAAGGGCAGCGCCAGCGAGAGATCGAGGTGGACCTGCGGCCACACCGCGGTCATGAACGCCGCCTCGCGCGTGTACGGATAGGCCATGTGCAGCAGCACCAGGCGGGTCGACGCCCACCGCGGATCCTCCAGGATCGGGCGCAGGTGCAGGGGATTGGCGCCGACCAGGTCGATGTCGGGATCGCCGAACCCCGCGTGGATCTGGATCGGGCGTGCGGTCTCGCGCGCGACCTCGAGCGTGATCTCGACCAGGCGGTCGAGCAGCGGCTTGTCGGCGAGCCGCGGCCGGCCGTCGGACGGGATCGCGGCGACCGCCCGCGCGTACGACGCCCGGCACTCGTCGTCACTCCACGGGTGCACGGCGAGCCCGGTGCGATACGCTACGATGGTCTTGAACGCGACACACCGGGACGCCGCGTCCAGCAGCTCTCGGCGGAACGCGTCGACGTATTGGTCGAACGGCAATCTTTGGACGAGCAGGCGCTCGGCGCACGTCTCGATCCTGAAAATTTCGTGGACCGCGCAGCCGAGCCGCCGGCGCATCTCGTCCAGCGGCATGCTGCCGTCGGGCGGATAGCCGGTGTCGATCAGGAGCGCGGCGATTCCGGCCGCCGCGAACTGAGCGCGCGCGGTGTCGGGTCCGAGCTGGCGCCGCCGAGCGTCCAGCACGGCCTCCGCCGTCGCTTCGACGGCGAGCCGTTCGGCCAGCGCCCGGAGCGCGCGCCGATAATAGCCGGTGTGCTCGACGTGCTCGCGCATTGTGCCCGCGCGGCCCTCGCTGAAGAGATCGAGAAACGTCTCGAGCGAGACGTCCACGGGATCGTGCCGCAGCGGATGGCAGTGTCCGTTGACGACGGGAACGGCGGAGAGGTCGACGAAGCTCACGCGACGATGATAGGACACCACGGTGGCTACGGAGAGTCCGCGGCGCCGTCTGGAATGGTCCCTTGACTACGCCAGTGACCCTTGGTGTAATCGGGGCCTGAGCGCTCCTCCGCGCTAGTCGGGCCTCAACCCCCTCGACTAGCCAAGACTGGTCGGCCACCGCCGGCCAGTTCTTGTGTCGGCCGACCCTCTCCCCCCCATCTTCGAAACTTCGCGCTCAGGCGTCCCAGCGCCCCAGCCGCCCCTCGCGCGTTGACTGCCTATTCCCATGACTGACGAAGCTCCGCCCCGCTCACTCCTCACCGCCGCCGCCCAGCACCGCAGACCAAGACGGTCGCCGCGTGGTCGTCCGTATCGCTCGAACGACGCAGGCCGATTCTAGGATCGACTCCACCGTGCAGGCGGCTCCGGAACTTCGCCGGCATCGACAGCAACACCTCGGCCTTGATTAGCTCGGGCTGCCGGAAGGGGTTCAGCACGCTGCGAAGATTCTACGCCGAAACGGCGCACGCCCGAGGGCGGCCTCGGGCGTGCGGTTGTGGAGGGTGCGCCCTACTTATTATCCCTGTTGGCCTGGATATTCGACGTCCCGAACGAGAGATTGTCCAGCGAGGCGTTGCTCATCCGGTGGAAGAGCACGGCCTCGCGCCCGGTCACTTCGAGACCCCAGTAGCCGGTGAAGGAGAACTGCTGGGGATTCGGAATCACCGGATTGGAGGTCACCGTCTGCACCTCGAGCTCCGTATACCACACCGGTACCGTGTGGGCGCCCAGGTTCACCGGCGCTGTGGAATAGAGGCTGTCGATGCTCGCCACCGTCGTCGTGCTCAAGCATGCGCACGGTACGAGAATGTCCTTGGGCCCCGACTCGTCGTCGTTGTAGATGCGACCCCTGAGCACGGTCACGTTGCTCCCGTTGGCGACGTTCCGCGACGGGAACCCTGTCGAGGCATCTCGGTTTGCGATGAACGGGAAGAGGTTGGGGTTGAATATGCCACTCCTGTTAGCCAGGCTCCCCGGCGGGTTGGGGCCCTGGATATCGGCCGTCGGGCAGATCAGGTAGATCGAGGCCTTGAGCGAGGCGCTCTCCTGCGGCGTGACGAAAGTCGCGGCGCTGCGCATCGGGCTCCAGCAATAGCCGTTGACGAAGGTCCCGCACAGTCCGAAGGACGCGTTCGCGCCGGGATTTTCGACCAGCGGCAAGAACGCCGGACTCAGCGTGAGGAACGTGTCGAGGATGATCGGCTCGAGCTCGCGCAGCCGACCGGTCTTGGCGTCGATCCAGTGCGTCCGCGTGTGGATCGGGAAGTTCAGCGGTACCAGGTCGTTGCCCTGGAGCGTGTTGCCGATGGCCGCCAGACCGTTGAAGGTCAGGCTCAGCGGCGACGCGCTCGTGATGAAGGCCTTGGCCTGCTTGGCCGTCTCCACGTCCGCGATCGACTTGTTACGCACGCAGGTGTCCGTGAAGAACACCATGTGCAGCGGGTTGGTGAAGTCGAACGGCGGCGTGAACCCTGTGGTCGTGGGCACGACGGGCGAGACGATCTCGAGGATCGACACGAACCCAGCCGCGGGATCGCTGAAGAACGGGAGCAGCACGCCGGACGCGGCGAGGCTCAGGGGATCCGCCGTCTGAGCCGAGGCCGGCGCGACAACCACCAGCAGCAGGCACACCACCGTTACCCCCAGCATCATTAGCCTCTTGACGTCTGCCATAGCGCCTCCGTTGCGCGGTCAGTGAGCTTCTCGTGTCAGCCGCGGGTAGTCTTACATTCTCCGTCGATCGCTGGCAAGTCATTTACGCCCCCCCCCGGGGGCGGCGCCGGCCCCGGCCCGGTCAGCGAGTAAGATTCCGCGGTTCTCATCCGGCGGCCTCCATGAGGCTCCGATTTAAATGGATCCACTACGGCCGGCCTTCCTGCTTTGACCCGCCCCCACGGCGTGTGCTGTCCTTGGCTCACGTCGAGGCCGGAGAGGACGGAATGCGGACCATGAGCACGCGCGAGGAGCCCCGGATCCGCCCTGCTGATCGGCGGCCGTGCTACCGCGAGTCGCCACTGAAGAACCCGGTGAACGACGTGCGCGCGATGGCACAGAGGTTTCGCGAGCTGGGGTTCGCCGTCTTCGTCCACGAAAACGCCGCTCCGTACGCCTATCGGGTCGCCCCTGTAACTTGCCCTTCGTGAAATAGGGGATCGCGTCAGGCCGTTCCCGCGAGGTCCAGCTCTTCCGCGCGATGGCAGCGGACGGCGTGGCCGGCGACCTCGCGAAGCGTCGGCGGCTCCACGCGACAGCGGTCGATGGCGAAGGGGCAGCGCGGGTGGAAGTAGCAGCCGGGGGGCGGATCGGCGGGGTTGGCGACCTCGCCGGCCAGCGCGACGTCGCCGCTGGGCGCGCGCGGGTCGGGAATGGGCACCGCGCGGATCAGCGCCGCGGTGTAGGGGTGCCGTGGACGCGCGAACAGCGCGGCGGTCGGGGCCTGCTCGACGAGCTGGCCGACGTACATCACGGCGACCCGGTCGCACACGTGTTTGACGACCGATAGATCGTGGGCGACGAACAGCATGGTCAGCCCGAGGCGTCGGCGCAAGTCGAGCAGCAGGTTCAGCACCTGCGCGCGCACGGAGACGTCGAGCGCCGAGACGGGCTCATCGGCCACCACCAGCCGCGGCTCCGTGGCGAGCGCGCGGGCGATCCCGATGCGCTGGCGCTGGCCTCCGGAGAAGGCGTGGGGGAAGCGGTGCATGGACTCGGGACGCAGCCCCGTCAGCTCCAGCAGCGCGGCGACGCGGTCGAGCCGCGCGCGTCGCGAGCGCATGCCGTTGACCAGCAGCGGCTCGCCCACGTTGTCGAAGATCGTCATGCGCGGGTTCAGCGACCCGAACGGATCCTGGAAGATCATCTGGATCTGAGGCCGTAGCGGGCGTAGAGCCGCGCGTGACAGGGGGGCGAGGTCCACGACGCCGCCGTCGGCGGCGCGAAACAGGATCTCACCGCGCGAGGGCGCCATCGCGCGCAGGATGCAGCGCGCGGTGGTGGTCTTGCCGCAGCCCGACTCGCCGACCAGCCCGAGCGTCTCGCCGGCGTCGATCGTGAACGAGACGTCGTCGACCGCGCGCACCGTCGCCACCACGCGGCGCCGGAATCCCCGGCGGATCTCGAAGAACTTTCCGAGGCCACGGACGTCGAGGACGGGAGCGCTCACGGTTCGACCGGCCCTTCGCGGAGCGGGAGGCGCCGGCTCAGCGTGCGCGCGTATCGATCGACATCAGCTCGTCCGCGAAGACGATGTCGCCGTCGAAGATCCGGCGCACGTCGCCGATGCCCTTCTCCATCGGCCCGTGAGTCGCGAGGTGCGGGCCCACGTGCACGAGCACCAGACGCCGGACGCCGGCCTCGCGCGCCATCTCGGCGGCGCCGGTGGTGCCGCACTGGCCGAGGTTCTCGCCGTTGGCCGCCATGCGCTCCTGGTCGTCCCAGCACATGCAGAGCATGGTGTCGGCGCCCCGCGCCAGCTCCACCACGCTCCGGCAGGGCTGGGTATCGCCGGTGAACACGATCGCGCCGTCGTCGGTGTCGAGACGGTAGGCGAGCGAGTCGAGATAGGGCTGCACGTGCTCGGCGGGCGCCGCCGTGACCTGCCAGTCCGATCCGCGATGGATGAGGCCCGGCCCCACGTCCCGCGCGGCCACCACCGGCGGCTTGCGCGGGAGCGATCCGCCGCGGTTGACGTGCACGCGCTGGCTCAGCGGATGATTCACGCGCGCCTTCCAGTCGTGAGCGAACGCCCCGTTCTCGCCGATGATGCGCTCGGTGATGGTCTCGGTGAGCGTCGGCCCGTAGACCTGCAGCAGCTTCTCCTTGCCGACGGACTGATCCCAGCGACAGAGCAGGAAGCAGGGGTAGTCGACGTCGTGGTCGAAGTGATGGTGGGTGAAGAACAGATAGTTGACCGCGGTCGGGAAGATGCCGGCCTTGACGAGCTTGTGGGTGGCGGCGGGACCGCAGTCGAACATCGCGTACTCGTCGCCGAGCTTCACCGCGTAGGCGGAGCCGAACCGGTGGGCGGTGGGCGTGGGCGTCCCCGCGCCGAGGACGAAGATCTGGCTCATGGTTCGCTACTTTCGCAGGCCGATCTTGCCGGCCATGTCCGTGTAGTACGCGGCCTGCTTCTCCACGAACGCCGTCATGTCGGCGGCGTTGAGGTAGTCGAGGTTCATCCACAGGCGGTCGGTGCCCGCGCGGAACGCGGGATCCTTGACCATCTCGGCGAGGGCGGCCTCCCATTTCTTGACGATCGCGTCCGGCGTGGCGGCCGGCATGGAGATGCCCGCCCACCACGACACGCTCACGCCCTTGATCACGCCCTGCTCCTCGGCGGTGGGGACGCTCGCGATGTACGAGACGCGCCGCGGCGCCAGCACGGCGAGCAGCCGGATCTTGCCGCCCTCCGCCATGGACTTGGCCTCCGCCACCGAGTGGATGGCGAGCACGACGTGACCGCCGGCCAGCTTGGTCATGGAGTCGGCCGCGCCCTCGGTGATGACCATCTTGGTCTTGAGGGGATCCACGCCGATCTGGCTGAACCAGTCGAAGGCCGTGTAGCGCGACGGACCCGACGGGCCGACGCTGCTCCACACGAGATCGCCCGGGTTG
>Ga0193725_1000175_pt1 | contig 21642 bp, 20 predicted proteins | sample H2a2metaG_FD_143058 | JGI IMG/M metagenome (GOLD analysis project Ga0193725, IMG submission 143058) | Soil microbial communities from a riparian zone of the East river system, Colorado, United States - H2a2 | ecosystem: Environmental > Terrestrial > Soil > Riparian zone | place: USA: East River... | reverse complement strand
ATTTGAGATCGAACACCGACAACCGCGGGCCGAAGCTGCCGTACACGCCGGGTGGGGACACGGGCGGCGTGGTGGAGGCGGTGGGCGCGGGCGTCACCAGCGTGAAGCCGGGGGACCGCGTGTACGTCGGGGGCACGGTGAGCGGGGCGTACGCGGAGATGTCGCTCTGCAACGAGGCCCAGGTGCATCCGCTGCCCGCGAACGCGAGCTTCGCCCAGGGGGCTGGCGTGAACGTGCCCTACGCGACCGCCTATCACGCGCTCTTCCATCGCGCTCACGGCGAGGCGGGCGAGAGCGTGCTCGTGCACGGGGCGAGCGGCGGGGTCGGGATCGCGTCCGTCCAGCTCGCGCGGGCGCGCGGGATGAAGGTGATCGGCACCGCGGGGACCGAGCGCGGCCTGCGGCTCGTGGCCGAGCAGGGCGCGCATCACGTGCTCGATCACACCAAGGACGGATACCTCGACGAGATCGCCAAGCTCACCAACGGCCAAGGCGTGAACGTGGTGCTGGAGATGCTGGCCAACGTGAACCTCCAGAAGGATCTCGACGTCGTCGCCATGGGCGGGCGCATCGCGGTGATCGGCAACCGCGGCAACACCGAGATCAACGCGCGCTCGGCCATGAACAAGAACGCAGCGATCCTCGGGGTCGCGCTGTTCAACACCACCCCGGCCCAGCTCGTCGGCCTGCACGCGGCGCTGGTGGAGGGACTCGCCAACGGCTCGCTGCGGCCGATCATCGCCACGGAGATCCCGCTCAAGGACGCCGCGCGCTCCCACGAGGTCGTGATGGAGTCCGGCCACCACGGCAAGGTCGTCCTTGTGCCCTAGTCTTCGCGCACTGGGTGCGCTGTATCTCCGGGCGGGAAATCTGACCTTCGGTGGCGGTGACGTGATCACCGCCACCTTGCAGCGCGAGCTGGTTCACGTGCGCGGCTGGCTCACGATGGACCAGTACGGGCTCGCCCAGAGCCTCGCCAAGATCACGCCGGGCACCGGCAGCCTCGCGTTCTGCGCGGCCACCGCGTGGATGCTGCGACGGTGGACCGGCGCCGTCGTCGCCGTGCTGGTGGCTTCGTTGCCGCCCGCCGTGTTCGTGGTGTTGCTCACGTGGGGCTTCACCGCGGTGAGCGCCAATCGTCCCGGCCGGCTCGTGCTGGCGACCGTGCTCGCCTCGGCGGTGGGCATGATGTGGGCGGGGGCTTGGCTGCTCATCCGGCCCCAGCTCGGGGCGAGGACGTGGCTCCGCACCGTGGTCCTCGCGGCTGCTGGGTTTCTGGCCCTCGCTCTTTGGTCCATCTCTCCGATCCAGATCCTGATCGGCGCCGCGCTCGTCGGCGCCGTCTGGAGCTCGGGCGAGACCGCGTGAAGCTCGTCCTGCTCTACGTGCTGCTGCTCAAGGCCATGGCGACGACGTTCAGCGGGACCGCGACGCTGCCGGTGGTGCGTCAGGACTTCGTGGTGCGCCGAGGACTGCTCACCGATCGCGACCTCAACATGGCGTTCACGGCGGGACGGAGCGGCCCCGGCCCGAACGGGATCTACCTCGTCAGCGTCGGCTATCTGGTGGCGGGCTTGCCCGGTGCGTGTGTCGGGTGGCTGGCCATGATCACGCCGGCGTTCCTCTCGATCCCGCTCGTTCGCCTCGTCGGCTCTCGCGTCGACAACCCGCGGCTGCTCGCCGCCATCCGCGCGTCGACCGCGGCGAGCGCCGGCCTGGTGCTCGCCGCCAACGTCCCGATGGCGCGCGACGCCCTGACCAGCGGCGTTCTCGTGGCGATCGCGGTGGTCAGCTTCGGGGTATTCTCTTTTACCAGGTTGGATTCCGTGTGGGTGATCCTCGTCGCGGCGCTCCTGGGTCTGCTCGGCGCCACGCTCATCCACTGAGCAAGGAGACGACAACGTGAACGACAGCCAGCGAATCAGGGGCGTGCTCTCTCCGGTGGTGACGCCGTTCAACGCCGATCTCTCACCCGACCCCGAGCGGTTCGTGCGCCAGTGCCGCTGGCTGCTGTCACAGAACGTCGGACTGGCCGTCTTCGGCACCAACTCGGAGGCGAACTCGCTCTCGGTCGAGGAGAAGATCGAGCTGCTCGACCGATTGGTCGCCGCGGGTCTCGACCCCGCGCGGATGATGCCGGGCACCGGTCACTGCGCGCTGACCGACTCCGTGCGAATGACCGCCCACGCGATGAAGCTCGGCTGCGGCGGCGTGCTGATGCTGCCGCCCTTCTACTACAAGGGCGTGAGCGACGACGGCCTGTTCCGGAGCTTCGCGGAGGTGATCGAGCGGGTCGGCGAATCGCGGCTGCGGGTCTACGTCTACCATATCCCGCCGGTGTCCCAGGTGCCGATCACGCTGGGCCTGGTCGAGCGCCTGCTGAAAGCGTACCCGGTGCAAACCGCGGGCATGAAGGACAGCGGCGGCGACTGGAAGAACACCCAGGCGTTCCTGGATGCGTTCGCGAAGTCGGGCTTCGACGTCTTCGCCGGCTCGGAGACGTTCCTGCTCCAGAACATGCGCAACGGCGGCGCCGGCTGCATCAGCGCGACGGCCAACGTGAACCCCGACCCCATTGCCCGCCTCTTCGACACCTGGCAGAACGCCGACGCTGACGCCCAGCAGTCCCGCCTCGACGAGATCCGCGGCACCTTCGCGAAGTTCCCGATGATCCCCGCCCTCAAAGCCGCCATCGCGCATTACGGTGGCGACGCCTCATGGGTCACCGTGCGCCCCCCGCTCGTCGCGCTCACGCCCGACCAATCGAAGGCGCTGGTGACCGAGCTGGATCAGCGCAACTTCACGATGCCGGGCCTACGTTAGCGCCCGCCGTTTCAGTCGATCTGTCCCGGATCGATGGCTGGGGTCTGGGAAACGAGCGATTGAAGGATCAGCGGCGCCGAAGCGCCAATGTTCACCGCGAGAAGCGGTGTCATCGCGACGCCGGAACCAAGATAGATACCGACCAGTACACCACCGGAAAGTATGAGCAACCCCGTGATGACCCAGTACCACACCGACGTGAGCCAGAGCGGCAGCTCACGCTTCGGGAGGTACCGCAACTTGGAGAGGCTGAAGACTTCCGCCAGAAGCCCGCCAAGGATACCAAGCCCAAAGCCGTCTAACATGGCCATACCGAGTCGTCCTCTGGTTTAGGCGATGCTCTTGGTGATGAATGCCCGTGTCCTTGCGTACCACTCCCGAAGCCCACCACCCTTGGAAACCAGGGTATAAAGTTCCCGGCCCTGTGAGTCGGGGACCGGCGATCGCCGAATGACTTGCGGATAACGGCTCAAAACGTCACGGACGATGTGCTCCGGCAAACCGGTTGACGTCGCCAGACCCGGCACGGTGCGAAAATCCCAGCGGGGATCGTCCAACGACTCAATGACCTTTCGGTCCGTCGGATCGGACACCGCATCTCGCCAATTCGATTTCATCTTCGAACTCCTAAACCAAAGTCTCGCACTCCATAGCAGTATGCCACCGGGCGCTGCCCGTGGAATGTCCAAGTATTCAGACAGTAGCCGTCAGGTCTGGCCGGTCCAGGAGCGGTCGGCGACTTCGGACCAGCGGGCGCGGATGGCTTTCATGTCGGTGGCGGGGAGCTTGCCGGCTTCGAGGTGGCGCGCGTTTTCTTCGAAGCGGCCGGGGCGGGCGGTGCCGACGATCGCGGTGTGGACTCCGGGGACGCTGAGCGTGAAGCGTAGCGCAGTGGCGATCGCGTCGCGGCCCTTCATGAACTCGTAGTCGAGCTTCTGGAGGCGGCGCCAGTACTCGGAGCCGTAGCCGCCTCGCGCTGAGCGCTGCGCGATCACGGCGTTGGCGATCGGGCGCTTGGCGATGACGCCCATCTCGCGCTCGATGGCGAGGGGCAGCGTGAGCATCAGCGGCTCCTGCTCGGCGACGTTGACCGAGGTCTGGAGCGTGTCGAAGGCGCCGCACTCGACCGCGTAGCGCGCGGCGGCGCCGTCACCGCTGTAGCCGATGAAGCGGGCCAGCCCCCGGTCGCGCGCGGTCTGGAGCGCGCGGATGCATTCGCCGCGCTTGAGGACATCGAGACCGCAGGAGTGGAGCTGGATCAGGTCGACGTGATCGGTCCGGAGCCGCTGGAGCGAGCGCTCGATGCTGGCCAGGAGCGGCGTCGCACGCCAGTCGGCGCGGCTCCAGCCGCCGGCGTGACCGCACTTGGTGAAGATCAGGCACTGGCTCCGGCGGGCGCCCAGCGCGGCGCCGATCAGCTCCTCGCTCTTCTCGTAGCACTCCGCGGTGTCGACGACGTTGAGGCCGGCGTCGAGCGCGCTGCCGAGCAGGCGGTCGACGGTGGCCTGGGACGCGCTTTCGTAACCGATCTCCGACCCCCCGAACCCCAGCACGCTCACCCGCAACCCCGTCCGCCCCAGTCGCCGCCTTTCCATGGCGCCCGATGATACACTTCGGGCGTCACCGAGGAGCGCCGCGGCTTTGCCGTGGCGCTTCCGAGCAGCCGAGCCCTTCAATGATCGAAAACGGGCTTGGGGGGCCCGTTCGAGGCCCCCATTGAGGAGGATCTACGGTCATGGCGAATCCTTCAGGTCACGTCTACGTGGGTTCGGCGCGCATTTCCGGGAAGATCGGCGGGGTGTTCCGCCGCAAGGTCGGCGAGGACGGCTGGCAGCAGCTCACGAAGGGTCTGCCGGAGCAGACCAACGTCCAGGCGATCACGGTCCATCCGACGAATCCGGACGTCGTCTACATCGGCACCAACGACGGGCCGTACCGGAGCGCCAATCGCGGCGACAGCTGGGAGCGGCTCGACTTCCCGAAGGGCCTCGAGGCCTGGTCGATCGCGTTTCAGGCCGGCGACCCGCGCGTGCTCTACGTCGGCACCGCTCCGGTCGGCGTCTTCAAGAGCGAGGACGGGGGCCAGAGCTTCCGCAAGCTTCCCAAGGCCGTGCTGCCCGAGCGCGTGCAGATGGGCTTCGCGTGCCGGGTGATGCGCATGGCGTCCGACCCCGCGCGGCCGCAGGAAGTCTACGCGACGCTGGAAGTCGGCGGCGTGATGCGCACGCTGGACGGCGGCGAGAGCTGGGACGACTGCACGTCCGATCTGGTCAAGCTCGCCGAGCAGCCGCACCTCAAGAGCAAGATCCAGAGCGACACGCACATCGAGGGCATGCTCGACGGTCACGCGCTCGCGGTGAGCGCGGCCCAGGCCGGCACCGTGTTCCTGGCCGTGCGCATGGGACTCTTCCAGAGCGACGACCGCGGCTCGAGCTGGCGCGACATGGAGATCGGCAAGTTCTCGCCGCTGACCTACGGCCGCGACGTCCGCGTGTCGCCCCAGGACCCGCGCACGCTCTACGCGTGCCTCAGCCCGGCGGCGCGCAGCGAGGACGGCTCGCTCTACCGCAGCCAGGACCTCGGCCAGACGTGGAAGCGCTTCGACCACGGCATGAAGGCCGATCGCACGATGATGGCGGTGGCCCTGCACCCGACCAATCCCGATCAGGTCTATTGCGTGAGCCGCTCCGGCCAGGTCTTCGGCACCGAGGACGGCGGCAAGACGTGGCGCGAGCATCGCGTGCCCGACGTGCAGGACGTGTACGCGCTGGCCTGCGCATGAGCAAGCAGACGCTGGTGTACGAGTTCGGGATGGGGCTCGACCTCCATGGCGGCGACTCCACGAAGGCCGCGTGCCGCGCGGCCTTCGACGCCATCCACCACTCGAGCCTGCCGCTGGCGCGAGACATCCGCGAGCGCGGCGGCCGCATGCTGGTCGACGTCACGGTCGGTGTGCCCGATCCCGCGTCGGTCGACGTCGAGCGCGTGCGCAAGGAATTCCCCCACGGCGAAGTGACCGTCCATCCCGTGGCCGGCGGGCTGCGCGTGCCGGGAGGAGACGGGATCATCGCCTGTCTCTCGCTGACCGTGAGCGCGGAATACACTTCGGCCACTGAAGGGCTCGACTCGCCGCCCCGGGGCGGCTCATCTCGCACTACCACATGAGTGCTGTCGTCACCGGTCTCGGCCTCAAGCGTCTGCAGCACTTGGTGCTGTGGGTGTCGAACGTCGAGCGCAGCGTGCGCTTCTACACCGACGTGCTCGGGTTCGAGGTCAAAACCCGTTACCCGACCGCGGCGTTCTTGCGAATTCCCGGCAGCGCCGACGATCATCACCTCGGCCTGTTCGAGCAGACCGGAATCGCTCCGCCCCACGAGGGCACCGCGCGCATGTACCACTCGGCGTGGGAAGTCGGCGAGCTGACCGACCTGGCCCGCGCGCGGCGGCGATTGATCGAGGTCGGCTCGCTGGTCGGCGAGTCCGACCACGGCGTGAGCCTCTCGCTCTACGCCAAGGATCCGGACGGGCTCGAGTTCGAAGTTTTCTGGACCGTGCCCGGCGGCACGTCCGTCCGCACGCGCGCGCTCGACCTCGACGCCGAGCTGGCGCGCCGCGGTCTCACGCTTTCCTAACCCAGGAGGACTTGCATGTACGCCGTCGTCGTTCCGCTCAAGGTGAAGCCCGAGATGCGCGAGAAGTTCCTGGCCGCGGCCCTGGACGATTCGACCTGCTCCGTGCGCGACGAGCCCGGGTGCCTGCGCTTCGACGTGCTCCAGGACAACGCCGATCCCAATCGGTTCTTCTTCTACGAGGTCTACCAGGACGAGAACGCCTTCAAGGCCCACCAGGCCTCGGCCCACTACCCGCGCTGGCGCGCCGCGGCCGCCGAAGTTCTGGCCGAGCCCACCAACGCCGCCCGCTGCACCACGATCTATCCGAAGGACTACAAGTAGGAGGAGACTCATGGCAAATGAGGCGCAGGCCCCTCGCGGCATCAACCACCTGGTCCTCAACGTGCGGAGCATGGAGGTTTCGCACAAGTTCTGGACCGAGATCCTGGGCTTCAAGTGCGTGGCCGCGCTGAAGCAGATTCCCGGCGGGCGCAAGCGGCCGAACATGCGGTTCTACAGCGGCATCGCCTCCAACGGCGACCTGAGCCATCACGACCTCGCGCTCTGCGAGGTCCCGCAGAACGTCGCGAGCGGGGCGCCGGAAGAGTGGAACCTGATGCCGGACCGCCCCGGCATCAATCACGTAGCGATCGCCTGGCCCGATCGCGAGTCGTGGCTCAAGCAGGTCGAGTATCTCCAGCAGAAGGGCGTGCCGTTCCACCGGCGCGTGAACCACGGGATGACCCACAGCGTCTACATCTCGGATCCCGACGGCCACGGCATCGAGGTGCTCTACGAGCTGCCCCGCGAGGTGTGGGAGGGCGACATCGACGGCGCCCAGAACTACGCCGAGCAGCTGCCGACCGAGGGTCCCGAGGCGCTGATCGACAAGACCGACAACCCGATGTTCGACGGCAAGCGGCCGGCGGTCACCGTCTAGAGCGTTCGAGAACGATGCTCGTCGGCGGAGGATCTCTCCGCCGACGAGCCCAGATGTCCCGCCCTAGATCTTCTCGTAGGCGAAGCGCTTGATCTTCTCCACGTTCTGACCCTCGATCCGGATCAGGCGCGTGGACCCTTCACGCTTCGGCGAGTGCAGGTCGCCTTCGTTGTAGAGGTAGGCCATCCCGGGCTTGAGCGGGTAGCTCCGGACGTGGCGGACCTTGCCGGCCTTGTCGGCGGTGGCCTCCTCGATCTTCTCCCAGTCGTTCATGAGCGTCTCGCCCTCGGCCTGGCCGTAGATCGCCCACGTCGGCCCGTGGTCGTGAGGGTTGCTCTCCTTGGCCCCCTTGTAGACGTGGCCGAGGATGCAGAACCCCAGCTCCGGATCTTCGTAGAGGATCTTCCGCTCGGGCACGTCGTCGCCGAGGTGAGCGGCGACGAACGTCTGGTCCTTGAGGACGTCGCGGACCAGCGCGCACACCTTGGTGCGCCCCTTCGGCCCGGGATCCTCGGTGAGGATGGTGTGGCAGGCGGCCGAGAACTCCTCCAGCGTGTATCCCATGGTCTCCACTCCTCGGTATGACGTGAAGTCAAACACCCCGTTCGCGCTACGCCCCGAGTGTAAGCCGCCCACCCCCCAAGCGACAACCCGCCGGGCGGCTGTTCGGTCGCCAGGCTAGCGGCGCGGGGGCGAGCGGCGCTTGGGCGGGAGGGTGTGGCGCTCGAAGTGTCTGGGGAGGATCACGCGGGTGCGCGGGGAGACGTCTCTGACTTCCTGCACGAAGACCTCGGCCTCGCGCAAACGGTCGTCCTGAGGGGCGCCGAAGGCGAAGGACTGCTCGTCCCAGTGGGTGGCGAAGACCACACGCGGGAGGCCGAGCGCGCGCATGAGGCGGCCGGTGTAGTCGTGGATCTCCAGGCGCTGGCGGGCGGCGGCGATCATGGCCACGTCGGGGCGCAGGCCCTGCACCTCGCGCTCGATGTAGTTCATGGAGCCGAACCAGAGGATCTTGTAGCCGGCCAGCCGCAGCAGATACGCGAGCGTGCCGCCCTCGACGTCGGTGCCGAGCCGCCGCGGCCCGCGGAAATCACGCGGGACCACCCGCGAGTCGAAGAAGTGCTTACCGTTCAGCGCCGAGTGCAGGCTCGGGATCACCTTCACCGAGAAATCGCCGAAGGCCCAGTCCTCCCCGCCGTGCACGGGCAAGAGCTGAGACTCCGAAACCCCGCCGGCGCGCGCGAGGTTGATCGTGCTCTCGGTGCCGATCACGGTCGCGCCGGTCTTGCGCGCGATGTACGGCATGTCGATGGTGTGATTGAAGTGCGAGTGCGAGTGCAGGATGAAGTCGGCGCGCGTGACGTGCGTATCGACCGCCGCCTCGTCGCCGACGAGATCGTCCTCGGGCCCGAAGACGCGCCGCGTGTCACCGGCCAGCATCGGCGTCGTGTAGTTCCCGAACTGCCCGGTGATGCGCAATCGCGACAGATAGGGATCGAGCAGGATCACGCGCGCGCCGTCGCTGATCTCCCACCCGGCGGCGCCCAGGTGCCTGAGCTGAACGACCGGTCCGCGCGTTTTCACGTGTCTCTCCTCCCGACCCGTCGAGCGTATCATCGGGCGCGTGAGCGATTCCGTCTACCGCTCGCTCGCCACGCTCCTCGCCGTGAACCGCACCGTCGGGATCGTGCTGGTGTCGCTGCTCTTCTTCGGCCTCGGCGAGCAGCTGTGGAGCCCGTTCTTCCCGTCGTACCTCGAAGCCCGCATCAAGCCCGACCCCGCCCACACGGTGGCCGGCGTGGCGCTGTCAGCCCTGCTCGCGGTCGGCGTCTACGCGTGCCTGCGCAACCTGTTCGAGGCATTGTGCTACATCGGCGGGGGACGCATCACCGCGCGCCTCGGCGATCGCGGCTCGCTGATCCTCTTCGGCATGCTCACCATCGCCGGCTACGCGATGTTCCTGATCGCCGACTCGCCGGCCGCCGCCATCATCGCCACGTGTCTGATCGTGGGCTGGGACCCGCTGTCGGTGCCGGTCACGTTCACGACCGTGGGCGCGACCGTGACCAAGGCGAACCAGGGCATGGCGTTCGCGGTCCAGTCGATCCAGAAGCGCCTGCCGCGGATCATCGGGCCCGCGGTGGCCGGCCTCGTGATCGCCGCGGCCATCCGCTACCACGGCGACGCGGACGCCGGTCACGTCGCCGGCATGCAGTGGCTGGTGGGCGTCGCGCTGGCGCTCGGCCTCGGTTCGCTCGCCATCCAGATCCGCTTCATGCCTCACCAGGCGCCGTCGCCGCGCGGTCCGGGCGCGCTCGCCATCCTCCGGGGCTTTCATCCGACGCTGCGCCGCCTGCTCGTGGCCGAGATCTTCACGCGCTGGTGCGACTGGCTCGTCCGCGAATTCGTGATCCTCTACCTGCTCGCCGTGCGCGGCGTCGACCCCGCGTACGCCGGCCTTCTGTTCGCGCTACAGAACACCGTCGCGCTGCTCACGTACCTGCCGATCGGACGCATGACCGCGGTGGTGGGGCTGCAGCCGTTCATCGGGCTCACCTTCGTCTTCTTCGCGCTGTTCCCGCTCACGCTGGCGCTCGTGCCCGACGGCTGGGGCCTGGTCTTCGCGTTCGTGGTCTGGGGCCTCCGCGAGATCGGCGAGCCCGCGCGCAAAGCGCTGATCACTTCGCTGTTCCCACGGGCCGTCCGCGCCGAGGGCGTCGGCCTCTACTGGGGCCTGCGCAGCGTTGCGATCTGCTGGGCCTCGCTGGTCGGCGCGCTCGTGTGGTACGCCTTCGGCCCCGAGAAGCTGCTGTACCTCGCCTTCGCCGTGGGCTGTCTCGGCGCCGGCATCTTCTACCTGCTCGTCCGCGAGCCCGCGCCCCACCCTGTCACGGTCATCGACCGTTAGTTCCTTACCCTCACATGCGCCGGACCGGCCTGCCGGTGGCGGGGTGCCGAAGTAGGTCGGGAACCGTCAAATGACGTCGCTGGCATACTCGGCGTCTATCTCGGCTGCACCAGCCTCGACCTCCCTGATTTTCTGTCCAACGTAGGAGACGAAGATCTCCATGTCCGCGCGGGAGTACGGGGAGGAGCGACCGCCGAGGAACTCTTTGAGCCGCGCGATCGGATACTCCAGCTCGGCCAATCGGGGGTCGATCGACATGGGGTACGCGCCCAGCAGGCCGCGTTGGCCGAGCGCGTCTCGGAATCTAGCGAGTCTCTCTTCGATCGCTACGAGACCCCATGCGCCCATTCCGGGGTCAGGCGCATTCCGGAGACCCTCGCTCAGCTGCTGGAACGCGTACGTGATCCCTTCCGCCAGCTTGGGAACGAGAGGATCAGCTCTCCACCGCTTCCTGTGCTCCCTCTCCTCAGTTTCCAACGCCACGGCGGCATCCCCCAAAAGGAGGGCAATGACCTCGCGTTGTTGACGGGCCAAGTCAGCGACTCGCATGTCGATGATCTCGGGTTCGCCTTCTTGGGCCCACCTGTACAACTCGAAGCCGCCGAGGCTCATGGAGCCGCGATTGATGGTATTGCTGTACTTGCCGTGACCGTAAGAGGTCGGGTGGCCCGTCGCAGCGTTGCGTGCTTCACGGATGTTCCGAAGCGTTTCAGGCAGGTCGAGATTGAGCTTGAGCGCGTCGGCGAGCTCTTTCAGAGCGTCTTGCTGGACGACGAGGACTTGCAAGATGCCGTAGAGCGCGAGATACACGAGCCCGGTACTCGCGCCGTTGACGTGACCCGCGAGGTACTCCTCCACCGCTAGCTGAGTGTCTCCCAGTGCATCCAACGCGGCGCAGATCCGGTGCCATCGAGGGCGGTCGGCAAGAAGCGCGTGCAGCCGCCGAGGGGAATTAATGAGGTCTCGTACTCGCTGTTCCGACATCACTTGTGGCCTCATGGGTACATTGGACTCCTCGGCCCGGCGGTGGCGGCAAGTGTACCGGAGGACCTTTTGAACAGCAACGACCCGCTGCCCGTTCAGGGCTTTCGCGGGACGCCCGAGGAGATCGAGCGGCAGTGGTACGAGCAGGTCTATCGCGGGCGCGGGGATCGGATGGCGCAGCTCACGTGGCGCGCGGTGTTGATGGGCTCCGTGCTCGGCGGGGTGCTGTCGATCACCAACCTCTACATCGGGCTCAAGGCGGGATGGGGATTCGGGGTCGCGATCACCGCCTGCATCCTCTCGTACGCGATCTGGACGGCGCTGTACCGGCTGCGTCTCGTGAGCACGCCCATGACCGTGCTCGAGAACAACTGCATGCAGTCGACGGCCAGCTCGGCGGGCTACTCCACCGGAAGCACGCTCGTCTCCGCGTTCGCGGCCTACATGCTGCTCAACAGCACGCTGATGCCGCTGCCGGTCATGCTCGCGTGGGTGTTTCTGGTCGCGATCATGGGCGTGACCATGGCGATCCCGATGAAGCGGCAGATGATCAACGTCGAGCAGCTCCGCTTCCCGAGTGGGATCGCGGCGGCGGAGACGCTCCGCGCGCTGCACTCGGTGGGAGACGCGGCGGCGCGGTCGGCCCGCGCGCTGGGACTGGCCGGACTGATCGCGATCGTCGGGAAGTTCTGGGCCGAGGGGCTCGTGGTCGTCAACCCGAAGCTCGCGCCCTTCATGATCGGGACGTGGGTGAGCGCGTTCAACGAGCGCGTGCTGGGGCCGGCGTGGATGGGGCGGACCGTGATGTTCTCGTGGGAGCCGATGTTCATCGCGGCGGGGGCGATCACGGGGCTGCGCGTGTCCTGGAGCATGCTGCTGGGCGGGGTGAGCGCGTGGATGATCTTCGTGCCGATCCTCCAGCATCGCGGGGTGATCCAGGGCTCGGGCTACGCCGCGCTCGTGCAGTGGACGCTGTGGGGCGGCGTCGCCTGCATGGTGACCTCGAGCCTGCTCTCGTTCGCGTTGCAGTGGCGCACGGCGGTCCGCGCCTTCACCGACATCGGGCGGATGTTGGGGCGGCGGAGCGCGGCCGCGGATCCGCTCGCGGCCATCGAGACGCCGGCGTGGTGGTTCGTCGCGGGTCAGGTCGGCGGCTTCGCCGGGCTCGCGTGGATCGGTCACACCGTGTTCGGGATGCCGTACTGGCAGACGGCGGTGGCGGTGCTGCTCTCGTTCGCTCTCGCGCTGGTCGCGTGCAGGGTGACCGGCGAGACCGACACCACGCCGGTGGGGGCGATGGGCAAGATCACCCAGCTCGCGTTCGGCGTGCTGAGCCCGGGCAACATGAACGTGAACCTCATGAGCGCCAACATCACCGCCGCCACCGCGGGCAGCAGCGCCGACCTGCTCACCGATCTCAAGAGCGGCTACCTGCTCGGGGCCAACCCGCGCAAGCAGTTCCTCGCCCAGTTCGCCGGCATCTTCGTCGGCACGATCGTCACCGTGCTGTCGTTCCGGCTCCTCGTCCCCGACGCGAGCGTGCTGGGCTCGGACCTGTTCCCGGCGCCCGCCGCCCAGACGTGGCGCGCGGTGGCCATCGCGCTCTCCGGCGGCCTCGCCTCGCTCGGCGCCGTCAAGATCTGGTCGATCGTGATCGGCGGAGTCGTCGGCATCGTGCTCACCGTGCTGCCCCTGCTGCTGCCCAGGCACCAGCACCTGGTCCCCTCGCCGGCCGGGGTGGGGTTGGCGTGGACCTTTCACTGGTACTACGGCGTGCTCTTCTTCGTGGGCGCCCTCATCGGCTGGTGGCTGGAGAAGCGCCACCCGAAGCTCTCGGAAGAATTCACGTTCCCCGTCGCCTCGGGATGGATCGCCGGGGAGAGCCTGATGGGCGTGTCGCTGGTGATGTGGGAGAACGCCCCCGCGCTGCTCGCTCGCCTGCTCGGACGCTGACCTCGAAGTGCCGAAGGACGAGGCCGAGCGTCAAGCCGACCGTAGTACGCTGGGACGGTGAACGCCCTCCTGTTCGACCTCGACGACACGCTGCTGGACTATTCGACCGGGGTGGACGAGTCGTGGCGCGAGGCGTGCGCGACCTGCTGCGCGCCGATGGGCCTCGACGTCGATCAGCTCATGAAGACCCTGGCCGAGACCCGGCAGTCGTTCTGGAGCGACCCCGCCCGCCACCGCCAGGAGCGCGTGAACATGGTCCAGGCGTGGCAGCGCATCGCCGGAGGGGCGCTGGCGAGCCTCGGCCTCTCGTGCGACGGCCTCGACGCGGCCATGGCCCGCGAGTATGCCGCCCGCCGCCGCGCGATCATGCGGCTCTTTCCCGACGCGCTCGAGACGCTCGTGGACTTCCGGGCGCGCGGCGTTCCGCTCGGCCTCGTCACCAACGGCGACGCCGGCCAGCAGCGTGACAAGATCGAGCGGTTCGACCTGGCGCCATTCTTCGAGGTCATCGTGATCGAGGGCGAGTTCGGCGCGGGCAAGCCCGACGAAACGGTCTACCGCCACGCCCTGGATTACCTCGGGGTCGCGCCCGGCGACGCCTCGATGGTCGGCGACCACCTCGAGTTCGACGTCGCCGGCCCCCAGCGCCTCGGCCTGCGCGGAATCTGGCTCGATCGAGGGGGCGCCGGCCTGGCCGACAGCCCCGTCCGGCCCCACCGAATCATCCGGTCCCTCCGCGAGCTGACCGCCCAAGGCAACCCTTGACCTTCTGACCATTCGCGGTTAGTGATAGGGCGCTTCATCAACCGACCTCCGTGACGCTCCGTAGGCGGGTAGGGGGAACAGATGAGCCGGCGCCACCTCGCGATCCTTTTCACGGTCTCCGTGCTGATTCTCGGCGGATTCGCCGCCCCGTCGTACGGCCAGGGGAGTTGCCAGCTGGGCCAGGCCGTCCTCATCGCCGTCAACAGCGCGCGTACCGGGAGCGACGTGGCCATCGGCAGCGGTAACGTCGTGGTCAACTCGGCGCTGAGCGGACCAACGCTGGGCCCCGGCTTCTCGCTCTACATCGACCGCCGGAGCGCGATTCACGACTCGATCAAGGCGGACCGGATCAGGATCTTCAACCAGACCGTGGTCAGCGGGAGCGCGACGTTCAACCAGCTCACCAACGACGGCCTGATCTCGGGCGGCCAGTTCTCGCCGCTGACCTTGCCGGTCTTCCCAGTCCTTCCCCCCTTCCAGGAAGCGAACTTCGGCGGGACTCCCGCGAACGTCAGCGTCGCGTCCGGCACCACCCGGGTCCTGACTCCGGGCGAGTACGGCGACATCACGGTCGCGACCGCCGGCAAGATCACCTTCACCGGCGGCGTGTACCACATCAAGTCCATCGACGCGACCGGGAACAGCGTGATCCTCTCGTTCAACGCCGCCTCCGAGGTGCGCATTCAGAACAAGTTCCGGACCCGCAGCTCGTCCGTGATCGGGCCCGCGGCCGGCTCCGGGCTCTCGGCGGCCAACATCGTCTTCTACGTCGGCGGAATCAACGGCACGGACGGACAACTGGATTCGACACCCGAGGCATCCCGCGTCGGCGGCAGCAACACCGTGACCGCGAACTTCTACGTTCCCCACGGCACCGCGCGCTTCGAATCGGACAGCGCCACGACCGGGGCCATCATCGCCCGTGACGTGCAAATCGACTCGCGATCGACGCTGTCGCGAAACAGCGCCTTCCTCAACGGGTCTCCCAAGGCCAACGCCCAGGACGTCGTCACCAACGGGTCCGAGCCGCTCGTGATCACGCTGACCGCCCTCGATCCCGAGGGTGGAGACATGACGTTCGCGCTGCAGGGCGGTCTTCAGTTTCCGTCGCGGGGATCGCTGGGCACGCTGATCCAGGCGCCGCCTCCGTTCCCCGGCAACCCGCCGGGCTGCAACCCCGCCAACACCCCGGGCTGCATCCCGCCCGATCCTCCGCGCTCCAGCGCTTCCATCACCTACACGCCGTCGACGGGCGCCAACGAGGAGAACAGCTTCACGTTCTCGGCCACCGACGCGTGCGGTAACACCGGCATGGCGACCGTTCACATCAACCCGATCGGGGACATCACGAATCCGCCGGTCGCCACGGTCGTCGACGCCACCAACGTCACCGTGGAGACGGCGACGAATACGCCGCGAGACGTCACGCTCGTGGCGGGCGCCCCCCCTGGCGCGACCCTGACCTTCTCGGTCCAGAGCCTGCCCGCTCACGGCAGTCTCAAGGACGGCAGCGGCGCGCCCATCGGGTCGGTTCCGTACACCCTGCCGAGCCGTAAGGTGACATACACGCCGGCGAGCGCCTTCACGGGCTCCGACACGTTCCAGTTCAAGGCCACCGGCAGCGTCGGAGGCTCGGACACGGCATCGGTCATCGTCAGCGTCGTCACCCAGGCGGAGCTGGCTCAGAACCAGAGCGTCAGCACCAACGTGAACACGCCGCTCGAGATCAGCCTCAAGGGCAACGCTGGCGGCAGCGGGGCCGCCGACGCGCCCATGACGCCGGTCGTGACCCAGACCGACGTGCTCACCGGGTCGTCCATCGCCGGCAACGTGTCGGACGCGGACAACGACGGTCTCGGAGACGCGAAGGACAATCTCCCCGGCCCGGCGCCGGTTCTCGTCGCCGCAGGGGTGGACGTGAACCTCGGCGGTCAGCCGTCGGGAACGGTGTCCGATCCGGACAGCGACGCGACGCCAAGCCCGAACGGGGATCCCGATCCCGACCTGGTGTCGGCCACCGTCACTCGCGACGCCACCAACCTGATCATGCAGGTGCGCTTCAAGCCCGGGACGTTCGATCCGGCGGCCACGCGAGCCCAGTTCCTCCTCGACACTGACCGCAATCCGGCGACCGGGCAGCAGGGCTCGGACTCCCTCTGCGTCAACGACAACGGCATCATCGGCGCCGAGTTCACCGTCAACATGGGCGCCGACCTCAACACCACCGCCGAGGTGCTTCAGTATCAGGGAACGTGCAACAGCTTCGCTCCCGCGGGCAGCGGCACCACCACGTTCGTCACCGACGGCATGGACGCCAGCGTCCCGCTCAGTGTGCTCGGCGGTACCAACGGTCAGGTGAATTTCAAGGTCGTCACGTCCGAGCTGCTCGCCCCCAACTCCTTCACCGGCGTCCTCGACTACATGCCCGACGTCGGCCTGCCGGCCGGCCAGGCGGTCACCGGCATCCAGGGCAAGGCGCGAGTACAGATCGAGTGGGACATCAGCGCGCTGCCCACGGCGGCCGAGGGCATCGAGAGCGCCACGGTCACGCTCAGCACCGTGCGGGGTACCGTCGATTCGATCGACACGTTCTTCTACGCGGGTACGGCCGAACAGGACGGCCTGCTGGCGGTCTCCGACTACCAAGCCCCGGCCAGCCAGATCTCCGGAGTCGTCATGCCGGTTCCCGTGGGATCCTCGCCGGGCGACGAGGGCACCTTCGTCTTCAACGTGACCGGCCTGGTCAAGGCCGCGCGCACGGCGGGCCGGAACTTCTTCTCGGTGCAGGGCCGGGTGAACGAGGCGCTGGCCGGCGGCGGCTTCAAGCGCGGCTTGCAGATCCGCTCGACCGCGACTAGCAACCTCACGGCCGGCAAGGAGCCGAAGCTCGAGGTCGTCACCACGCCGTCGGGCCAGAACCTGACGTTCAAGATCACGTCGCTGCCCGTCAGCGGCACGCTCCGCTTCGGCGGCAGCCCGGTGGTCATCAACCAGACCTTCGCGTTCCCGCCGACGCTGCTCTACACGCCGAACCTCGGATTCACCGGCAACGACTCGTTCAACTTCCTCGTCACCCAGGGCGCGCTGTCGGACAGCGGCTTGATCTCGATCCTGGTGAATTCCGCGCCCAACAACTGCGAGATCAACGGCCGCCCCGTCGGCTGCAGCCCCAACTAGCCGACTTCGCCGTCGCACGCCGGCCGGGCTTGCATGAAGCCCGGCCGGCGGCGGACTGCGCGCTTCAACTCAGGGTGGAGTCCGGCTGATGTGATCCGCGAGCGGTTCGAGGACGCGCGCCAGGCATCGCGCACGGCGTGCGTCATCCGTCGGGCAGGCACTCCGCGAGCGTGTTAGACGCGAGCGGGCGAATCTCGGTAATCGCGCTCCAGGCGGAGCGCGCGGGCGCCGACGTCAGCGATGGGGAAGAGAAAATCCGGAGCGCAGAAGAGGTATTCCGCGGCGGGGTCGACGCGGCCGCGGTCGCCAAGAACGACGCGCCAAGCCACCCCCGTGTCGGGAGAGATCACCCGGCCGTCACGATCGAGATGTCTGATCCGGGACGGCGGATTTGGCCGTGCTTTGATAGACGGTTTGATAGCCATGTCACCACGTTACACGGAACCGGTCGAATAACATAGTGGACCTTCGTCCAATGGCCGGTTCCCCTATCGCGCGCGCCAGCGCGCTTCGGCCTCCTCGAAGCCGGGGCCGCGGTCGATGAGGGACGTGTCGCCGGCGCGGCGGGCACGCTCCTCGTCGGTCGCCTGCTTGTCGATCTCGAGCGTCGCGGGGTCGAGGGCGACGCCGTAGTCGTCGAGCGCGCCGCGGGCGGTGATGAAGCCGCGGGCGACGTCCTGGCGGACGCGCATGGGATCGCGGGTGAGCGGGTCGCCCCAGCCGCCACCGCCGCAGGTCTCGAAGCGGAGCAGATCGCCGCGCTTGACCACGACCCCATCGCCCTGACCGGGCAGCTCGCGCTCGTCCGGCGTGCCGGGGTTCAGCACCACGCGGCCGGTACGCCCGGCGCGTCCGCCGAGCACGCCGTAGGGCGCCACCAGCGTGTTCTCCATGCGGGTGGCGACCTCGGCGCGCTCGCAGAGCACGCGGACGTCGCGGACCACCCCGGTACCGCCGCGGTGATAGCCGGGGCCGCCCGAGTCGGGACGCACCGCGTAGCGCTCCACCCGGAGCGGGAAATCGCGCTCGACGTACTCGACCGGATAGTTCTCCTGGGCGATGTAGTAGATCACGTCGACGCCGTCGGCGAACGGACGGGCGCCGAGGCCGACGCCGAGGCCCTCGATGCAGAGAATCGGGCGCCGGCGCTCCTCGTCCCACCCGCGGAAGTAATACAGCACGTACACCGGGGATCCCGCGGGGACCTGGCCGCCGTTGGCCTGGGCGAGCGCGCCGAAGATGCAGGACATCACGCGGAAGCGGGTGTTGGCGCGCATGCCGAGCGGCGCGGGGAAGCGCGGGTTGAGCAGGCTGCCCTCGCGGGCGATCCAGTGGTCGAGGTTCTGGAGCAGCCCCTGGTTCACGTCGAGGTCGGGCTCGAGCATCTGCAGATAGCGGCCGAAGGCGATGCGCAGGAGGCCGGGGTTGGTCACGAAGTTGATCGGGCCGCGCGCCTGATCGTCCGAGCCGGAGCCGTCGAGCGTCACCACGTCCCCGGACCGGCTCAGCGTGAGATGGACGCGGTAGGGTCGCGAGTCGGTGCCGCCGTCGTTGTCGAGGAAGTCGTGAAAGCTCCACGAGCCCTCGGGGATCATGCCGAGGAACAGCGCCCGCGCCCGCTCCGCGGTGGCGTCGATGCACTGATCGAAGGCGGCCAATACGGTGTCGGTGCCGTAGCGCGCGAACAGCTCGACCAAGCGACTCTCGGCGAGATGGCAGGAGGCCATCATCGCCCGCGTGTCACCCTCCACCATGTCGGGCAGGCGTGAGTTGCGCAGGAAGATCCGGTACGCCTCCTCGTTGAGCTGGCCCTCACGCACGATGCGCACGGGCGGCACCAGCACGCCCTCGTGGTAGATCTCGGTCGAGTGGGGCGAGATGCTGCCGGCGCGGGTGCCGCCGATGTCCTGGTAGTGGCCGAAGGTCGTGGTGAACGCCACCAGCCGGCCGCCGTGGAACACCGGCACCACGAAGACCATATCTTGATGATGCTGGACGGCGCCCTCGGAGAGATACGGGTCGTTGAACCAGTAGACGTCGCCGGGCCGCATGGTCTCCAGCGGGTACTCGCGCAGGATCGGCACCAGCATGCCGGGCCCGCTGCCCGAGATGTGACAGGCGACGATGCGGCCGGTCACGTCGAAGACGCCCACGAAGTAGTCCTTCTTCTCCTTGATGAACGGCGACATCGCGCACCGTTCCATCAGGAGCTCCATCTCGCGGACGGTCGAGGCGAGGCTGCCGCGGACGATCTCGAGCGTGATGGGGTCGACGCGGGGCGTGCGAGCCGCAGCACGTCGCGGGGCTGGGGCCCCGCCGGGCGAGGCGAGCGGATCGAATGTCGTCATCGCAACATCAAGACGATGTTGAGCGCGTGGTCGACCCGCGCGTGGAAGCCGGGGGCGACGAGCGTGGTCGCGTCTTCCTGATCGACCAGCGCGGGGCCGGCGAAGGTCATGCCGGCCGTGAGCTTGGCGCGCGCGTAACAGGGCGTCGGCGTTCGCCCGCCGCGCGCGAAATATACGTCGCGCTGGCCCACGCGCGCGCTGGCGGCATCGCCGCCGCTCGTGGTCGCGGCCGGCCGCGCGCGCTGGGGCAGCTGACCGATGGCGGTCACGCGCAGATTGACCAGCTCCACCGTCGCCGACGGCAGATCGTACGTGTAGAGCCGGCGATGCTCGCGATGGAACGTCGCCACGAGCGCGGCCAGCCGCTCTCGAGTCACCGAGCCTTCGCCGAGCGGACACGTCAGCTCGAAGCTCTGGTGCTGATATCTGAGGTCGGCCGAGCGCTCCAGACGCTGGCGCTCGCGCGGGACCTGCTCGCCGTCGAGCCACGCGCGGGCCTGGGATTCCAAGTCGACCCAGGTGGCCTCGACCTCAGCGGGGTCGCCGCCGTCACTCGTCGCCCGCCGCGCGGCGGGGCCGGCGGTGCGCGAGAACGAGGTGCGGATGTCGGTGTCGAGCAGTCCCCACGTGGAGAGCACGCCCGGCCGCGGAGGAATGATCACGGTCGGGATATCGAGCAGCTCGGCGAGCCGGCACGCGTGGAGGGGGCCGGCGCCGCCGAACGCGATCAGCGCGAAGCGCCGGGGGTCGTGTCCGCGCCCGACCGAGACCGTGCGGATCGCGCGGGCCATGTTGTTGTCGGCGATCTCCACGATGCCGGCCGCCGCCTCGTCGAGATCGAGCTTCAGCGGACGCGCGATGCGTGAGTCGATCGCGGCGCGCGCGGAGCCCGCGTCGAGCGGAAGCTCGCCGCCGAGCAGCGCCGCCGGAATGCGTCCGAGCACCAGGTGGGCATCGGTGACGGTGGGCTCGGTGCCGCCGCGGCGGTAGCACACGGGCCCGGGCTCGGCACCGGCGCTGCGTGGTCCGACCGTGAGGCGACCTCCTGCCGCCAGAGCGATGCTGCCGCCGCCGGCGCCGATCGTGTTGATGTCGATGATCGGCAGCTTCAGCGGAAACGCGCCGATGGAGCCGTCCTTGGTGATCTCCGGACGCCCGTCCCGCACGAGGCAGATGTCGGCGCTGGTGCCGCCGACGTCGATCGAGATGATGTCGGAAAACTCCGCCGCGCGCGCGATGCCGATGGCGCCGATCACTCCCGCGGCGGGACCGGACAGCACGGTCTGCACGGGCTGACGCACGCAGGTCGCCGCGCTGGTGACGCCGCCGTCGGACTTCATGATCAAGAGCGGAGCGCGTACACCGTCTTGGTCGAGAGCGTCGCGCAGCACGCCGACGTAGCGGCTGACCGGCGGCATCACCGCGGCGTTCAGCGCGGTGGCCATCGTCCGCTCGAACTCGCGGAACTGGGGCAGGACTTCCGACGATAGCGACACCAGCGCCTCGGGATACTCCTCCCGGAGGATCGCCTGCATCCGTTGCTCGTGACTCGGGTTGGCGTAGGAGTGCAGGAAGACCACCGCGACCGAGGGCACGCCGAGCTGGGCGAGCTGGCGCGCCACCGCGCGCGCCTCGTCCTCGTCGAGCGCTTGCAGCACGCCACCGTCGGCGTCGAGCCGCTCCCTCACCTCGAACACACGGTCGGGCGTGATGGGGCGGACGGGCTTGCTCCACCCATAGAGATTGCCGTGGCGCGGGATGTCGTGGCGCCCGATCTCCAGCACGTACTTGAAGCCGGCCGTGGTGACCAGCGCGGTCGGCGGCGTCTTGCCCTCGAGGATCGCGTTGGTCGCCGTCGTGGTTCCGTGCAGCACGCGCAGCACGTCGGACGGGCCGCGCCCGGCGAGCGTCAGCGCCTTGCGGACGGCGGCGATGAAGCCGGCGGCCAGATCGCTCGGCGTCGACGGCGTCTTGGCCACCCAGCTCTCGCCGGTGACGGCGTCGGCGAACGTGATGTCGGTGAACGTCCCGCCGACGTCGATAGCCAGCGTCCCCGCCATCAGCTGACTCCTGACCGGTGAGCCACTAATGATTCTCGCGGAATTGGTTGACGGGCTCGCGGCGGGGGGCGGG
>Ga0193725_1000174_pt1 | contig 21732 bp, 18 predicted proteins | sample H2a2metaG_FD_143058 | JGI IMG/M metagenome (GOLD analysis project Ga0193725, IMG submission 143058) | Soil microbial communities from a riparian zone of the East river system, Colorado, United States - H2a2 | ecosystem: Environmental > Terrestrial > Soil > Riparian zone | place: USA: East River... | reverse complement strand
GCGTTTCTGGATCGCGAGCAGCACGTATCGTCCGACGCCGGGCCAGGAGAATATCGTCTCGGTCAGAATGCTGCCGGTCAGGTAGTTGCCCACGTCGAGTCCGAGCACCGTGATGATCGGCAGCAGGGCGTTGCGGAATGCATGCCGGCCGATCACCCGTCGCTCACTGAGCCCCTTGGCCCGCGCGGTGCGCACAAAGTCCGATGGCAGGACGTCCAGCATGGCGCCACGCGTCATGCGCGCGAGAAACGCGATCGAGCGTGTTCCCAGGGTGAGCGCCGGCAGCACCAGGAACGCAATCCCGCCATATCCCGAGGGCGGCAGCCAGCGCAGCGCAACCGCAAACAGCAGGATCAAGAGCAAGCCCACCCAGTACACCGGGAATGAGACGCCGACGTACGCGATGAGCATGCTGAAGCGATCGATCAAGCCCCCGGGGCGGATCGCGGCGATCACACCCAGCGTGATCCCACAGGTCACCGCGAGCAACATGGCGGCGCCCGCGAGCTGCAGCGTTTTCGGAAAACGCTCGGCCAGATCGCCGAGCACCGGGCGCTGCGTGATGTAGGATCGGCCCAGATCGCCCCGTACGACGCCCCAGAGATAGTGACCGAACTGCACGGGAATCGGCTCGTCGAGATGCAGCTCTCCGCGCAGCCGGGCGATCGTCGCGGAGTCGGCCCGCTCGCCCACCATCTCGGCGACGGGATCGCCGGGGACGACGTTCAACAGCAAGAAGGCGACGACGAGAACACCGAACAACGTGGGAATCGTCGCCAGCAAACGCCTAGCGACGAGCTGCAACACGAACCTTGGTCCAGTGCTGGCCGTTGAAGACCACCGGGATATCCCAGCCGTCGACCGACGGATGCTCCGCCCAGAGATCCACGGCAAACCAGAGATAGAGCCACGGCGCGGCGTCATAGATGCGCTGGTCGATCCCACGATACAGCGCCTCGCGCGCCGGCTGATCCACGGTGCGGCGCGCCACCATGATCAGCGAATCGGTAACGCGATCGCTGTAGAAGGCATAGTTGCCGCCCGGTCCGAAGCTCGCGCTGTGAAACAATGGGTAGAGGAAATTGTCGGCATCGGGATAGTCGGCCCACCAGTCGGTGATGGCCATGTCGGTGTCGCCCTTCCGGACCGCTTCGCGCATGCTGGAGGCGTCGCGCGACACGATCTCGACCTGAATGCCAAGGGCGGCGAGCTGCGACTGAATCGCCTGGGCGACGCGACCCATTTCGACATTCGTCCCCGAACGCCACAGCTGCAGGGAGAACCCGTTCGGGTATCCGGCCGCGCGGAGCAAGCGCCGTGCTTCGGTCGTGTCGTAGCCGTAGGGCCGGCGCGCGGGATCACTGCCGCCCAACGTCGGTGGGATCGAACCGGCAGCCAGGGCGCCCCGGCCATTCCACACCGTGCGCAGGATTTCGGGGACGTTCACGGCGTGGTTGATCGCCTGGCGGACGCGCGGATCGCGCAGCGGGCCGCGCCGGTTGTTCAGGGGCACGTAGACAGCGCGGAGCGCCGGCTTGCGCTTCAGCCAGTCCGGATGCTCCTGCTCCCATTTCTTCGTCTCGCCGAACGGGACTTCGACGACGGAGATCCGCCCCGCCTGAAACTCAGCCGCACGCGTGAGCGCCTCGGGAATGATCCGCACGGTGAGTGATTCACCTAGCGGCGCTCCACCCCAGTAATTGGAATCCCTTGCGAAGCGCAGGTAATCGTCGTGCTCCCAGGCGACGAAGCGCCACGGTCCGGTGCCGACGGGTCGTTGTCCAAAGTCCGCTGGGACGGAGGAGGGCACGACGGACGCGACCGGCATCGCGAGAAACTTCGGGAAGATGGCCAGCGGCTCGGTCAGCGTGAACGCGACCGCGGTATCACCCAGCACTTCGATGCCACGCACATCCCGCGCGCGTCCGTCCGCGAAGTCGCCGGCTCCCGTGATTGGGAGGAGCGGCCACACCCGCCCACCGTGTGTCGCGGGGTTGAGGACGCGCACCAGGGAGCGCTTAACATCCGCGGCGACAAAGGGTCGGCCGTCGTGAAAGCTGACGCCGGGGCGGAGATGGAAAACGTACCGCTGCCCTTTGGGGTCTGTCGTCCAGCGGTCGGATAGACCCGGCAGGAGCCGCCCATCGGCATCGAACTGGGTGAGTCCGTCGAACAGCAACGTCACCATCTCGCCCGTGGGCACGTCGGTGGAGAGCGCCGGGTCGAGCGAGCGGGGGTCGTAGGTCTCGTAATAGACCAGACCCCGTACCTGGTCTGCGCCCGAACCACGACAGGCAGCGAGAAAACACAGGAACAGGACGCTCTTCGCGGTGTCGAAAAGGTTGACAGTGCGGACCAAGTGTCGCAACATAGCAAAGATCGGCAAACTACGTCAATTGCGCGTCATACCCTGCCTGTTGGTCGCCGCCCTGGTAGCGACAACCGTCCTCACCGCTCAAGAACAGGAGCGGGTGGTTCGGGGTCTGTCGTTCGTCGGTAACCGGGCGCTCGACCACTACGCGCTGGAAAGCGCGATCGCCACGACCAAATCGAGTGCCTGGGCTCGTCTCTGGTACGTGCGGTGGCTGGGGCTCGGCGAGAAGCGCTATTTCAACGAAATCGAATTCCGGCGTGACGTTGTCCGTATGATTTTGCTTTATCGCCAAAGCGGCTACATGAACGCCGTGGTGGATACGCTGGTGCAGCGGACGCCGCGCGACGTGTACATCACGTTCCGGATTCACGAAGGCGAGCCGGTGCGGGTGGCGCGGTTCGAGGTGCGTGGATTGGACAGCATTTTCGATGTGCCGAGACTGATACGCGAGCTGCCGCTGCAAGTGGGCGATCCTTTCAATCGCTTCATGATGCAGGCGTCCGCCGACACGATCGTCGCGCGGCTGCGGAACAACGGCTATCCCTACGCCGAAGTGCTGCGGAACTTCGATTCGGAAGCGGGAGTCCTGAAAGCCGAGGTCGAGCTCGATGCGCAGCCGGGTCCCCGCATGCGCATCGGCGAGGTCATGATCCGCGGGTTGCGCGACGTGGACACCGGCACGGTCCGGCGCGTCATGTCGGTGCATCGGGGTGACAGGTTCAACCTGGATGCGCTCTACCAGACCCAGCGCGATCTGTATGGGGTAGGCGTGTTCAACTCAGTCAACGTGGTGCTGGTGGACTCGGTCGCGCCGCAGGAAGCGGTGCCGCATGACTCCACGGTGCGCGCGCTGATCCAGGTGCAGGAAGGTCCCCGCCACCAGGTGCGGATCGGCTTCGGGTATGCGACGGTGGAGTGCTTCCGGGTGCAGAGCGGTTGGTCCGCGCACGACTTCCTCGGCGGTGCGCGGACGCTCGACGTGTCGGCCCGGGTCTCCAAACTGGGCTCGGCTCCCTCCCAGACGACCGGATTGAACCAATTCTGCAATCCGTTCTCCGGAACGTGGACGATCGACACGCTCAACTACACGTTCGGCGTCACGCTGCGCCAGCCGGCGTTCCTGTCGCGCTCCCACGTCGCCACGCTTGGCTTCGTCGTCGAGCGGCGCTCGGAGTTCGGGATCTACACGCGTGAGGCGATCGGCAGCAACGCCGACGTTACCTTCAACGCCCGCGGGGCCTTGCCCGTCACCGTCGGTTACTCCTATTCGGTGGGACGCACGGAGGCCAGCGATGCCGTCTATTGCGTCCTCTTCCGGCTGTGCGATTCGACGAGCCGCATATTTCTCCGCGACCAGCGGCAATTCGGCGCGGTGACGATGACGGTGGTGCGCGATCGGGTGAATAGCGTGCTCGATGCGTCCGAGGGCAGCATCACCACAGCGACGCTGGTGCACGCCTCCCACCTCGTCGGTTCGCAGGTGCCCTACGAGTTCAACCGCGGTGAGCTCGAGATCGCCAAGTACTATCCCATTGGACGCCGGACCGTATTCGCCTGGCGGGTCCGTGGCGGGGCCATTCTCGCGCGCAACATTCAGCTCACCGGGCCGCCAGTCGGCTATGTGCCGCCGGACCAGCGGTTCTACGGCGGTGGTCCGAGCTCGGTCCGCGGCTATGGGCGCAATGAGCTCGGGCCCAGGGTCTACGTCATTACGGACAGAACCGCGACGGACCCCGTCGCGACCGCCCAGGCGGGGGACACGGTGTGGCTCGGCGTGACCACCGCGCCGACCGGCGGCAACACGGCCCTCGTACTCAACGCCGAGCTGCGCTTTCCGTCGCCGATCTTTGCGCAGCGGATGCGTCTGGGATTCTTCGTCGATGCGGGACAGGTGTGGGAGCGGGGCGATTCGCTCACCACCATTCAGGGCATCCGCATCACTCCCGGCGCGGGCCTGCGCTTCGCAACGCCGCTCGGTCCGGTGCGGATCGATGCCGCGTACAACGGCTATGCCACCGAGCGCGGGCCCCTGTTTCTTCTGGATAAAACGAGCGGCACTCTCACGCAGATCCGCTCGCAATACCCGCCGCTGCGGGCCCAAAAGACCTTTTGGCAAAAGGTCATCATTCAACTTGCCGTCGGGCAGGCGTTCTAGATGCGCCGCTCGCTGGGTGTCGCGCTCTGGACGCTGGTCGGACTGCTCGCCTGTTTCCTCGGCGCGCTCAACGCGCTCGTCGGCACGCGAGCGGGCCGCACGATGCTCGCGCGCGTGGCCAGCACCGTGGTCGAAGGCGCGGTACACGGCTCGATCGAAGTGGGCGAGGTGCGCGGGTCGCTGCTCACAGGCGTCGTGCTCACTGATGTGCGCCTGCTCGATCCCGATTCGACGCTCGTCGCCTGGCTGCCCCGCGCCGAGCTGGGTTACAACCCGATCGACTTCGCGGCGGGGCGCGTGGTGTTCATGGAGGTGCGGCTCGACCGCCCGATCATCAACATCGTCCAGCATGCGTCTGGCCGGACGAATTTCGACGAGCTGTTGCGGCTCGGTGAGAAAGACACCGTCACCGTGAGACCGCTGGGCCCCGCGGGACCGCGCGCGCTGATCCTGCTGCGCAACGTGCAGATCATGGACGGATCGCTGACGCTGCGACTGCAAAAGCACGGCCAGGTCAGCAGCGAAAACGAAGAGATCGAGTTCTCCGGCGAAGACGGCCGCTACCGCGTCAGGCGCTTCGAGCATCTCAACGCCCGGTTGGCCGCGATGCGTATCCAGGCGCCGCGCGAGAAGGGCATCCGCATCGACATCCTGCGGCTCGCGACGGAGGCCAGCGACCCCAAGCTGTCGATCGCCGACGTTGTCGGGCGGGTGACGATCGACGGCCATACGCTCGACGTGGATCTGTCGCGCGTCCGGTTCCCGGCCACACAGTTCCGCGCGCGCGGCACGGTCCAATGGCCGCGCGACACGCTGCTCTGGAACCTCGTCATGCAGGCGGACTCCGCGACGCTGACCGATATCCGGTTCCTCGATCCGCGGTTTCCCGAGGGCGCGGTGCTGCACGGCGGCGTAACGCTCGCCTCACACGGCGGACGCCTGCTCGAGATTCAGCTGCGGCCGCTCGACCTCACGTTTGGCGAGGGGCGTCTCACCGGACACGTGAACGCGTTCAGCGCCGCCGACTCGGGACTCGTGGCGCTGCGCCAGGGCGATCTGGTCGCGCGTGAGCTCTCGCTCGATTTCCCGCGTGTCTACATCGATTCGCTGCCGTTCCACGGCCGCCTGACCGGCCGCACGATCGTGGACGGGCCGGTGAGTGCGCTGAAGATCGAAACCGAGTGGTCGTTCCGGGATTCGCTCGTGCCCGGCTGGCCCGAGTCCCAAATCTTCGGCAAGGGCGAAATCAACGTCGCCGGGAAAGACCTGGCGTTTCAGCCGTTCGCCGTGGAAACGGGCCGCATCGATATCGGCACGGTGCGGCGGCTCGTTCCGGGGTTCGATCTCCAGGGCGAGCTCGACGCATCGGGCACGCTCACCGGCACGCTCAAGAATGTGATGTTCAGCGGCACGTTACGGCATCACGACGGCGATCGGCCCGCCAGTGTCGTCCGCGGCGTGGTAGGCCTCGATTCCCGCACCGACGTGTTGGGCGTATTCACCGACGTGCGCGCCGATTCGCTGTCGCTCGACGGCCTGACCGGCCGGGTTGCCGCGTTCCCCCTCAGGGGCACACTCACCGGAACAATCCGCATGAACGGTGACCTTACGGGCGTCGAGACGCATGCCGATCTCGCGATGCTGGGCGGCGGCGGCGCGGTGCGCGGCGACGGCACCCTGATGCTCGGCGCGCGGGACGAGCATCCGGGCTTCGGCGTCCGGGGATTCGCGCTGCGCGCTCAGGACGTCAATCTGCAACGCTGGCTGACCCGCGGCGGCGCGCCGCCGTCCCGGCTCACGTTCACGGCCACCGGCAGCGTCGCAGCGGACAGCGTCACGAAGCCCATCGGCGACCTCTCGGTCTTGCTCGCCCCGTCGCTGTTCGCCGGCACGATCATCGACAGCGGTGCGACGAAGGTCCGGTTCGCCGAGGGCAAACTGTTTGTGGACTCGTTGCGACTGCAGCAGCCGGGGCTGCTGACGAGTGGCCGCGGCTCCCTCGGATGGCAACGTCCCGACCGGGGCACACTGACGTTCGATTTTGACGCCGACACGCTCGGCGTACTCGATTCGCTCGTTACCTGGCTCGCCGGTCCCAACGCGGCGAGCGCATTCAGCGAGGACAAGCTCAAGGGATCGGCCCAGGTGCGAGCGACGCTGGATGGCGCGCTCGACTCGTTATCGATCGGCGCGGACGCCCACGTCCTCGACCTGCGGTGGCGCGGTTGGCGGCTGCCGAAAGGCGAGGGCACGATCGCGTATCAGCCCGGACCCGTGTCGCGCTTCGACGCCACGGCGAACATGGACTCGCTCGGGTACGGGCGGCTCGGGTTCGGCGCTGCGTCCGCCCATGCCCGCGGCACGCGCGATTCGCTCACGTGGTTTGCACGCTCACGCGTCGGCGACCTCGGTGCGTTCCTGGCCGGCGGACGCTATGCACGCCCCACCGGAGGGAGTACGCAGCACGCGATCGTGGATTCGCTCGCCGTGTTGCTGCCGAGCGGCGTGTGGTTCCTCGAGCGTCCGACGGCGCTGACATTCGGCGATTCCGTGCTGCATGTGGATTCTGCGTCGCTGAAGAATGCCACCGGTTCGGGTCGCCTCACGGTCAGCGGCGACCTGCCAGACCGTGGTCCGATCGACGCGCGTGTATCGCTGGATGGCTTCCCGCTCACCGGCGTCTACGCGCTCATGCAGAGCGACACGTTAGGCGTCGCGGGCGCCGTCACGGCCACCATGGTCGCGAACGGCACTCGCGCGAATCCCTTGTACAGCGGCTCGTTCGCATTCTCCAACGCCTCGTTCGGCTCGTTCCGCGCGCCGTTCATGGACGGGATCATCGACTATCGCAACCGCCGGCTGAACGGCGAGGTGCACTTGTGGCGGTCGGGGCAACAGGTTTTGAACGTCACCGCCCACCTGCCGCTCGACCTCGCCCTGGTGCCGGTCGCCCAGCGGCAACTGCCGGACACGCTGTCGGTGCAGGCCCGGGCCGACAGCGTCGACCTGGGGGTGCTCACCGCTGTCACGACGACGGTGCAGGATGTCGAAGGCGTCTTCTCGGCCGATCTCGGGATCGGCGGCACGTGGGAGGCGCCAAAGCTGCGGGGCGGGCTCGAGATCGGCCATGCGGCGGCCACGATCCCCGCGCTGAGCGTCCGCTACACCAACTTGAACGGCAGCCTTTCACTCCGCGGCGACACGATTCGCGTGGACAGCCTCACAGCGTCGAGCGAACGCGGCAGGGCCGAGCTGAGCGGGTACATGCAGCTCGAGCGTCTCACCAAGCCCGTTCTGGCGCTGAACATCACCACGTCGGAATTCAAGGCGCTCGATCTGCGCGGCTATCTCGCACTGACGGCGAGCGGCCGCGTCGCCCTGACGGGTCCCGTGTTCGGCGCGACACTCAGCGGAGGCGGCACCGTCACCTCGGGCGTGCTGCATTTCGCCGATCTCGTCAACAAGCGCGTCGTGAACCTCGATGAGCCGTGGGTCCAGGACCTCATCGATACGACGCTGATCCGCACGCAGCGGCTGGGGCCCGAGTTCGAGAGCGTCTTCTTCGACAGCCTGCAGGTCAGCAATCTGCAGCTCCGAATGGGCGAGGACGTGTGGCTCCGGTCCAACGAAGCGAACATCCAGTTGACCGGCCTGGTCACCGTCAACAAGGTGCGCGACAACTACCTCCTCAGCGGCACGCTGCAGGCGCCGCGCGGCACCTATCGGTTGATTGTCGGACCGGTGACACGCGAGTTCATCGTGCGCCGGGGGACGGTCCAGTACTTCGGCACGCCGGATCTCGACGCCGCGCTCGATATCGAAGCCACTCACGTCGTCCATCCGCTGCCGGGGCCCGGACAGCCGGCGGAAATCACGGTGACCGCCCATATCGGGGGCACATTGCGGCTGCCGCGACTCACGCTTCAGGCTGAGAACGCTGACTATTCGCAAGCCGAGTTGATTGCGTTTCTCATCACCGGCAGGTCGTCGGTCGAGCTGAGCGTCGGGCAACGCGCCTACCTCTTGGGCGTCGGCGCGTCACTGCTTGCGGGTGAGCTGGAGCGCACCGTGGTATCGGATCTCGGTGTGCCGCTCGACTACTTGGAGATTCGCCCAGGCGATCCGACGAACCGGTTCCAGGGCACGCAGTTCGCGGCGGGATGGGCGCTCGGCGCGAAGACGTTCCTCGTGCTCAACGCGGGCGTGTGCCAGAGCAGCAGCCGCCAGACGCGCTTCACGAACAGCCTCGGCGCCACGCTGCAATTCCGCGTCAGTCCCGAGTGGCGCACCGAGGCGAGCTTCGAGCCGGTGCGCAGCTGCGCGATCGGCGATCCCGACCTGAACACGACCACGGTGCCGCGCCAGGTGGGCTTCGACTTGTTCTGGGAACGACGGTACTAAGTGACCCGCGCGCTGCTGATCACCAATCCCTTCGCGGCGCGTGCCCACGGGCGAGCCGTCACCACGATCCGCGACATCCTGCAGGACGGCGGCTGGAGCGTGGAGGTACGGTCCACGGCCGGTCCCGGCGACGCCCGCCGCATCGCGGAAGAATCGCGGGCGATCGGATTCGACGTCGTCGTCAGCCACGGCGGCGACGGCACGGCGATGCAGGTCGCGGCCGGCATCGCCGGGACCGGCACCGCGCTGGGCCTCGTGCCCGGCGGTACGGGCAACGTGCTCGCCGGTAACCTCCGCCTGCCGCGTTCGACCGCCAGCGCGGCCCGCGCACTGCTCAAAGCGCGCCGCGAGCCCATCGACCTCGGCGTGGTGGAGCGCGCCGACGGACCGCATTACTTCGCAGTCGCCGCGGGTACGGGTTTCGACGCGCAGCTCATGGCGGACACGGGCCTCCAGGAAAAGCGCCGTTGGAAACTGGGCGCGTATGTCGCGCGTGCCGCGCTGACCCTGACGTCGGTGCGGAGCGCGTCACACCGGGTGACGGTGGACGGCACCGTTCACGACGTCCGCGCCGCGATGCTCCTCGTGCTGAACTGCGGCCGGCTCCCGCCCGGGTTTCTCACCCTGCGATCGAATCTGGTTCCGGATGACGGCTGGCTCGATATCGTGGCGCTCGACGCCGACGGCGCGTTTCAGAGCGCGAGCGCGGTGATCGAGCTGCTGCTGAGCAACGGAAAAGCGGATGGAAAGGGGCGGCGTGTGTGGTGGGCGCGCGGCCGGTCGGTGCGCGTCGAGGTGCCGGAAGGTGCGCCGCGCCTGGTACAGCTGGACGGCGAGGTGACCGGGACGACCCCGTTCGAGGCGCGGCTGCTGCCCGGCGCGCTCGCGGTGCTCGTCGGCGCCGGATTCAAGGCTCATCATGGCTGATACGCTGTTGCTGGTCGACGATGATGCCGATGTGCTCGGCGCCATCGGGGACTATTTCGAGCGCATCGGCTACGAGGTGTGGCGGGACGGCACCGGCGAGCAGGCGATGGATACGTTCCATCGCGTGCGGCCCGACGTGGTGCTGCTCGATCTGCATCTCCCCGACGCGAGCGGGCTCGTCGTGCTGGAGCGGCTGCGGCGTGAGGGCGCGGCGGTGATCCTCCTGACCGGGCAGGGCGACATCGAGACCGCGGTGAAAGCGATGCAGCTCGGCGCCGAGAATTTCCTCACCAAGCCGGTGGACATGACGCATCTGTCGGCCGCGATCGCGCGCGTCGCCGAAAAAGTGCGGCTGTCGCGGCAAAACGCGCGGCTGAGGGCGCTGGATCACGAGGCCGAGGGCATCGGGTCGCTGGGCGTCTCGCCCGCGATGCAGGAGCTGGCGCGGCAGATCGAGCTGCTGGCAGCGAGCGAGCGGTCAACCGTACTGCTGCAGGGTGAAAGCGGGACGGGGAAGGGATGGGTGGCGCGCGTGATCCACAATCTCTCGCCGCGATCCGGCGGTCCCTTCGTCGAGGTCAACTGCGCCGGTCTATCGGCGACGTTCCTCGATTCGGAATTGTTCGGTCATGAAAAGGGCGCGTATACCGACGCCAAGGAACGGAAGGTCGGTCTCTTCGAGCTGGCGGATCACGGCACGATCTTTCTCGACGAGATCGGCGAGCTGACGCTCGAGCTGCAGCCGAAGCTGCTCAAGGTACTGGAGACGAAGAAGTTTCGGCGGCTGGGAGGCACGCGCGAGCTGAGCGTCGATGCCCGGCTGATCGCGGCGACGAATCGCGATCTCGTCCGCGAAGTGGAAGGGGGTCGGTTTCGCGAAGATCTGTATTATCGCCTGAACGTGATGCCGCTCGTGCTCCCGCCGGTGCGCGACCGTTCACGGGAAGACCGGCTCAATCTGATCACGCGGATCATGGCGGACCTGAAGACGCAGCTGCCCGGGTGTCCGAGCGAGTGCACCACGGACGTGCTGGATCGCCTGCTGTCGGCGCAGTGGCCCGGAAACGTCCGGGAGATGCGCAACGTCCTCGAGCGGTCGATGATTCTCGCGCGCGGGCAACCGACGATCGGCTTCGAGCAATTACCAGCTGATCTGCGACAGCGCGCGACGGGCGACCGGCGCTACACGGCGCAATCGCTGTCGGAAATCGAGCGGCAGCACATCGAACGGACCCTGCGACATCACGCCGGGAACCGCACGCGGGCCGCGATGGAGCTCGGAATCTCGCGGGCGACCCTGATCAACAAGATCAAAGCCTACAGCTTGAACGTCTAGGCTGTGCTATCTTGGGGCAATGGAAAAGCCGAAACTCAAGGAGCACGATGGAATGCAGTGCCGCGCCTGTGGAAATGAAGAGCGGGCGTCGGAAGGGTATCCCTGCTCGGACTGCGGCACCTTCATCTGTCTGATCTGCACGTTCCGCGGCGTGACGCGGTGCAAGGCCTGCGAGGAAAAGGTGAAGGCCGGAAAAGCCTAAGCCCCCGCTCGCCGGCGCTTCAGTTCCAGCGCGAGCTCGTCGCGCGGCGCGCCCAGTTCTTCCGCCAGCTTGCTGAGCGCCGCCTCCGTTCCCTCCCAATCCTTGGCCGCAGCCAATGCATCCAGCGCAACCTCCTCGATCGCGGCCGAGCGCTCCTCGAGCTCGCGCGTGCGCACCGCAACTTCGCGGGCCAGCCACTGCTCGAGCTCCCGCCGGTCCACCTCCAGCTGGCGCTGTCGCAACGCATGCTGCAACGACAACTCCAGCTCCTCGAGATCCACCGGCTTGATGAGATAGTCGTAGGCGCCGAGCTTGAGGCACTCGATCGCGGTGCGCGGCTCGTCGATCGCGGTGAGCATGAGGACCGCGAGATCGGGATCCTGGGCGAGCACTTTGGGGAGCAGCTCCACGCCGCTTGTTTCGGGCATCCGGATATCGCACAGCATCGCCTGCGGATGGTGCGCGGGTAGCAATCGTAGTGCCTCGGCGGCGTTTGCAGCCGACTGCACGTCATAGCCCAGCCGGGTCAGAAACCGGGTCAGCGCCTGCCGGATGCCATCCTCGTCGTCGACGACGAGGACGGTGGTGCGATCAGCCGGCGCTGGAAGAGGAGGCGGCAGTTTGGAAGCTGTCATGGCTGTCAACGTTGCCGACGTTATCTTGGCGCGTCAATGAGCGCATCACGCACGAATCTCGCGGCGGTCCCCGGGATCACCGTCGGGCACACGACCATCGAAGACCACGGCACGGGCTGCACCGTGATCCTCGCGCCGGAAACGGGGCTTCGGGCCGCGGCCTGCGTACGCGGCCGCGCGACCGGCACGCGCGAGCTCGACGTCATGGATCCGCGCCACCTCGTCGAGCGCATCGATGCGATCCTCTTCACCGGCGGCTCGGCGCTGGGTCTGGGCGCCGCGGACGGTGTGATGCGCTGGCTGCGTGAAAGGGGCCGGGGGCTAGCGGTTGGGGATAAGGGGACGATTCCCATCGTTCCGTCGGCCGTCATCTTCGATCTCGGCAATGCTGGGAAGCCGTTGGGCTGGCCCAGTCCCGATGACGCCTATCATGCGTGCGATAACGCCAGCGCCGACTATCCGGACGGCCGGGTAGGCGTGGGCCGCGGTGCCACGTGCGGCAAGGCCGCCGGGCTCGAAAACATGATTCCGGCAGGGTTGGGGTCGTGGGCGGCGCAATTTGGGGATGTGATCGTCTCTGCGCTCGTCGTGGTGAATGCCGTCGGCGACATTCGGAACGCGCGCGGGGACATCATTACCGGCAGCGTCGACAGCCTGCGCTACCTCGCCGAAGGGGGCGCGCCACTCGGCGACCCCGCGCGGCTGAATCGCAATACGACGCTCGCCGTGGTTGCGACGAACGCCGATCTCGACCGCGTGCAGCTGCAAGCGCTCGCGCAGTCGGGCAGCGATGCGCTGGCGCGCCGCATCACCCCGTACGGAACGCTGTTCGACGGCGACCTCATCTTCGCGGTCAGCACCGCCACGGTGAAGCCGAAGTCCCCGCTGCAGGTCGAGGCCATTGCCGCCCTCGTGGTGCCCGAGGCGGTGGAGCGCGCGGTGCGACGTGGATAAGATCGAGCGCGCGGTCGACGACATCCGCCGCAAATGGGCGCCTGACGGCCGGCTCGTGGTATTCGAGATCTCCCTGTTGCCGAAAGGGGTGGGAGGTGTCACGTCGAGCCGCGACGCGCGCGATGCGCTGCGGCGCCTCGCCGCGGACGCAGGACTCGTCGAAAAAGTCGACTTGATCCCTCCTCCCGACGGCGTCGTCGCGCCCGCCGCGGTCGTCACCGCGGCGCTCGCGCCGCTGCTCGGCGAGCCGCGGCTGGCGGCGCCACGCGTGAGCGAAGTGCTCCACGGCGAAGTGATCGACGTGCTCGAAGGACGAGACGACTGGCTGCGCGTGCGCGCGCCCGATGGGTACATCGCCTGGCTCAACGCTGGATACGTCGCGACCGGTCCGGCCGATTGGGCCGAGGACTGGGCGGAGCGGGCGACGGCCCGCTCGCTCAGCGCCGACATCCTGACGACGGATGGCCGCCGCAGACTGCCGACCGGCGCGCGCGTCGCGCTCCGCCGTGGCGTGGTCGAGCTGGCGGATGGCCAGCGCGGCGCGGTCGCCGCCGGAAGGGTGCGCCGCGAGCAGGAGCTGCGCGTCGAAGCCCGCCACCTCGCGCTGCCGGAGCTCGCGCAGAAGTGGTACGCCGGCGCGCCGTACTTGTGGGGCGGGCGCACCGAGTGGGGCATCGATTGTTCCGGGCTCGTGCAAGCGGTCTGTGGAGCGCGCGGTATCAAGCTGCCGCGCGACAGCGATCAACAGTTCGGCCAGGGACAGGAGATCGCGCCGGCGTCGGATGGCGCGGGCTTCGAAGCCGGCGATCTGCTGTTCTTTACGGAACGCGGGCGGGTCTCGCACGTGGCGTTCTGGGCCGGAGCGGGACGCATCGTGCACTCGGCGCTTTCGCGCGGGGGCGTGGGTGGTGACCATCTGTTTGGTGATGAGCCGCGCATGATGAGGCTGCGCGAGAACCTTGTAGGCGTGAGGCGCATGTAGGGGCGCAGCATGCTGCGCCCTTACATTTAGGTCATGCGCTTAATCCTCTTCGACATCGACGGCACGTTGTTGTGGACCGCGGGCGCCGGGCGGCGCGCCATTCACCGCGCCCTGCTCGATGAAGTGGGGACCGCGGGGCCGATCGACGCGTACCGCTTCGATGGCAAGACCGATCCGCAGATCGTGCGCGAGTTGTTGGAGCTGGCGGGCCATCCGGACGCGAGCTCGGACGACCGCGTGACGGCGGTGTGCCGCCGCTACGTCGAGCTGCTCACCGCCGAGCTCGAAAAGCCGACCCAGACGACGAAGGTGTATCCCGGCATCACGGAGCTGCTGAGTGCGCTCGAGCCCCATGAAGCGGCCGGCCGTGCGCTCGTGGGATTGCTCACCGGAAATGTCGAGCATGGCGCGCGCTTGAAGCTGCAGTCGGCAGGCCTCGATCCCGCGCGTTTCGTGGTCGGCGCGTTCGGCTCGGATTCCCATCACCGTCCTGATCTCCCCGCCGTCGCGGCGCGTCGTGCCGCGCAGCACACCGGACGCCCCTTCAGCGGCGCGGACATCGTGATCGTCGGAGACACGCCTGACGACGTCGCCTGCTGCAAGCCGATGGGTGCGCGGTCGGTCGGCGTGGCGACTGGTTTCTACGACGTGCCCGCGCTCCGCGCGGCCGGCGCCACGCATGTCTTCGCGGACCTCGGCGACACGCAAGCGGTGCTCGACGCACTGTTTTCATGAAATCTCCCTCGCAAGAGTCCGCGGACGAGCTCGAGCTGAAAGCGCGCGTGGACGATCCGGCCGCGCTCGAAACCGCGATCACGAATGCGGGCGGCGAGCTCATGTTTCGCGGCGAGATGATTGACCGGCGCTACGATCGCAAGGACAAGCTCGAACGGCACGACGAGGTGTTGCGGCTGCGGGTGTTCCGCCCTGATACCGGTGCGGTGCCGTTCGGCGTCCTGGGGTGGAAAGGGCCGGTCAGCGTCCGCGACGGCTACAAGCATCGGGAGGAGCACGAGACGCAGGTCGCGCAGCCGGAGGCCGCACGCATCATCCTCGAGCGCCTCGGCTACGAGGTCGTCCTGCGCATCGATCGCAAGATCGCGGAGTACCGGCTAGCCGGCGCGATGGTGCGAATCGAGTGGTATCCCGCAATGGATGTGCTGGTCGAGATCGAGGGCGACCCAGATGCGATCGAAGGCGCCGTGCGCGCCACCGGACTTCCACGCGACCGGTTCCTGCCTGACGCACTCCCACATTTCGTTCGCGCGTATGAGGAGCGTACGGGGCGGACCGCACGTCTGGCGCTATGAAGCTACTGATGCCGCTCCGAGTCCCCGAGCTGGCGCCGTCGCTCGGGCGCATCATCGTGCCGCGACGCCTGCTCGATCCGTGGGTGCCGGTCGACGACATTCGGGAGGAGCTCGCGACCCGCGTGCTGGAACTGGGCGGCGAGGGCCGCGCGGCGGCGGCGCGGGAAGCCGATGGCGACACGCGCGCGCGCGTGCTCGAGGTCACGGGACGGCGCGCGTGGGCAGCAGCCTGGGATCACGCCGTGCGGCGCGCCGGAGCCCGAGTCGCCGATGCGCTCGACGCCGAAATCACGCGCACCGCGCGGCAGGTGCGCTTGCCGCGGCTGCTGCTGCGACGTCACCATCTCTCCAATGCCGAGAAGCGCGCGATCGTGGCGCGGTTGGGAACGGGCGGCGGGCCATTCGTGGCCGCGCTCGATGAGCTCGAAGCAGCCGCGGCGCGCGCCGCAAACGCGTCCGTGCTCGAAAAGGATGCGCACACGACCTGGCAGGATGCGCTCCGCACCGTAGCGCGGCGGCTCGAAGCCGCCTGGCTCGCCCTGGAGGCCGAGGTCGAAGCCGAGCGCGAACGCTGGAATCCCGAGATCGAGGCCCTCGCCGCCTGGCGACCGTCGCTCTGGCCGATCTTCGTGGTGTGGGTGCCACTCACCCTGCTGCTGGTTGGGCTCGGCTTGATGCTCGGCGGTTATCTGCCCGCTCCCGCATGGCTCGCGCAACAGCTGGGTTTCTAGCGCTGCTGCTGTGCGGGGCGGCATCGGCCCCCGCACAGACAGCGGGCGCGGAGGTGTCGGAGAACCCGGTGCGGAGCGATCAAGTCGTGATCTCGTGGCCCGCCGCCACCGGCACCGCGACCCTGTCGGTTTTCAGCTTCCTCGGCGAGCGGCTGTTCCAGACCACGGTGCCCGCCGCGACGAACGAATATGTTTGGGACCTGACCAATGGCGGAGGAGCGCGGCGCGTGGTGAATGGCGTGTACATCATCGTCGTGGAAGTGGACGGGCACCGCTACCGGCGGCGCCTCTTCGTGTCGCGCCCGGCCCCATGAGTGCGGTGGGCGTAGGGGTCGACCTCGTCGAGGTTTCTCGCGCGCGGGCCATGCTGGCCGACAAGGGCGCGCACGTCTTCGATCGTCTCCTCACCCCCGCCGAAGCCGAGTATTGCCGCTCGCGGCCCGATCCCGCCGAGCATGTCGCGGTTCGCCTGGCCGCCAAAGAGGCCGTGTACAAGGCGCTCCAGGGGACTGAGGCGGCCCGGGGGATCGGGTGGCGGGACATCGAAGTGACCCGGGCGCCGGACGGCCGGCCGGACGTCTTGCTCACCGGGATTGCCGAGCGGCGGGCCAAGGAACTTCGGGTGATGCGGATCCTGCTGTCCCTCTCCCATACCCACGAGGCAGCGATCGCAATTGCAGTCCTATCAACAGATTGAAATTCCGACAAAGTTACTCTAGTATTTGTCGTGCGGTTGTCCAAAACTCTCCTCTTGATCACCGCCTGCCTTGCACAGCCACTCGCAGGGCAGGCGCCTGACTCTCTGGCCCTGGCGCGGCGGGTGGTTGCCGCCGCGTCGCTGGCAGCCAAGGAATACGCCCTCGGTGTCGTCCCGGCCGGCGGACAGATCACCCAGCCCGAGGAAGTGGACGAGGCCAAGCTGTTCATTCAGCAGGCGCAATTCGACGTGTCCGGGCTGCCGGTGGCCGCGCGCGCCAACACCCAACGCACCTTGTCACGCATCACCCAGCTCCTCGAATCGCTCGCTCCTCCGGATTCGGTCAACCGCGTCACCGACAGCCTGGTCGTGCTCATCACGAACGCGGTGGGTGGACCCAAGGTCGTCGAACCGCTGCCCTCCCGTCCGCCGTCGCTCGAGCGCGGTGCGGTCGTCTACCGGGAGCGGTGCGCCGCATGTCACGGGGAATCGGGGCGGGGGGATGGTCCGAAAGCGAAATCGCTGAAGGGACCGCCGCCGGCGAACCTGGCCGATCCGGCGGTTATGGGCAACAAGTCGCTGCTCGACATCTTCCGCCGGATCTCGATCGGCACTCCGGGGACCGCGATGCCGGAGTTTGCCGAAGACGTTTCCGACGAAGACCGCTGGGCAGTCGCGTCCTACGTCGGCGCGATGCAGTACGGCGGATCGGCGACGGCCGCGATTTTCGCGGCTGTGCGGCACCAGATCGACTCCGCGCTGGCGCGGCGCTCCGACAAGATTGCGGTCGACGCGTACATGACGTTCGAGCAGGTCGAGACCGCGATACGCGCCAAGAATGGCGGGCTCGCGAGCGAGCTGGAAGGAAACTTCGCGTGGCTGCGCACGCGCGTGGCGAAAGCCGACGATGCGGAGCGTCACACGATTCGCGAGCGGTTGTTGGCGGGACTCGAGCGTGCGGAGCGCGTCGTCGCGGATCGACCGTCGGGCATGAGCCTCTTCGTGGCGTCGTTCTTCCTGCTCGTGCGCGAAGGATTCGAAGCCATTCTGATCGTCGCCGCGCTGATGACGTTCCTCGCGAAGGCGGGCGCGTCCGAGCGGCGGCGCGAGGTGGCGCGCGGCGCGTGGGCCGCGGTTGGAGCGAGCATCATCACCTGGGTCCTGGTCGAGCTGTTGCTTCAGGTGACGCCCGGACAACGCGAGATCATCGAGGGCGCGACGATGCTCCTGGCGGCCGCCGTGCTCTTCTACGTGAGCTACTGGCTTCTCTCCAAGATCGAAGCCGCCAAGTGGACCGCATTCGTGCGCGGGAAAATGCAGAGCGCGCTCTCGTCCGGTTCCGGCCTCGCGCTGAGCGCCGTCGCGTTTCTGGCGGTGTATCGCGAGGGATTCGAGACGATCCTGTTCTACAAGGCGCTCTTCACGTCGGCGGGCTCGAGCAGCGTACCGGTCGTCGGGGGAATCGCCGCCGGCAGCGTCGGACTGGTCGCCATCTACCTGCTGGTCAATCAGCTTGGGCTCCGCGTGGCGATGAAGCCGTTCTTTGCCGTCACGGGCGTCATGCTCTACTACATGGCGTTCGTCTTCGCGGGGAAGGGTATCGCGGAGCTGCAGGGCGCGGGGATCATGCCGTTGACCGTCATCGAAGGCGCGCCCCGCATTCCCGTGTTCGGGATCTATCCAACCGTCGAGTCGCTGATTGTGCAGGGATTGCTGCTGGTGCTGGCGATCGTCGCAGCGGTCTGGGCCATGCGGTCCAAACCAAAGCCGTCAGGCGCTCCCCCGGACGGGGACCTGCTTCGGTCGCAATGATTCAGGAAACGGCTGCGGGCCAGCCGGCTCGCGCCATTTGAGCATCAGCAGTCCCCCCACCAACATGAGCAGCACACTCATCGCCTGCGCGAGGGAGAACACTCCGCCGAACCTGTCGTCCTTTGCTCGTAAGAATTCCACGAGAAAGCGCTCCAGTCCGCCGAACACGAGGTAGCAGGCGAATAGCCAGCCGATCGCATGCCCGTGATCGCGGTGCCGCCACAGCCACCAAAACACGCAGAGCATCGCGATGGTCTCGTAGATCTGCGTAGGGTGCACCGCAACGACCATGTTCGGATCGGTCATGGCTGGAAAGTGGACGCCCATTCCCTGCAGGTTGCCGACCGTCGTCGCAGGCAATCCGTTGGGGAACTTCATGCCCCACGCCACCTGCGTCGGGATGCCGTAGTCGTCGTTCACCAGGAAACAGCCGACACGGCCGAGTGCATAGCCGAGGGCGAGCGGTGCGCCACAGATTTCCGCCGTGAATCGGGCCGGCACGCGCCGGCGCCACCCGTTGAGGAGAATGCCGGCCGTCGCGCCGAGGAAGCCGCCGTACCAGACGAACCCGCCGCGACGAAACAGCATGTCCCAGTCGCGCGTGAGGAACACATACCACAGCTTGGCGCCGATCAAGCCACCGATGACGCCGGCGATGATGATGTCGGCGGCGTAATCTTCGTCCAGTCCCCGCGCGCGCAGGTCGAGTTGAATCGCCCACCCCGCCATCAGGAACGCCACCATCATCATCAGCCCGTAGCCCGTCAGCTCCAGCGGTCCCAGGTGTATCGCGAATGGATAAACGGTCATGTCGCAATCTCAGCGGTTTCGAGGCCGGGCAGCGGCAGGTCGGCGCGGGCGTCGAGCGTCCAGTCGCTCCGCTCGCCCAGGCGCAGCCGGTGCCAGCCGGCGCGCGCGATCATCGCGGCGTTGTCGGCGTTGAGCCGTGGACTCGCGACCGCGACTCGCGCGATACCCGTGAGCCGCTCGGCGGCCCGGGCCGACAGTGCCTTGCTGCATGCGACGCCACCGCCGAGGACGGCAGTGGAGTAGCCGGTGGCACGCACCGCGCGCTCGAGCTTGGTCACGAGCACGTCGAGCACCGCGTCCTGAAACCCGCGCGCGAGGTGCGCGCGGTCGCGCTCCAGGTCAGTGGAGGCCCGGACCGCATGTAGAACCGCGGTTTTCAATCCTGAGAAAGAGAACTCGAATCCTTCCGCGATCATGGGCCGCGGGAAGTTAAAGCGAGTCGGATCTCCTTCGCGCGCGAGTTTCTCGATCGCGGGCCCGCCGGGATATCCGAGCCCGAGCAAGGTCGCCACCTTATCGAAGGCCTCGCCCGCGGCGTCATCGCGCGTTTCGCCCAGCAGCCGGTAGCGGCCCCAGGCGGGCACGTCGAGCAGCAGGGTGTGGCCTCCCGAAACGAGCAGCGCTACAAACGGCGGCGTGAGATCGCGATCCTCGATCGCCGGCGCGAAGAGGTGCCCTTCCATGTGGTGCACGCCGATGAGAGCGCGGTCGCCGGCAAATGCGAACGACTTGGCGTAGACGACGCCGACGAGCAGCGCCCCGGCGAGCCCCGGCCCGGCCGTTACCGCGACCGCATCGATCGCCGAGGGGGCGAGGCCTGCTTCCGCGAGCGCGGAATCGATCACGGCTGGGAGAGCCGTGAGGTGCGCCCGGCTCGCCAGCTCGGGCACGACGCCGCCGAAGACCTTGTGAATGTCCTGTGACAGAATGACGAGACTCGCCAGCTCGCCGTTCACGAGAACGGCGGCCGATGTTTCGTCGCACGACGTCTCGATGCCGAGGACGGCGTCAACCACGACGGCGCGGGGCTGGAGGCGTGGCGCGGCGCCGCAGCGTGACCGAGTCGGGAACGGCGCGGGCGATGATGCCGCGCGGCGCTATGACCGTGATCCGCGCTACGCCGCCACCCGTTCCCGTGATGTGCGCGACGACGCGCAACGAATCCCGCGTCAGCGCCTGCACGCGCTCTTCCGGCCCGCGGATGGAGACCAACACGCGTGACGGTGTGACGATGAAGCTCGTGATCGCGCCTCCACCGCTCTCGACCGGAATACCGGCGAACGACCGCTCCGCGATCCGGCCCATGTCGCCGGTGACGATCACTTGCTTGGGCGAGAGGCGCACGATCCCGAGCGGCCCCGTGTCGATCGGTACGCTGCGTGAGAACTCACCCGAAACGTTGGTGATCTCCATCGGCACCGTCGTCACGGAGTCGATCGTCGCGAGCGACCGCTCGGGGCCGACGAGCCGCACCGTGGTAGGCGTCATCGAGAGTCCGCCGTGCAGGACCTGTCCCGAATCGGGCGTGACGCTGACGAGCGACACGATCTTCACTTCCTTGCGCGCCACGCTGTCCAGCGCGAGGGTGATCTCGCTCGGCCGGACCTCCATGACTCGAACGTCCGCGCCTTTGGGAAGCGCGAGCTCCACGTCGGAAGGATCGAGGTGAATCGACCACGTGGGGGTGGTCAGCGTGTCGGGGACCCGGCGCGTGATATCGCCCGCGAGCGAGCGGAGCTTGAGAATCTGGCTGCCTTTGCCGGAAATCTGGACGCGGACCTTGGGCGGCGGGTGCACGAGCGCGCGTCCCCGCGGCAGCAGCACGTTCAGCGTCACGTCGAAGCTCGTCGTGACGGGCTGCTGCAGCTGCACGGCGACGTACAGCATCAGCGCCAGAAACAGCGCCGCGCCCTTGATCGGCCAGTTGCGGGTGATCAGCTGCAACAGGCTACTCTTCATTTTGCAGCCGACGGATCAGCATCTCGTTGACAGGATCCTCCCAGTCCGCGGCTCCGATGACGCGTTTCACGATGACGCCGTTGCGATCGATCAGGTAACTCTCCGGTACCCCGAATGTGTCGTAGGCCTTCCGGATCTCGCCACTGGGATCGTGGAGAATGTCGAACGTGAGACCCAGTGTGTCGGCGAACGCCAGGATCCCGCTGGGAGGTTGCGACCCCTCCAGATGGAATGCGTCGCCATCCACACTCACTGCCGCGATCCGAAAATCCGTCCCCCGGAGCTTCTTGTACAGCTTTTCCATCGACGGCATTTCAGCACGACACGGGGGGCACCACGTCGCCCAGATGTTCACCAGCACGACTTTCCCGCGATAATCGGCGAGGGTCGCCGGCTTGTTGGCGCGCAGGTCCGTGGCGCCGAACGCGGGAGCGCTCGATCCTATTT
>Ga0193725_1000173_pt1 | contig 21746 bp, 16 predicted proteins | sample H2a2metaG_FD_143058 | JGI IMG/M metagenome (GOLD analysis project Ga0193725, IMG submission 143058) | Soil microbial communities from a riparian zone of the East river system, Colorado, United States - H2a2 | ecosystem: Environmental > Terrestrial > Soil > Riparian zone | place: USA: East River... | reverse complement strand
CTATCCGGACGGCGGGCTCGAGGACACGCGCGAGTTCCTGGGCGACGTGGTGCGCGCGATCCGCCAGTACCGTCCCCACACGGTGTTCGTCCACGATCCGTACCGGGTCAACGGGTTCCAGCATCGCGACCATCGCAAGGCCGGCATCACCGCGACCGACGCCGTGTATCCCTACGCCCGCGATCATCTGCACTTCCCCGAGCACCTCCGTGACGAAGGCCTCGAGCCCCACAAGGTCCGCGAGCTCTGGTACTGGGGGATGGACGAGCCCAACGTGATCGTGGACGTGACCGACGGCATCGAGCGGCAGATCGCGGCGCTGATCCGCCACGAGAGCCAGGTGCCGGGCTTCAGCATCCCGACCGGGCAGACCATCGGCGACCGGGTGAAGAAGAACGCGGCCGAGCACGCCACGGGCTACGGCTTCGAGTACGGCGCGGTGTTCCGCCGCCTGCTCGCGAGGAGATGACGATGGCGGTGGAATTCGGCGTCCTGCTCCCGACCCGCGAGGCAATCATGTCCGGCCGTCCCGAGACGGCGCCGCTCCTGGCCATGGCCGAGCGCGCCGAGGCCGCCGGCTTCGACTCGGTGTGGATCGGCGACTCGATCACCGCGCGGCCCCGCCACGAGCCGCTCACGCTGCTGGCCGCGGTGGCCGCCCGCACACGACGCGTGAAGCTCGGCACCGGCGTGCTGCTGCCCGCGCTGCGCCAGCCCGTCGTGCTCGCCCACGTGGTGGGCACGCTCGACCGCATCTCCGAGGGGCGCGTGATCCTCGGGATCGGCATCGCCACCGACGGGCCGGCCATCCGCAAGGAGTTCGCGGCGGTCGGCGTGCCGTTCGAGCGCCGGGTCGGGCGCGTGCTGGAGACCATCGAGATCTGCCGCGCGCTGTGGAGCCGCGACCACGTCAGCTTCAGCGGCAAGCACTTCACGATCGAGGACGCCACCGTGGAGCCGAAGGCGCAGCATCCGGGCGGGCCGCCCATCTGGATCGGCGGCAGCGGACCCACCGCGCTGCGACTGGCCGCACGCTTCGACGCGTGGTTTCCCACCGGTCCGAGCGTGGAGTTCTTCGCCGAGCACTTTCCGGCCGTACAAGCGGCGGCGCGCGCCGCCGGCCGCGCGGCCGACGCGGTGACTGGCGCGGCCTACGTCACGCTCGCGCTCGATCCGAGCCCGGCCGCCGCCGAGCAGCGGCTGCACCAGTTCCTCGAGACGTACTACTCGGCGCCGGCTCGCGTGATCCTGGCGCGCCAGGCGTGCTATGCCGGGCCGCTCGACGGCTGCGTGGAATGGCTTCAGCGCTGGATCGACGCGGGCGCGCGGCACATCAACCTGAGATTCGCCGGCGGTGACCAGCTCGCCCAGGTCGACGAGGCCGCGTCGCGCATTCTGCCCAGGCTCCGCGGCTGACCGCGCGCGCCGTCGCGCGGCGTCCACTGATCGAGTTGTTTCGCGTGCTCGCGCCCTTCGTGTGATCGCGTTCCTCGCGCTGAACGCGGGCGCGGTGCTCGCGGCGCTCGTCATCGCCGCCGCGCTCGGGTACGGCGGACGACTCAGCGCGCTCGCGTTCGCGACGCTCGCCGGCTATCTCGTGCTCGTCCACTCGCTCACGCTGTTCGCCGGTCTCCTGCGCTCGTTGACGGTCGTCGGCGTGGCGATGCTGCTCACGCTCGCTCTCGCCGCGGCCCTCGTGCTCGCGCTGTACTCCAGGCGGAGTGACGAGCGACCGCGAGCATCGTGGCCGACGAGACCGCGCGCCGCGGGATCGGCCACGGACGCCGGCCTCGACCCGCGGCCATTCACGGTCGCCGGGCTCATCGCCGCCACGGCGGCGGTGGTCGTCTTCACGATCTGGGCGTGGCCGCATCTGTTCGAGGCGACCCGGTTCTGGGTGTGGGACGACTACACGTACCACATGGTCTATCCCGCGCTGTGGCTGCAGGAGCGGACGATCGCCGCGGTGACGCCGGAACACGCCTTCACGATGCAGGCGTGGTATCCGCTGTCGGCCAGCGTGGTGTCGACGTGGTTCATGCTGCCCTTTCACCCCGCGCGCGCCGACGCGTTGGCCTGGGTGAGTCTCACCGGAGTGCTCTACGCCGCCCTTGTGGCGGTGGGTGCCGCCGAGCTGTTCGCGCGTCTGGGCCGTCGTCCCGGCGCGTGGGCGGTGCCGGTCGTGCTGCTCGCGACCTCCACGCGAGTGACCGTGATGGCGTCGAGCTTCTCCGACGCCGATCTCTCCCACGCCGCGGCCCTGTTCGCCGCGTTCGCCTTCGCGGTGCCGCGACGGGACGACGAGAGCCGCCGCGAGGTCATCGTCGACGCGTGGTGGGCGGGATTGCTGAGCGGGATCGCGCTCGGCGTGAAAGTCAGCGCGGCGCCCCAGGCGCTGATCGTGCTGGCCATGACCGCGCTCCGCGCGAAGACGACGAGCGGTCGAGTCGGTGTGGGCCGCGCGTCGCTGGTCTTCGGGGTCTCGTGGGCTGTCACGGCCGGCTACTGGTATGTGCGCAACGTCGTCCACACGGGCAATCCCGTGTATCCGGCGGCGTTCCTCGTCTGGCCGGGCGCGCGTTTCCCCGAGACCACGCTGCTCGAATACGGCCGTCACTACGGCATGCGTCGCGCCGTCACCGACGCCCTCGCGGTCTACCTGAACTGGCCGCCCCTTCACGGGGTGCTGGCCGTTCTCGGACTGTTGGGTGTCGCCGGCTGGCTGATCCTGCGCCGGCGATCGGCGTCGCGATCGTGCCGGTATTTCGCCTGGGGCACGGTCGCGATCGCCGCCACGATCCTCGCGCTGTTACCGGCCGCGCCGTATTCCGCCGGCAACGCCATGACGTTCCGCTCCGGCTTCATCCACTGGGACAGCATGCGTTACGTCGCGCTGCTCTCGCTCCTGGGCTGGACCGCCCTCGGCTTCCTCGTCGACACGAGCGCCGTGCGATGGCCCGAGCGTCTTCCCGCGTGGACGCCTCGCACGGTCGGTCAGCGCGCGCTCGTGGTCGGCGCGGGCGCCCTCGTTCTCTCGGCGATCGTCGGGATCAGCCACGATACCAAAGCCGCCGCCACCGGAGCCGCGTTCTCTCGCGAGCCGTTCTTCGGGGCCGCGGCCGCCGTCCTCGACCGCCAACCTCCCGGCACCCGCGTCGCCGTCTTCGGCGATCAATGGATCTACCCGGCCTTCGGCGATCGCGCCCACCTCCACCCCGTGCGCCTCGATCGCGACGGCCGCGTCGCCACGGGCCGGATCGGCGCCGCGATGGAGCCAGGCGAGCTGACCGTCGATCCGGCAACCTTCCGCGCGAATCTCGGAGCGTCGGGCGTCGACGTCGTGGTGCTGGTCCGCCAGCCCCACCCCGGCCGTGCGGAACGCTTGCCCTCGCAGGACGCCGCGCTGGGCACGATCAGCGACGCTCGGGTGCTGCATCGAGACCGCGCGGTCGCCGTCTGGCGCCTCGGACCGTGACACGCCGGCCTCGGCCGCGTCTCGAAACGGCCTGCTACACTACGCGACGCAACGAACGCTTGGAGTGGAGGACGAACATGCCGAAGCTGATGAAGCTCGTGATCGCGGCCGTGGTCGGATGCGTCGCGGGCGCGCCGGCCGCGCTGGCCCAGACGACCACGCTCACGATGTCGTCGTGGGTGTCGCCCCAGCACCACCTGACCGCGAACGTGCTGGTGGGCTGGGCCAACGAGGTCGAGAAGGCGACGAGCGGGCGCGTGAAGTTCCAGATGCTGCCCAAGCATCCGTCGGCCCCGCCCGGCACCTTCGACGCGGTCCGCGAAGGTCTCGTCGATCTCTCGTACGTGACCGCGAGCTACACGCCGGCCCGCCACATCATGCCGCTCATGCCCGAGCTGCCGGGCGGGGGAGACACCGCGCTGGCCAACTCGATCGCCTACTCGCGGATCTACTGGAAGCACTTCCACAAGGTCGGCGAGTACAACGGCGTGAAGCTGCTCGGCGTGTTCACCCACGGCCCCGGCCAGATGTTCACCAAGAAGCCGGTCAACGGCATCGCCGACGTGCAGGGCCTCAAGATCCGCACGGGTGGGGGAGTCGCCGAGGCCGTCGCCAAAGCGCTCGGCGCCTCGGCGTTCGTGAAGCCCGCGCCCGAGTCCTACGAGCTGCTCAAGTCGGGCGTGGCCGACGGCGTGTTCTTCCCGATGGAGTCGATCATCTCGTTCAAGCTCGACACCGTGCTGGAGCAGGCCACGCTGTTTCCGGGCGGCATGTACAGCTCCGCGTTCGGCTTCTTCATGAACGAGGACAAGTGGAAGAAGCTCCCGAAGCCGGACCAGGACGCGATCGACAAGGTCTCGGGTGAGTTCATCGCGCGGCTGGCCGGCCGCTCGTGGGACGAAGCCGATCAGAAGGGGATGGACGCGCTCAAGAAGTCGGGCGTGAAGATCGTCAACGCGAATGCCGAGTTCGTGGCCGAGGTGAAGAAGCGCTCGGCCCCCATCGTCGACGACTGGATCAAGAAGGCGTCCACCAAGGGCATCGACGGGGCGAAGGTGCTGGCCGAGTTCCACGAGGAGCTGAAGAAGGCCGCCGCCGCCAAGTGACCGCGCCCGAGCATCCGTGGAAGCGGCGCGCCGAGGTCGTCCTCGGCGTCGCCGCCTCCGCCATCCTCCTCGGCATGATGCTGCTCACGGTGGTCGACGTGATCGCCCGCTACGCCTTCAATCGCCCGCTGCGCGGCGCGTTCGAGGTCACCGAGCTGCTCCTGCTCGTGCTGATCTTCGCGGGCCTGCCGCTGGTCTCGCTCGCCGACGAGCACGCGGTCATGGACTTCGTCGACCGGGTGCTCCTGCTGGCCTGGCTCACCTGGCTCAAGGCCGACCGCATCTGGGCCTATCGCGACGCCACCGACGTGCTGCGCATCGTGTACGGCCCGTTCGTCTACTTCATGGCGCTGACGCTCGCCCTCGCCGCCATCATCCACCTCTACAAGGTCGTCGAGCGAGCCGCAGGACGTCGCGGGGCTGGGGCCCCGCCGTCCGAGGCGAGCAATCCGTGATCCGCCGATGATCGAGGGCCTGGCCGGCCTCTCGCTCATGATGCTGCTGTGCTGCCTGCGCGTGCCGATCTCGTTCGCGATGGCCATCGTGGGGTTCGTCGGCTACGCCTACATGCGCGACTGGAACTGGGCGGTGGCGTTCGCGACGGTCCAGACCAAGCTCTACGAGACCGGCCGCAACTACACGCTGTCGGTGGTGCCGCTGTTCATCCTGATGGGCAACTTCGTCACCCGCGCGGGCATGTCGCAGGAGCTGTTCCGCGCCGCCTACGCGTTCGTCGGCCACCTGCGCGGCGGGCTCGCCATGGCGACGGTGTGGGCGTCCGCCGGCTTCGGCGGCATCTGCGGGTCGTCGATCGCCACCGCGGCGACCTTCGCGAAAGTCGCCTATCCCTCGATGAAGAAGTTCGGCTATTCGGACCGGCTGGCTGCCGGCGTGGTGGCGGGCGGGGGAACGCTGGGGATCATGATCCCGCCGTCGACGATCATGGTGATCTACGGCGTGTTCACCGAGACCAACATCGGCAAGCTCTTCGCGGCCGGGATCATCCCCGGCATCGTCGGCGCGATCCTGCTGTGCGGCGCCGTGCAGTACATGACGTGGCGCGACCCGGCCTCCGGCCCGCGCGGCGAGCGCTCGAGCTGGGGCGATCGTCTGCTCGCGGTCAAGGACGTGTGGGCGGTGGCGGGGCTGTTCCTGTTCGTGATGGGCGGCATCTACGGCGGACTGTTCACCGCCACCGAGGGGGCGGCCATGGGCGCCTTCGGGGCCATGGTCTTCGCGCTCTCGCGCCGCGCGCTCTCGTGGCGCACGCTCTACGACGCGCTGCTGGAGAGCGCCCGCACCACGTCGATGCTGTTCATGATCCTGATCGGCGCCTTGATCTTCGCCGAGTTCATCAACATCACGACGATGCCGGGCGACCTCAAGGCCTGGGTCACCCACTTCAACGTGCGCCCGACCGTGGTGGTGCTGGCGATCTGCGCGGTCTACGTGGTCCTCGGCACCGCGATGGAAGAGCTGTCGATGATCCTGCTCACGATCCCGGTCTTCTTCCCGGTGATCGTCCACCTCGGCTTCGACCCGGTGTGGTTCGGCATCATCATCGTCTGCGTGGTCGAGATCGGCCTCATCAGCCCGCCCGTCGGCATGAACATGTTCGTGCTCCGGACTCTACTTCCCCACGTGAGCACCGCCACGATCTTCAGTGGCGTGCTCCCGTTCATGTGGGCCGACGTGGTCCGCCTGATCCTGCTCGTCGCGTTCCCCTGGCTCTCCCTCTGGCTGCCCAGCCTGATGCGTTAGCCGAGGACGCCTTCGGAGTCGAGGAGGGTGAGCAGGTCGGCGCGGCGGGCGTGAGCGAAGTGGTGGACGTGCAGGCCGACGCCGCGCGCGCTCTCCACGTGCTGGGACTGATCGTCGATCATGAGGCAGGCGGCAGGCTCGACGCCGAGGCGGCGGGCCGCGAGACGAAAGACTTCGGGGTCGGGCTTGGCCAGGCCGACGTCGGCGGAGACGACGACGTCGTCGAAGAGGCCGGTGATGCCGCGGGCGCGAAGGCGCTCGCTGAAGCCGCTGTTGGCGTTCGAGAGCAGGCCGAGCTTCACCCGGCCGGCCGCGCGCAGGCGGACGACCAGCGCCCGCATCTCGGGCTCGATGGGCGGCAACGCCCCCATCGCCTGGTCCAGCGCAGCCAGCGCCGAGTCCGCGCGCGCGTCGTCCCCGGCGACGGCGATCACGTTCTGGCGCACGCCCGCACGGAACGTGGCCGGATCGATCTCGCCGCGTCGCGAGAGACGATACTCCGGGATGTCGTGATACGCCGACCACAACGTGCCGCGCGGAAGGCCGAAGCCACGGTCGACCGCCGCGAAGATCTCCCCCTCGTCACCGCGGAGCACCCCGCCGTAGTCGAAGATCACCGCCTGGAGCGTCGCCATGGCCGCCCCGAGCTTAGCAAATCCCGGCCGCGCGGCATTGGCGGTGTATCAATCATTGGACATTGGCGCGACGGTTCGTTGACGCTATCGATAGGGTGTGATCCGTCGCTTTGCCTGCCCGTGGCTCCATGCTGAGGTCGAGCTGACCGAAGAGCGGGAGCGCCATATCGAAGAGAGGCACTCGGAATTGTTGCTGGCTCATCGCGACAAGATTGCCGAAGTGCTCGCGGATCCCGATGTCATCCATCGAATTGGGCGACCCGACTCAGGACGTCTCTTTTCACGGTGGTACACTGACGCGGGACGAGGTCGCCACGTCGTCGTAGTTGTCGTGAGTCAGACGGCGTTCCCGGCGCGGCACTGGATCGTGACGGCCTACATGGCGCGCCGCCTACCGAGGGGAGGAGTCGAATGGCGTCGAGGTTGACTCTCAAATACGACCAGGTGGGAGACATTCTCTACATCGAGAATTGCCCGCCGTACCCGGAGCAGGAAAGCGATCATCTCGCCGACGAGATCATCGGGCGGATGAACCCTGAAACCGGACAGGTCGAGTGCCTCGAGATCTTGTTCTTCTCGACCCGGCTGCGTGACGGGGTGTGCGAGCTGCCCGTGACTGCCGAGATGTATCCCGCGGAGTAGCTCGGCCTACCCTTTCAGCTGCGGCAGCAGGCGCAGGGCGTTGCCGCGGTCGATGGCCGCGAGGTCACTCGCGCTGAAGCCGTAGTCGGTCAGGCCCTTCACGTGGTCGGCGGCGGTGCGGTACGGGTAGTCGGTGCCGAAGACGATCTGGGAGATCGGGATCAGCTTGGTCAGCGAGGCCAGCGCGTAGGGATGCGCGGCCTGGGCTGTGTCGTAGTAGAAGCGCTTGAGTTCGGCCTCCACGCCGTTCGGGACGCGGGCGGCGACGTTCTTGTTGGCCAGCGGTAGGCGCTGAAAGCGCTCGGTGAGGAACGGCAGCGTGCCGCCGCCGTGGGAGAAGATGAACTTGATGTCGCGCAGCCGCGCGACGGTGCCGCCGAAGAGCAGGCTCGCGATCGTGCGCGTGGTGTCGGTGCCCCACTCGATGATCGCGTCCGGCACGTCGGGGATGAGGTTGCCGCAGCAGTTGGCGGTGGTGGGATGCGTGTACACCACGGCCTTGCGGCGGTTCAGCTCTTCCATGACCGGCGCGAAGGCGGGATCGCCTAGCCACTTGTCGCCATAGCTCGTGAGCAAGCCGATCCCGTCGGCCTTGAGGGTGTCGAGCGCGTAGGCGATCTCCTGCAACGTCGCCTCGACGTACGGCATCGGCATCGCCGCGAAGGTGCCGAAGCGTCCCTTGCTGTCGGCGGCGAGCTTGGCCGAGTACTCGTTGCACTCGCGGGCGACCTTGCGGGCGCCGGCGTCGTCGAGGAATTTCAGGGCGGGCGTGGTGATCGAGGTCAGCGCGGTGGCCACGCCGGCCTTGTCCATGTCGGCCAGCGACTTCTCGGGCGTCCACTCGCGCACGGGACCGAGGACGTTCTTGGCGACGAGGGCGGCCAGGTACGGCGGCGGCGTGTGATGGTGGTGGACGTCGATCCGGTGCGGCTTCGTGGCCATCTGCGCCTCCGTCTCGCCCCGCGCGAGCAGCACGCCCGCTCCGAGCGCGGCCATCCCGGTGAGAAACTCGCGTCGTCCGACCCCGTGCGCTTGGCTTACCATAGGACCCTCGTTGCTGCGATTCTAGCCGAGCCCGAAGGGAGAGGACATGCCCAAGAAACAGATCGTCACCGTCGGTTCCGCCGCCCCGAACGCCAACCTGTCCGCGGCCACCCGCTTCGGCAATCTCGTGTTCGTGGCCGGCCAGACCGGGCGCAACCCGGCCACCGGGGAGACCGGCAAGGACATCCGCGAGCAGACCCGCAACATCCTGGAGCGCATCAAGGAGATCCTGGGCGCGGCGGGCACCTCGCTCGACAACGTGCTGACCGCGACCACCTATCTCACGAACGTGAGCAACCTGGCCGCCTACAACGAGGAATACGCCAAGTTCTTCCCGACCAGCAAGCCCGCCCGCACCACCGTCACGGTCGCGTCGCTGAACAATCCGGAGTTGCTGATCGAGATCACGGTCACGGCCTGTATCCCGGATTGATCCGCGCGGATGCAGGAGCGCCACGGCTTCGCCGTGGCGCTCTGCTATCTATCCGCATCGCCACACGCGCGCCGTAGCGCTCTGCTATCTACCCGCGCGTCGGGGGGGTATGGGGGGAGCCGTAGGGGCCCCCCATCTCAATCAATCACGGCAGGACGGGCATCACGTCGGCGAGGGCGCGGATGATCTGGGCCTTTTGGTCCCACGAGGCAAACCGCAAGATCGGGGTCGTGCAGCCGGCTTCGACGTAGGCGCGGATCTTGTCGACGACGGCGGACGGGGGTCCGCACGCGAGCCAGTCGGCGATGTACTCGCGGGTCATCGCGGGACTGTAGTAGGTCTGGAGGAACTTCACCGACTCCTCGAGCGCGGCGCCGCGGTCGTCGTTGATGTTGACCATCAGGTGCAGCGCCGACTCCATGCCCTCGGTCGGGCGCCCCGCGTCCCGCGCGACCTGACGGATCAACCGCCACCGCTCGGCGAACGTCGCCACCGGCGTGTTGTCGGTCATCCATCCATCGCCGATGAGTCCGACCCGGCGGATCGCACGGTCCGCGACGTGCGGGGGCGCCAGGCCCGGCTTTGGATTGGTCGCGATCCAGATGGGCGGGCACGGCTTCTGGACGGGCTTGGGCTCGAGCGTCAGATCCTTGAAGTCCCAGAAGCGGCCCTGGTGGGTTACGTGGTCTTCGCTCCACAACCGCCGGAGAACCGCGATGCCTTCCTCGAGACGGGGCGCGCGCTCGGCGAGCTTCACCTTGAAGGCCGCAAACTCCGCCTCGGCCTTCTCGCGGGGTAGTGCGCCGCCGATGCACGCGCCCAGGATCGCGCGACCGTGCGAGATCTGGTCCAGCGCCGCCCACTGAGCGGCGAGCAGGATCGGATCGCGCAGCGTGAATGTCGACAGACAGCACGTGCCGAGCCGCACGCGCCGCGTGCGGGCGGCGATCGCCGAGAGCAGCATCAGCGATTCGAGACGTGGCTTGATGAACAGGCTGTCGCCGACCCAGATCGAGTCGAACGCGCCCGACGCCTCGGCGCGCTCCGAGAGCTCCAGCAGCTCGTCGACGCTGGTGGCGCCGAAGAGGATGCCGCGGTTCGGCAGGCTCAGCCCGTAGCGAGGCGCGCGCGCGGTCATGTCGGGCAGTAGAATGCCCCCTCGGAACCGCGATGTCATCAGCTCCCGAGATCGCCCCCGTCCGCGCCGGCGAGCGCCTCGACTGGCCACGCTTCGAGGCGTGGCTGCGCCCGCGCCTGGCCGAGGTCCTGCCCGGTGTCGACGGGCCATGCGAGGTCCTTCAATTCCCGCACGGCTCCGCGAATCTGACGTACCTCCTGAGCATCGGCGCGCACGAGCTGGTGCTGCGACGTCCGCCGATGGGGCAGATCGCGCCCGGTGCTCACGACATGAAGCGCGAGTTCAAGGTGCTCTCGCGTCTCTGGCGGCGCTTCGACCGCGCGCCCCGCGCGTATCTGTTATGCGACGACCAGGGGGTGCTCGGCGCCGACTTCTTCGTGATGGAGCGCCGCCACGGCGAGGTGATCCGGACGGCGATTCCCGACGCGATGAGCGCGCATCCCGACGTCGGCCGCCGCGCCGCGTTCGCGCTGGTCGACGCCATGGCCGATCTGCACGCGCTCGATCCCGCGGGCTGCGATCTCGCCGACCTCGGCAAGCCCCAGGGCTTCGTCGAGCGTCAGGTCGCGGGCTGGGCGAAACGCTGGGAGCTGGCGAAGTTCGACGATTCGCCGGCGGCCATGCACGAGCTGCACGACCGGCTGGTGCGCGAGATGCCGGTCCTGAGCCGCGTCTCCATCGTCCACAACGATCTGAAGCTCGACAACTGCCAGTTCGATCCGGCCGACCCGGACCGCGTGGCCTCCATCTTCGACTGGGACATGGCGACGCTCGGCGATCCGTTGATCGACGTCGGGACCCTGCTGAACTACTGGCCGGATCCCGCCGATCCACCGAACGCCTCTCGGGCGAGCCACCCGGGCCTGACCGAGATGGGCCTGCCGACCCGCGCCGAGATCACCGCGCGCTACGCGTCGCGGGCCGGCGTGGACGTCGCCGCGGTCCGGTGGTGGGAAGCCTTCGCGCTCTGGAAGACGGTGGTCGTCGTCCAGCAGCTCCACCGGCGGTGGGTCAGGGGAGAGAGCACGGACCCGCGCATGGCCCAAATCGCTGACCGGATTCCCGCGTTGATCGCGGCCGCACGCTTCACGATGAGCTGATCGAGTACGCCTGTATCCCTTTGACGCGTCCGCCGTAACGCGCCGCGCCGCGGGCGTGCTAAGCTCACTCTCGCGGCGCACCGCGTCGAGCATGACGCGCTCCGCATCGCGAAGATGAATCGACTGTCACGAGTGATCGCGTACCGGACGCTGCTGAAGTACCTGGTCCTGAAGGACATCAAGGTCAAGTCGCGCGGCACCTACCTCGGGGTCGCGTGGACGCTGATGAACCCGCTGATCACCATCGCCACGTACTTCGTGGTGTTCCAGTACATCTTCCGGGTCGCCATCCCCAACTTCGTGGCCTTCCTTCTGATCGGTCTGCTGATGTGGATCTTCTTCGCCCGCGCCGTCTCCACCGCGGCCACCTGCATCACCGACAACGAGGGCATGGTCAAGAAGGCAGCCTTTCCGCTGGAGCTGCTTCCGATGGCGTCCGTGCTGTACCACCTGTTCTACCACCTGGTGGCGTTCAGCCTGGCCGTGCTGCTGATGGTCCTGTTTCGAGAGGTCCGGCTGAGCTGGAACCTCGTGTGGGTCGTGGTGGTGCTGGTCGCCTTCGTCGGCTTCAGCCTGGCCCTGTCGCTGCTGCTCTCGACCGTGGGCGTGTTCTTTCGGGACACCCGCGACATCCTCGAGGTGGGCCTGCCCGTGCTGTTCTGGGCGACGCCGATCTTTTACGATCCCTCGATGGCCCCGGTTTTCCTGCGGCCGTTCCTCCAGCTGAACCCGCTGTCACCGTTCATCGACGCCACGCGGGAGGCTCTCGTGCACGCCCGGGCCCCGTCCTGGAGCGCACTTGGCCTCATGGCCCTCTGGATGTCGGCGGCCGGCGTCGCCGGCTTCTGGGTGTTCGGCCGGTTCGCGCCGCGCTTCGCCGAGGAAGCGTGATGGCCCCCATCATCGAGTGCCAGCGGGTGAGCAAGGCCTTCCTGATCCGGACCAACCGCCAGTACCTGTTGAAGGACCGGGCCCTCGCGATGGTTCGCCCGCACCTCCGTGAGCATCACCAGAGGCTCTGGGCGCTGCGGGACATCGACTGCGCGGTCGAGCCGGGCGAAGTGTTCGGGGTGATCGGTCCGAACGGGGCGGGCAAGACCACGCTGTTCCGCCTCATCGCTGGGATCTTCAGGCCGACCAGCGGGGCCGTTCGCGTGCACGGCCGGATGGCGTCGCTGCTGGCCCTCGGCGTCGGCTTTCATCCGGAGCTGACGGGACGCGAGAACATCTATCTCAGCGGGGCCGCCCTGGGTCTCACCACCCGTGAGATCCGGGCGGTCGAAGACGACGTCGTCGACTTCTCCGAGCTCAGCCGGTTCATCGACGTGCCGATCAAGAACTACTCATCGGGCATGCAGGCGCGCCTCGGCTTCGCCATCGCCTTTCAGGTGCGGCCGGAGATCTTCCTGATCGACGAAGTGTTCGCGGTCGGCGATCAACACTTCCAGGACAAATGCTTGCGGCGTGTCGACCAGGATCGCGCCGCCGGCCGCACGTTCCTGGTAGCGACCCACAGTCTTGCGTTCGTCGAAGAGCGCTGCAATCGCGCGGCGCTACTGGTGGACGGCCGGATCGCCGCCATCGGCGACGCCAAGGACGTCGTGGAGCAGTACCGGGGCCTGATCGCTCAGGAGGGGTGAGCGCCGACCTCGAGCGCCAGCGCGGCTGGCATCACGTCGGCGAGCGCGCGGGCGAGCTGACCCTGCTGATCCCACGAGGCGAAGCGGAGGATCGGGGTCGTGCAGCCGGCGTCGACGTAGGCGCGGATCTTGTCGACCACCGCGGCCGGGGAGCCGTAGGCGAGCCAGTCGGCGATGTACGCGCGAGTCATCGCGGGACTGTAGTACGTCTGCAGGAACTTCACCGACTCCTCCAGCGCGGCGTCCCGGTCGTCGTTGATGTTGACCATCAGGTGCAGCGCCGACTCCATCGTTTCGGTCGGGCGCCCAGCGTCCCGCGCGACCTGACGGATCAATCCCCAGCGCTCGGCGAACGTCGCCACCGGCGTGTTGTCGGTCATCCAGCCGTCGCCCATCAGTCCCACCCGGCGGATCGCGCGATCGGCCACGTGCGACGGGGCCAGACCCGGCTTGGGATTGGTCGCGATCCAGATCGGCGGGCACGGCTTCTGGGCGGGCTTGGGCTCGAGGGTGAGATCGCGAAAGTCCCAGAAGCGACCCTGGTGGGTCACCTGGTCCTCGCTCCACAGCCGTCGGAGGATCGCCACCCCTTCCTCGAGGCGAGGCGCACGCTCGGCGAGCGTCACCTTGAACGCCGCGAACTCCGCCTCCGCCTTCTCGCGCGGCAGGGCGCCGCCGATGCACGCGCCGAGGACCGCGCGGCCGTGCGAGATCTGATCGAGGGCGGCCCACTGCGCCGCGAGGAGGATCGGATCGCGCAGGGTGAACGTCGAGAGGCAGCACGTCCCGAGCCGCACCCGTCGCGTGCGCGCGGCGACGGCCGAGAGCAGCATCAGGGATTCGAGCCGCGGCTTGATGAACAGGCTGTCACCGACCCAGATCGAGTCGAATGCGCGTGACGTCTCGGCGCGCTCCGAGACGTCCAGTAGCTCGTCAACGCTGGTGGCGCCGAAGAGGATGCCGCGGTTCGGCAGGCTGAGTCCGTAGCGGGGAGTTCGCACGGCCATGCTCGGGCAGGAGAATGCCCGCTCGAACGCACGATGTCACTCGCTCCCGAGATCGCCCCCGTCCGCGCCGGCGAACGCCTCGACTGGCCGCGCCTCGAGTGGAAGACCAGGCGTTCCAGGTGACGTCCGCGTCGCCGTCCACGCCCTCCACGTCGTCACCTTCCCGGTGACGTAGTTGAGGAGGGACGTATGCTATCTTGGGTCGCTCTGATTTCATCATCGATCTCGGCAACCACCCCGCCACGTGGCGCACTGTCCCGGCCGCTGACGGCCCGTTCGCGGCATCGTGCAGGTCCTGACAACGAAGGCGGTGTTCGCGTGGCGACGGATGGTTACTTTGGGCGGACCGCAGACAAGCGAGGGGCGCGAATGCTAGACGAGATGACGTTCAGGGACGCACACCGCCTGGATCGGGCTCCTGGCCGCCTCGGCAACGGGCGCCGCCGGGCTGGCTTCCTGGGGCTCGTGTGCGTTTTCCTACTGACGGCCTTCGGGGCCCCGGCGGTCGGCCACGCCGGCACCTTCAACTATTCGGGCACCATCGACGCGAGCAGCCCGACGTATCAGCGCACGAACGACTCGTCGTGCGGGGGATCCCTGGGTCCCACCAGGCCCTATCAGGCGCAGCCCTTCACCGTGGACGTGGGCGGGTCGTACACCCTGAAGAACGAGTCGAACACTTTCACGCCAAATGATCCCGGCGACAGCTACTTCGCCCTCTACTCGGGAAGCTTCAATCCCGCGTCTGCCATGACCAACTGCATCGCGGTCAATGACGATGGCGTGGGCAACGGCATCAAGTCGTTGATCACCATCAACCTGGTCACGGGCACCAACTACATCCTTGTGACCAGTCCGTTTGGAAACTCCACCGGCAACTTCGCCAACAGCATCACGGGACCCGGCACTGCCAGCGGGCCAGCCACGCCCACGGTGACCACTCCGACGGCCACCGCGATCACCAATACCACCGCCACCCTCGGCGGTAACGTGACCAGCGACGGCAACGTCGCGATCACTGGGCGAGGAGTGGTGTACTCGCAGACGACCACCAACAACCTGCCCGCGATCGCAGGCACCGGCGTGACCCAGGCCGGCACCACGGGCACGACGGGTGTCTTCACCGTCGACGTGAGCGGGCTCAGCGCGGGCATCGGGCACTCCTATCGCGCATACGCCACGAACAGCCTGGGCACGTCCTACAGCCCGGTCGGCACGTTCACGACCACGGGTGGAACCGCGCCCACGTTCACCAGCGTCAACGCGAACAGCTTCGTGTTGGGGCAGAACGCCACGTTCACGGTGACGGCCACTGGGGGGCCGCTGCCGGCCCTCAGCCATACTTCCGGAACGCTCCCGAACGGAATCACGTTCGCGAACGTCCCCAACACCGGCACCGCGACCCTCGGTGGGACGCCGGCTGCGGGCACGGTGGGGACCTACAACCCCGTGTTCACGGCCACTAACGCCTCCGGAAGCCCGACCCAGAACTTCACCCTGACCGTGGTCGCGAGCGCGAGCACCGCCAACTATTCCGGCACCCTCGACGCGAGCAGCCCGTCGTATCAGCGCACGGGCGGAAGCGGCTCCGGTGCCTCGTGCTCGATCGTGGGTCCCACCAGGCCCTACCAGGCGCAGCCCTTCACCGTGGACCGGAACGGGTCGTATGCCCTCAAGAACGTGTCGAACACCTTCACCCCCTTCGATTCCGGTGACAGCTACTTCGATCTCTACACGGGAACCTTCACTCCCGGGTCTCCCATGACCAACTGCACCGCGGCCAATGACGACGAAAGCCCTGCTGACATCAAGTCGAAGATCACCGCCAACTTGGTCACGGGTACCGCATACTTCCTGGTGACCACTCCGTTCGGAAACTCCACCGGCAACTTCGCCAACAGCATCACCGGTCCCGGCACCGTCACCTTTCCCCCGACGGTGAGTGACATCAGCAAGAGCGGCAACGAGGACACGCAGATCACCTTCACCGCCGCGAACTTCGACGCCGGATTCAGCGATTCGACCGGCGACGTGCTCGCGACCGTGCGCGTGACGTCGCTCCCTGCCAATGGCACGCTCAAGCTGAGCGGCGGGAACGTGTCGGTGAATCAGGACATCCCGCGCGCACAGCTCGGCAATCTCACCTTCGATCCTGCAAGCAACTTCAATGGCTCGACGAGCTTTGGCTGGAACGGCTCGGACGGCACGAACTTCGCGCCGAGCCCGGCGCTGGTGAACATCACCATCACGGCCGTGAACGACGCGCCGACCCTGAACGCCATCTCGGACCCGGCGGCGATCCTCGAGGACGCGGGCTTGCAGACGGTGAACCTCAGTGGCATCAGCGCCGGCGGCGGCGAGTCGCAGACGCTGACCGTGACCGCGACGTCGGGCACCCCCGGGCTGATTCCGAACCCGACGGTGACGTACACGAGCCCGAACGCGACCGGCTCGCTGAGCTACACGCCGGTGGCCAATCAATCGGGCAGCGCGCTGATCACGGTGACGGTGACGGACAACGGCGGTACGGCCAATGGCGGGGTCAACACGACGTCGCGGACCTTCACGGTGAACGTCACGGCCGTGAACGACGCGCCGACCTTGAACGCCATCGCGGATCCCGCGGCGATCCTCGAGGACGCGGGCTTGCAGACGGTGAACCTCAGTGGCATCAGCGCCGGCGGCGGCGAATCGCAAACGCTGACCGTCACCGCGACGTCCGGCAACACCGGGCTGATTCCGGACCCGACAGTGACGTACACGAGCCCGAACGCGACCGGGTCGCTGAGCTACACGCCGGTGGCCAATCAATCGGGCAGCGCGTTGATCACGGTGACGGTGACGGACAACGGCGGCACGGCCAATGGCGGGGTCAACACGACGTCGCGGACCTTCACGGTGAACGTCACGGCGGTGAACGACGCGCCAACCCTCAACGCCATCCCTGATCCGGCGGCGATCCTCCAGGACGCGGGGGCGCAGACGGTCAACCTGAGCGGCATCAGCGCCGGGCCGAATGAATCGCAGACGCTGACCGTGACCGCGACGTCGGGCACCCCCGGGCTGATTCCGAATCCGACGGTGACGTACACGAGCCCGAACGCGACCGGGTCGCTGAGCTACACGCCGGTGGCCAATCAATCGGGCAGCGCGCTGATCACGGTGACGGTGACGGACAACGGCGGCACGGCCAACGGCGGGATCAACACGACGACGCGGACCTTCACCGTGAACGTCACCGCGAACGCGGGGGGGCCACCGACCTGCGCCGCGGAACCCACGGATAGCACGATCGCGTACGGCAGTCTGGTAACGTGCACCATCAACAATGCCGGCGATACCGATACCTTCCGGTTTGCCGGCCGCATCGGCGAGCGCATCGTCATCCAGGCCTCGCGCCAGTCCGGGGGCGGGATCCCCTGCCTCAACCTGACCGACCCCGATACCACGGCCGTGGGCTCCCAGGTGTGTAGCGCCTCCGGGGCGAGGATCGACACGACGCTGGCCAAGAAGGGCACCTATGCGATCGTCGTCAGCGAGCAGTCGAATGCGGCCACGATGCCGTACACGCTGGTCCTCGAACGCCTCGCGCCGCCGTCGCCGCTCGCCCAGGGTACGGAGTACGGCTTGGGGATTGCCGACGCGATCAATCCGATCGGAGACTTGGACGTCTTTGCCTTCCGAGCGACCGCGGGCGATACGATCACGGTGGACGCCGCGCGACAGTCTGGAGGGACGCCCTGTATCGAGCTGTTCGCGCCGGACGGGACCCCCGTCGGCGCCCCGGCCTGCGACGCTTCGGTCGCGCACCTCGGGGCCACCCTGGCGCAAACGGGGACCTACGCCATTCTGGTGAGCGAGGGGTCCAACGACGCCACGATGGCGTACCTCTTGACGCTGCAGTGTTCGACCGGGGCCTGCACGACCCCGACCCTCACCGCGACGATCGGGCTCTACCGGCCCGGTACGAACACCTTCTACCTGCGCAACAGTAACAACCCCGGGGGGCCGGTCGCGCCCGACCACATCGTCACCTTCGGCGCGCCCAATGACCTGCCGGTCGTCGGCGACTGGGACGGCAACGGCACGGACACGAGCGGCCTGTTCCGGCCGAACAGCCCTGCGGGCTCGAACACCTTCTTCCTGCGCAACAGCAACAGTCCGGGGCTGCCCGCCACTCCCGACGTCAGCGTCCCCTTTGGGGCGTCCGGTGATGTGCCGCTGGTGGGGGACTGGGACGGGAACGGCACGTTCACGATCGGCGTCTATCGGCCCAGCAACAGCACCTTCTACCTGAAGAACAGCAACAGCGCCGGCCTCCCCGACATCATCGTTCCGTTCGGCGCGTCTGGGGGCGATGACCTGCCGGTGGTGGGCGACTGGGACGGCAACGGCACGACCACGATCGGCGTCTACCGTCAAAGCGAAAACACGTTCTACCTGCGCAACAGCAACGATGCTGGTGGAGCCGATCACATCGTCCTGTTCGGGGCGCCCGGAGACCTGCCGGTGGTGGGGGACTGGGACGGCAACGGCACGACGACGGTCGGGCTCTATCGGTCGAGCACGGCGACGTTCTACCTCCACAACAGCAACGTCGTTTTTGGCGCGGTGACTCCCGACATCACCGTGCTCTTCGGGGGGCCGGGCGATCTGCCGCTGGCCGGGCACTGGGGACCGCTCAACAACCTGGCGCCGGTGGCCGTGAATGACGTGGTGAGCACGACGAGCGCCGTCCCGGTGACCGGGGACGTGCTCGCAGCCAACCCGACCACACCGGACACCGACGCCGATGGCGATTTGCTCACGGTGATCGCGGTGAATGGCAGCGCCGCCAACGTGGGCACGCAGATCACGTTGCCGGGCAGCAACGCTAAGCTCACGCTCAATGCCGATGGCAGCTTTACGTACGATCCGAACGGCACGAGCGCGAGCTCGGACAGTTTCACCTACATGATCTCGGACCCGACGGGGCGGTCGGCGTCCGCCACGGTGACCATTACCATCACCCCTTAAACGGCTGGGCCAAGCGCTGGCAGTCCGCTGGTGGGAAGCCTCCGCGCTTTGGAAGACCGTGGTAGTGGTCCAGCAGCTCCACCGGCGATGGGTGAGGGGAGAGGGCCCTGATCCCCGCATGGCCAGCATCGCCGATCGGATGCCCGCGTTGATCGCGGCGGCGCGTCGCGTGCTCGACGGCGGCTCCCACGACTGACCCGCGTGCGAAATGCTGGGGCTGGCCGATGCCGGCTTGCCTCCGGCGTCACGCTCGCTCTACCATGTGCGCGCATCGAAAATCTGGCCGGAGCAGGGGTGGATGACCGGACCGCGAAGACTAGCGAGCATCGTCGCTGTCAACCTCGTGATTTTCGCCCTGCTGATCGAGGTCGTGTCCCTCGTCGCCTACTACGTACAAACGGGTGAACTGTTCTATGCCCACTCCACGCGCAGCCGGGACATGCGACTGATCATCCCGGAGGGACCCGCGAATCAAGGCGGTGGCGGGCCAGCCACCGTGCAGCAGCTGCATCCGTACTTCGGCTTCATCGACAAGACCGGAACCGAGCATCCGAGGTCGTACCTGCGCGCGAGCCACGCCGCCAACAACTTCGGCTTTGCGTCCAGCTACGACTATCCGTTCAAGAAGCAGAATCCGGCTCAGTTCGTGGTGGGTGTGTTCGGCGGCTCCGTCGCCGCCAACTATGCCTTCAACGAGATCGAGAAGCACATCCTGGCGGCGGCACTCAATCGATTGCCGGCGTTGGCCAACCGGCAAGTCATCGTCATGCCGTTCGCCATCGGCGGTTACAAGCAGCCCCAGCAATTGCTCGTCCTGAGCTATTTTCTATCTCTCGGCCACGACTTCGATCTCGTCGTCAACATCGACGGATTCAACGAGGTCGCGCTGGGCGTTCTGAACGACCAGCACGGCATCGAAAGCTCGATGCCGAGCGACTTCATCCTGCTACCGATGGTTAATCTGGCCACCGGCGCCTTCTCGAAGGAAGAGCTCGAGCTGACCGTCGCCACCCTGAACGAGAAGGAACGCCTCGCGAACGTCGTGAAGTCGCTCACCACCGCTTGGACCGCCACCGGCTATCAACTCTCGTGGCTGCGGGCTCGGGCCCTCGTGGGCAGCTACTGGGAGGGGGTCGGGAAGCTGGACCGGCTGCGCATGGCCCGAAGCGGGTCCGCGCAATCGTACATGCAGATCGTCGCCCGCCCACGGATGACCGCGGACGAGGCGCTCGTCGCGATGGTGACACGCTGGGCCCGGGCCTCTCTGATGATGAAGGAGCTCCTGGATGCGCGGAGGATCCCGTACGTTCACTTCGTCCAGCCCAATCAGTACGCCGGCACCCGGCGCGTGTTCGATCAACGGGAGCGGGCGATCGCGATCAGCGAGGCGAGTCCGTTCAAGCCCGGGGCCCGGAAGGGGTATCCGATGCTTGGGGCCGAGCTCGCCAAACTCCGGCAGGCCGGCGTGAACGCCTTCAGCGCGGTCGATCTGTTCGACGACGTCGGCGCGCCAGTCTATTCTGACAATTGCTGCCACTACAACGAGGCGGGCAGCGCCCTCTTTTCCGCGTACGTGGCCCAGACCATTGCCCGCGCTCTGAGTGGTGACGCGCGGATGGGGCCGACCGGTCGGGACCGCTAGCAGGGTCATCGTCGTCCACACTCGAATGAACATGAAGCTGATCGTACGGATGCTGGGCCGGGTCGCGGCGGTGCTCCTGATGACCGTCGTGTTGACGGAGGTCCTGTTCCGGATCTACGGTCACCTGAATCCCACGTTCATCTTCTACGGTGGTTCGTATAACCGGTACCGGGCCACGCCCCTTTCCTACCACTACGACTTCCGCATGAACTCCCGGGGCTTCAAGGACGTGGAATTCAACCCGGTCAAGAGCGGGGGCACGTACCGGATCCTCGGCCTCGGCGACTCGTTCGCCTACGGCATCGTGCCGTACGAGGACAACTACTACACCGTGCTCGAGGAAGGTCTCAAGCGTGAGGGCCGCAAGATCGAGCTGATCAACATGGGGATCGGTGGGACCGGGCCCCAGGACTACCTCTCGCTGCTGATGAAGGAGGGCCTGGAGCTCAACCCGGACATGGTCGTGGTCTCGTTCTTCATCGGCAACGACTTCAGCGATCCGGCCGTGGACAAGACGGCCAAGCCGCTGTCGGCGCATTCGTACCTCGCCACGTTCGTGAAGTACATGATCGACGTCCACACGAAGTTCAAGGGCCAGCCGATGTTGACGCGGCCCCACCGACTCGAGGTGTACGACGACAACGCCCCGACCTTCGAGGACGCCTATTTCCTTGGCTTGGAGGTGGGACGGAGCGAGATCTTTCGCGAAGCCAGCTCCGTCTTCGACGCGCAGTTCGGGGAAGCCGTCGGGTATCTCAAGCAGATCAAGTCCGTGTGCCACCTGCGGCGGATCGCGTTGGTCGTCGTGCTCATTCCCGACGAGGTGCAAGTCAACCCGGCCCTGCAGGCCGAGGTCCTGCGCGTCAAGGCGCTGACCGACCGGCCCGAGTACTTCGACTTCGCCTTGCCGAACCGGAGGCTCCGGGCCCGACTGCAGGAGGAGGGCATCCAGTACGTCGATCTCCTGGACGAGTTCGTCGCGGCCGGCCGCGGGACGCGATTGTACAAGCCCAAGGACACGCACTGGAACATTGCCGGCAATCGGCTGGCCGCCGCGATCATCCAGCGGGAGGTGTTCGGGAAGGCCGGGTCCCCCCGCTGAGCGGG